>Ga0265294_10000323_pt1 | contig 63102 bp, 59 predicted proteins | sample MunlanPumphouse3_FD_192504 | JGI IMG/M metagenome (GOLD analysis project Ga0265294, IMG submission 192504) | Groundwater microbial communities from a municipal landfill in Southern Ontario, Canada - Pumphouse #3 | ecosystem: Environmental > Aquatic > Deep subsurface > Groundwater | place... | reverse complement strand
TTTTGCCATACCCGCCCATACCTGATTCTGCTCCGAGCGACGTGCATAACTGAACAACAAATAAGCTATCAACAGGAAAAGAGCTATGATAAGGATCTGCATCAGCGGGAAAAACTGCATCCTCATTAAAAGGGGTGAGCTTTTATAAAAGATCAGGGTTTTACCATGATCCAGAAAGCTAACCTCTATTGGCTTGTTTTCCGAGCGCATCAAACTGATCTGCTCCAGCCAAAAAACCGAATCGGTATCGGTATCTATGTTCAGGTTTCCGTATTGCAACACCTGCGCTGCGCTGCTGTCGGTAACTATGACAGGTACCGAAGATGAGTTGGAAGCTATATCCAACAGAAACGATGAGACTAAGTCGTCAAGCACCTGCTTGAGCTCAGTAAAAATACGTGACTCACGATAATAAAGCTGCTGGTAAACACCTTGCGAGATTTGAATAGGGATAGGGTCGTATTCCGAAAAAGCATCGCGTAACTCACCTTCAAACATACTCACATCATGGTATTTTATATCTAAGTTCTGATGGGTAATAATTTGATTATCTGCATCTACTATAATAACCGGTATGCTGGTGTTATTGCTGATGATCTCTAAATAAAAGGTCAGCTCTTCATCCAAAGGTCCAAAAAGCACTCGTCTGTATGTTTCGGCTAATAGTTCAACCCGTTTACGTTCCTGATTGCGAAGCTCCACAAAAAATTGTTCCTGATATTTCATCAGGCTTGCCCGGCGTTCTACCGCATCAGCCCACATACGAACCTGATTACGCTCTTCACGGGCAAACTGGGTCACCAAACTATTAGTATAATAGACCGAAGCCCCAATGATGATAAGAGCCACAACAGCCAACACCATTTTCCAACGCTTCTTACGGGCATACAGATTCACATCAACAATTTTTAGCCAAAACGAAAATAAAAAGTTAAAATTATATATTTTTCAGTAGCAGCCAAGGCTTATTTTGCAGATTCAATGCTAATTGATGAGTACTGCATACAAGGAAAGAGTATTTTTGCACTATTGAAATAAACACAAAATCTATTGAATTATGAAACAGATGTACAACCTACGATGGCAATTTATTCAATTGTTCATCTTTTTTCTTTTAATATCCTTGCACACTATGGCACAAAAAGCTGAACGCATTCCTTTAGAGGATTTTTTCAAGAACCCCGAAAAATCTTCATTCAACATCAGTCCGGATGGCAAACATATCTCATATATGGCACCTTACGAAAGCCGGATGAATATTTTTGTCCAGAAGATTGGAAGTCAAAAAGCTACACGTCTTACCTCGGTTACCGAACGTGATATTGCTGGCTATTTCTGGGCTAACGACAACCGTATTCTATTTTTAAAGGATGACGGCGGTGATGAGAACTACGCCTTATTTGGAGTAGATATCAATGGTAAAAACGAGAAATGTCTTACTTGTTTTGAACAGGTCAGAACACAGATCATTGACGATTTAGAAGACCAGCCCGACTTTGTCATCATTGGTCTGAATAAACGCAACCCCACAGTTTTCGATCCTTACCGGCTGAATATCAACACCGGTGAGATGGAGATATTAGCCGAAAACCCGGGCAATATACAGGGCTGGATGACCGATCATCAAGGTAAACTACGCATAGCACTATCTATAGTTGACGGCGTAAACACTCAATTATTATATCGCGATCAGGAGAGTGAGGAGTTTCGTCCTGTGCTGACAACTAATTTCAAAGAGTCGCTCAGCCCTTTGTTTTTCACTTTCGACAATAAGCAGCTATACGCTACCTCAAACCTGAACCGCGACAAGTCAGCAGCAGTCATTTTTGATCCTGCCACTGCCTCAGAAACAGAAATACTTTACGAACACGATGAATACGATATCAGCTCAATCAGCTATTCCCGTAAACGCAAACAGATCACAGCAGCCTCATTCACCTCATGGAAACGGGAACGGCATTTCTTCGATGAAGTTACACAAAAACTGTTCGACCATCTTGAAAAAGAGTTAGGAGAATATGAACTTGGGATCGCTGCATTAGACAAAGCCGAAGAAAAATATATCGTCCGTACCTATAGCGATCGTTCCTTAGGTGCATATTATTTTTTCGACTCAAAAAAAAATAAGCTTACTAAACTTCATGATGTAAGTCCTTGGATAGACGAGCATAATATGGCCGAAGTTCGTCCGATCCAATACCGTTCAAGAGATGGGCTTACCATACAGGGGTATCTTACTATTCCCAAAGGGGTTGAGCCAAAAAATCTTCCGGTAGTTGTGAATCCGCATGGTGGTCCATGGGCACGCGACAGCTGGGGATTTAATCCAGAGATACAATTTTTGGCTAATCGTGGATTTGCAGTGTTACAGGTCAACTTTCGGGGCTCTACCGGATACGGTAAAGCATTCTGGGAAGCCAGTTTCAAGCAATGGGGCCTTACCATGCAGAATGATATCACCGACGGTGTGTATTGGCTTATCGAACAAGGTATAGCTGATCCATCACGTATCGCCATCTATGGAGCAAGCTATGGCGGATATGCTACCTTACAGGGATTGGTTGTTACTCCTACCCTATATGCTGCCGGAGTAGATTATGTTGGCGTATCCAACCTGTTCACTTTCTTGCAAACCATACCACCTTACTGGAAACCTTTATTGGATATGATGTATGATATGGTAGGCAATCCGGAAGAGTTGAAAAGCCAGTTTGAAGCTACCTCACCGGCACTCAACGCCCATCGTATCATGGCACCGCTATTTGTTGCACAAGGTGCAAACGATCCACGGGTGAACATAGCTGAATCAGACCAGATAGTAGAAGCTATGCGCAACAGAGGTGTAGAAGTAGAGTATATGGTCAAAGAAAATGAAGGACACGGATTCCATAACGAAGAAAACCGCTTTGATTTTTATAGAGCTATGGAAAAATTCTTAGAAAAACATCTGAATCCTTAAATTCAGTCATCTTTTACCCGAAAAAAAACGAATCGGACGCCATAAAGGCACCGATTCGTTTTTTTATTTTCTGAGCGGGCAATGGGGTTCGAACCCACGGCCCTCAGCTTGGGAAGCTGATGCTCTACCACTGAGCTATGCCCGCTTGTAACACACAAAATTACTATTAGTTTCCAATGGATCGGCATAGTACCAACAAAAATTACTACAAGGCAATTAGAACAGGAAAGGATTTTTTATTGAGAAAAGTTTTGAGAATCAAAATTATTTGTATTTTTGCCGTCCAATTTAAAGTTCGCATAGCGATAACTATTTAAGATCGAAAAGAATATGTATGCAATTGTGGATATAGCAGGTCAACAGTTTAAGGTTCGTCAGGGACAACAGCTTTTTGTTCATCGCTTAAAAGCCGAAGAAGGTAGTCAGGTTTCTTTTGACAAGGTATTTCTGATCGGCAAGGATGAAACCATAAAAGTAGGAACACCTGTTGTAGAAGGTGCTAAGGTAGAAGCCAAAGTAGTAGAACACCTGAAAGGTAAAAAGGTGATAGTATTCAAAAAGAAAAGAAGGAAAGGCTTTCAAAAATCGAACGGACACCGTCAATACCTTAGCAAGCTCGTCATTGAAAACATTATTGAATAAAAACCGAAAAAAATCATAGATCATGGCACATAAAAAAGGAGTTGGAAGTTCCAAAAACGGTCGCGAATCAGAAAGCAAACGACTTGGAGTGAAGATTTTCGGCGGACAGTATGCCAAAGCTGGTAATATTATCATACGTCAGCGTGGCACCAAACACCACCCAGGCGAAAATGTGGGAATGGGTAAAGACCATACTATTTTCGCATTAGTGGACGGTAAAGTGGCATTCAGCAGAAAACGCAATGACAAATCCTACGTTTCAGTGATCCCGGCAGAATAAAAAAATTTATTAGCCAAACAAATTGGCCTTGAACATATAAGCCCGATCAGCATTTTACTGATCGGGTTTTTTTATCTGCTTCAAAAAGAAAAACTACGGCTAAAAAAGTACAGACATATTGCATAGTCGCACATCAATCCCTACAAAAAGAGTATTTTTGCTTGTTAAACCAAATAGTTATGCTCACCATACCTTATCTACGCGACCATAGTGAAGAAGCCATACAGCGATTGGCTATTAAAAATTTCGACCAGATTGATCTGATACATGAGATCATCTCATTGGATGACGAGCGAAAAACTATTCAACAGTCTAATGATGAAACACTTGCCGAAGCCAATCGTCTGTCCAAGCAAATTGGGAGTCTTTACAAAAGCGGCAAATCAGAAGAGGCCGGGCAGCTTAAAATTCGTAATGCCGGATTAAAAGAGCAAGCAAAACAGCTAAACGAACGACTTGCCGAAATAAAATCCCTTATATATGATAAGCTGATAGAAATTCCTAACACTCCTCATCTTAGCGTGCCACATGGACATACGCCAGCCGATAATGAAATTGTAGCCGAAGGAGGAAGCATGCCTCAACTGCCTGCCAACGCCTTACCTCATTGGGACTTAATCACAAAATACGACATCATTGATTTTGAATGGGGTAACAAGGTTACTGGTGCCGGTTTTCCTTTTTATAAAGGGAAAGGTGCCCGACTGCAACGTGCGCTGATCAACTTCTTTTTAGATCAGGCCGATAGTGCAGGATACACAGAAGTACAGCCACCTCTGTTAGTCAATGAAGATTCGGCCTATGGAACGGGCCAACTGCCCGATAAAGAAGGCCAGATGTATGCCATCGGATTAGATAATCTGTTTCTGATCCCTACAGCTGAAGTGCCAGTGACTAATATTTATAGAGATATGATACTCTCAGAAAATGATCTGCCGTATAAAAACGTTGCCTATTCCAACTGCTTCAGACGCGAAGCCGGCTCATGGGGCAAGCACGTACGCGGTCTGAATCGTTTGCATCAATTTGATAAGGTAGAGATCGTACAGATTTCTACTCCCGAAGCTTCATACCAGACCTTAGAAGAAATGCGCACTCACGTGGCAGGACTATTGGAACAGTTAGAGCTGCCCTATCGGATAGTGAAGCTATGCGGAGGCGATATGAGCTTTGCCTCAGCGCTCACCTACGATTTTGAGGTGTTTTCGGCAGCTCAAAAGATGTGGTTAGAAGTCAGCTCAGTATCCAACTTTGAATCGTTCCAGGCTAATCGGATGAAGCTTAGAATACGCGATAAAAATGGAAGCATTCGATTAGCTCATACCCTGAATGGCAGCGCATTAGCTCTGCCCAGAATAGTAGCAGCCTTATTAGAAAATAATCAGACAGATGAAGGAATACGCATACCAAAAGCCTTACAATCTTATACAGGCTATGAAACCATTAAGTAAGCTATGGCTTGCTGTAGGCTTGATATGGATAGTCGGAGCATGTGGTCAAAGACAGGCTGAAGACGAACTGCTATCTGCAATACAACTTGCCATAGAAAATGTACGTCACGACCTCAGCCAGATAAATCTGTTGAGCGCAGAAGCAGTGTTAGAAAGATCGCAACAGCTTGGCCAACTGTTGCAACATCCTTCATTTCGGACGAATATGGCTGTACAAGAAGAACTTAATAATGCGTTAAACTTTTTAGTAGCCATAGAAGACCATATACCGCGCTTGGAAGCCTCCTGCCAATATAGCCTGAATCAGCTTGAATCGCTGAAAGATGAAATCAAAAACCAAAGCCTGACGCAAGAGCTTGCCAAACAATATTTAACCGATGAAATACATATAGCCGAAGATATACATGCCGAATTGGATTATTTTATCAATCGTTGGAACGCCCACAAGTATCTGATCGAAACCCTACAACAAGAACTCTGACAATACCATGAAACTCATTGCCTTCCTCCGATATTTCTATACCGGATTTATAGTACTTTATCTGATACTGGCAGCTGAAATACCTGCTCTGGCACAACAATCTACTCAACAAAACCAGCGGGCAACAGACGAAAGGGTAGCAAACGAATTTTACCGCAACCGGGACTGGGAACAGGCAAAGACGCTCTATCTCAATCTGTATAACACATACAAAGGGCGACATCACTATAACTATTATTTCAACTGCCTCATACAACTGAATCAATTGGATGAAGCCGAGAAAGCGGCAAGAAAAATGCAACGCCAGCAAAAAGATATCCAAAGTGATATTGATCTTGGATATGTGCTTCAGTTGAAAGGAAATTCAAAAAAAGCAGCCGATATATTCGATCAGGTGATCAGACAATTACCAGCTGATCGTAACATAATCAGCTTGACAGCTAATACTTTTCGGTCCAGGAACTTAGATGACTATGCGCTACTTACCTATGAAAAAGGAAGCAAGATGCCGGCCATCAACTATGGGTTTCATCTTGAAAAGGCAAACCTTTATCAGATGTCGGGGAACACAGAAGCAACTATGGATGAATACCTGTTGCATATCGCACAACATCCCGAACATATTGACCTGATAAAAAGCAGGATACAAAATATGTTGTTATTGGATATCGACAATAAAATATCTGAGACAGTCAGAACAAAGTTATTAGAAAAGGCACAGAAACAGATAGATAACTTTGTGTATAACGAACTTTTAGTTTGGTATTCGCTACAGGAAAAGGATTTTGAATTAGCGATGATACAAGTCAAGGCGTTAGACCGCCGTTGGGGAGATCGGGAGCCGCAGATATTGGAGTTAGCATCTATCAGCTTTTCAAATGCTCAATATGAGGTAGCAGAAGACGGATATGCATACGTACTCAACAAAGGCAGGACGAATCCTTTTTATACAGACGCACTGATAGGGACATTAAAATCAGGGTACTATAAGGCTGAAGAACAGTATGAGAGCAATATCAAAGTGTATCAAAAACTAAACACTGATATCATATCAGCCTTTCAGTCCATAGGTTTTAATCGTGAGACCTATGAATTGGGGATCATACAAGCACGTATACTCACCTTTAATCTGAATCAACACGAAGAGGCCCGTACCATATTAGAAAAAGCTATCATGCTACCATTACGCAGAGATGAACAAGCCAATCTGAAAATGCATATGGCTGATATACTGTTGTTTCAAGGCGATGTTTGGGAAGCCACCTTGCTTTATAGTCAGATTGACAAATCGCTAAAAAATGAACCAGTCGCCCATGAAGCACGTTATAGAAATGCCAGGTTACGCTATTTCATTGGTGAATTTGGTTGGGCTTTGACCCAATTAGACGTATTGAAAGCTGCTACCTCCAAATTGATCTCTAACGATGCTCAAACCCTTGCTTTGCTCATACGCGACAACCTGATGGAAGATACTACCGGACAAAGTCTCAGAGCGTTTGCAAAAGCCGAACTGTTGAGCTATCAGCATAAAACAGATGAAGCCCTGCATATATTAGATTCACTTTTGCAATACGACCGCAGTATTACTCTACGTCCACACCTTTTGATGACTAAAGCTGCATTGCTGTACAAAAGACAGGAATACGATATGGCCGAAACACTATATCAGCAACTGTTTCAACAGTTTCCTGATAGCTATCTTGCAGATAAAGCTCTCTTTCAAAGTGGGTTAATATATGAGAATCAATTTCACGACCCAGAGAATGCCCGTCTTAGATATGAACGGATTTTCAATAGCTATCCTTCCAGTATGTACGCTGTGCAAGCCCGTCAAAAATATCGCCACCTAAGAGGTGATAAGCTATAATTCAATGGTACGTCCAAAAAAACATCTTGGTCAACATTTCCTTGTCGATCAGAACATTGCAAGAAAGATTACAGCTCTGCTGAAAGCAGAAAACGCTGTCGTTTTAGAGATAGGCCCCGGAACAGGTACCTTGACACAGTATTTGATCCCCCGGTTTACACACAATTTGTGGTTGGTTGAGATTGACACAGAATCAGTAGAATATCTTAAAAATAAATTTCCCGAATATACCGGCAGGATCATTGAAGGCGATTTTCTGCAAGTAAGTTTAAATCAATTAAATACTTCTCCTTTTGCAATCATCGGAAACTTTCCTTACAACATCAGCAGCCAGATATTCTTTCACATACTCACTCACAAAGAGCAGGTACAAGAAGTGGTTTGTATGATACAAAAAGAAGTAGCCGAACGTATTGCTGCAGGTCCCGGGAGTAAAACATACGGAATATTGAGTGTGTTGCTGCAAACATGGTACGAGATAGAGTATTGCTTTACTATCAACGAAACGGTGTTTCATCCGCCGCCTAAAGTGAAATCGGCTGTCATACGACTTACACGGAATAGCCGTACAGAGTTAGAATGTAATACCGGTTTGTTTCAACACATAGTGAAAATGGCTTTCAACCAACGCCGGAAAACACTTAGAAATGCACTCCGTAGTCTGATACCTCCTGCCATGATGCATCTGGAAATATTGAACAAGCGGGCCGAACAGCTACACCTCAACGATTTTATACAACTGACCCTAACTATTGAAGAGGCTACTGCCTGACTATAATATCCGGCAACCGGCGTTCTTGTCCCTTTTGCATGAAGGTCGCTGTATGATAGTGTTTTAGCTGTTATACTTAAGTGATGATATGCCTGTATGGGGTTGGGCTTCCCGATATGACGGAAAGGCTTTGGTTACGCTATAAGAGGGATGCCTGTATAATGTCCGGACTTTCTACTACAAGCAAAGGATTTCTATTCCAACTTAATGCTTTTATATGCTTCCTCACTTAAAGGAAAGTCAGGGTCTATCACTTTTACTTCCTCATAGCTTAACTCGTAAAGACGGTAAACTAAATTGTCTATTTGCTGCTCAAGGGCGGTGGTGATGTCGTATTTAATTCTTTGTTTTTTCATTAGAACAATCCTCATTATTATCCTTTACCGTACTCCATTTTCTAGAGTTTTCTTTATTAATCCTAGCGTTACATTGCGATTATAGTGGCTTTTTTTAATCAATGTTTTTTACTTTTTAAGTTCCAGATTTTACTTCTTTTCTATCCAAATTTTGGGTGTATTATATCCTTCTATAGGCGTCTGGCTTTAGGGGTTTATTTCTAATGGTTCAAAATAAAAGAAATTTATTCTATCTCATTTTCATTCAAAACTCTCACATGTGAGAGAATCTGTTTTATTATCCGTAATTGTTGATAGTACAAACAACTTTCTAAATTACTTTGATAAATTGTGCCTTTTTACAAAATTACTAACAGTCAATCTGTGAACTCCTATTATTCTACCAATTGCCGAATAGGAAACTTTTTTATCCAATAATTCCTGAATTTTCTTTTCCTGACCGGTAAGTTTGGTTTTCTTTGATTTGCTGCCTTTTTATAAATCTGATAAGAGTGCCTCTCGAAACATTGAGTTTTTTGCTTATATATACTTGTGATTTTCCTTTTTCCAAGAGTTTTTTTATTTCAGTTTCTTTTCCTGTGAGCTTAACTGATTTTGAAAGAGAACATTTTGGTCGTCCTATATGAACGCCTTCAGCTTTTTTTCTTGCTAAAGCTTCCTTTGTTCGTTGTGAAATAAGATTTCGTTCAATTTCGGCAGAAAGACCAAATGCAAATGCCAGCACTTTAGAACTTATGTCATCCCCAAGTCTAAAATTATCTTTAATCGTCCAAACATGAATATCGCGATGCATACATTCGTTTAAGATGCTCATTATCATCATTAAATTTCTACCAAGTCGAGATAATTCGGAACAAATAATAATATCACCCTTTTGTAGGCAAGTTAATAATTCTCCCAATTTACGTTTATCAATTTCTTTTGAGCCGCTTACTGTTTCTTCAATCCAACAATCAACTTTGATCGCTTCTTTTTTACAAAAGTTTTTGATTTCAAATCTTTGATTTTCTACTGTTTGTCTATCAGTACTAACCCGAATGTAACCATATATCATTTTATTGCGTTTTTAGTTCACTTAATAAAACGACTTTGTTTCAATTAATTGTCGAGTTTCTTAAAACAGATCCAAGAGCAAGATATCAAGGGCATCTGTTTTATTTTAGAGAGGGCTTTTGTTGGACTAATATTCTTAATCCTCAAGCAAAATTACTCAAAACAAAATTGAAGCAAAAAACAGTGAACGATGTGGGTTCAATGTCGCTATCATCAATTGTAGATAATATTCCAAATTATTATTTGGTAGCACTATTAAACTCTGAGTTACTTTTTAATTATTACAGAGAATACATTAATAATACGGTAAACATTCAGATAAATGACATCAGACAATTACCAATTGTTATTCCAAATCAAGAAGAACTTTCCGAAATAAAGAACTTGTTCAAGAAACTGATTGCATTGAAAAAAGAAGAAAATGAAACAGAAAAAAACTTAGAATACGAAATAAAAACTATAGAACAATTTGTTGATAAAATCATTGATAATTCATATTATTCTATATAGTTTATTTATCTTTTCGTCAACTTGTTTTTGAATGTCAAATAGTTTTGTTTCGGTTTCTTCATCGGAAATTTGAACTACAGACTGAGCAATTTTTATTTCAACTGCATTGTTAAACAAGGCTTCAAATGCTTTTAAATTTTCTTTTGAAGGAATGATGATAGGCAGTTGTCTAGCATCATTTATTTGAAAATGCGAAGTGTTATTAATAAAATTATCTACGTAAAAACTAATCAATCGTGAGTTTATCATACTGACAAAATACCAATCAGGTATATCAACTTGTGTAAACAAACTCATACTTAAAACATCAAAAACACCGCTCTTTTTAAGTCGTGCTTTTAGATAAGTTGAGTTTACATCTGTCCAACAAAAACCCTCCTTAAAGTAGTACTGCGGATTGCGAACAACTGGCATTCCTACTCCCTTTTTTCCAGAATTTGTTTTAAGAAACTCGACGTTTTCTTTGTGCCAAGCAATAGCAAAAGGTGTTTCTAAATACCAACGATTTCCATCCTTATCCCCTTTATCGTAAGGCACATAAAAGTTTTTATTTTTATCAATTCCATTTTGTTTTTCATCTTCGGTAAGTGTGTCCACATCAGCAATTTCACTGTCATCAACCAAACGGTAAATATAGCCTTGTCCAAAAATATCTCTTCCATATTGTTCTTTTAAGCTATCAAATAATTCTGCGATTTGCGATTCGGAAAGAGAATTTAAAAAGTCTGATGTATTATTAAATTTCTCAAAGTCAACAATTTTTATTTTTTTATTATTTATTGCTTCTGCTAATTTTTTAGGTCGAGATTCCAAAATATTTTTAGCCCATTTTGTAGATTTCCTGATAGCAATATATTTTCCATTATTTGCTGTTGCTAATCCTTGCCCACCTTCAGTTAAGCAACCCAATAAAGCAATATCTCCTGGTTTTAAACTTTTGCGATAAGCTTCTAATTCTTTCTTATTTTTCTCTATGTTCCTACTTGTTGATATTTTATCCCACCACTGATTATAAAGTTCTTTTACTTTTTGTCCATATAGGTTATAAATTTTCATATTTTCCTCTGTAGGCTTAAAGATTACGTTATTTTGAGTGTTTAAATACACTTCTTGTTTTACTTTATATTTTAAAGGTGATTTTAAGTCTTTACTTCCATCTAAAAACAAAATGTTATTATCTTTGGGAGTTGTATTTATAACAGAAGTTACACAAGTGTCAACCATTGCTGCTTCAAATGGATTTGCTGTATCAAAAATATAACCTACTTTCTTTGAAAGTAGCAAATCACGCAAGTTACGCTTGGTTTGTGTTGTCCAAAACGTTTTCGGTGTAATATAACTTAACACACCATACTTTTTGAGTAATTCAATTCCTTTGAAAAAGAAGTGATTGTATGTGTCATCAGCAAAACCGTAAATTCTTTCAAATTCTTTTTTCATTTTTGAATCAACTCCTTTAGTTGAAATATAAGGCGGATTTCCAATTACAATATCAAAGCCTTCTTTTACTCCGAACATCCACTCGGCATCAAAAAAAGATGAACTTTCGTTTTGGTCGTATGGATTCCATTGGGCTACTTGTTTAGCATCATCGGGTGCAAACTCATGGTTGCCTTCTAATAATTCGCTAAGTTTTTTTCGTAGCTTAGCATCTCTGTCGCGGAGTTGGCGTTTTTCTTGAGCACTTTTAGCATAAAAATGTTCATGCCTAACTGCCAAAATAGCTTGTTTGATGGTTTCAATTTCAGGATCTTCAAATAGGTTAAACTGAGCTTCCTTTTTATGTATGCCAATTAAGGTATTTGCAGCCACAAATTTTGTTTCTAAATTAGGGAGAGTAATTACTCCGTAGTTTTCTTTATTTACGTTTATCTCGCCTTGTTCTACAATAAGTGAAATAAAGAAACGAAGTTTGCTAATTTGAGCCGCAATTGTCTGTAAATCTACGCCATAAATACAATTTTCAATTAGATGTAACTTTAGCTTGTACATATTTAATTGTTCTGCGACACCAATTTTTTCAAGTAGGTTGATAATGCCATTTAAAATTCCCATTGGGAAAGCTCCTGAACCACAAGCAGGATCAAGTATTTTGATTTTTAACAAAGTATCATAAATACGCTTTTTGTCATTATCAGATAGCTCACCATCCAAATCAATATTTTCCAACTGTTGATTTAAATACGCCAGTAAACTTTCATTTACCATAAAATCCACAATTTCGCGTGGTGTATAGAAGCTACCGCTTTGTTTTCTTGCAGACTCTTTTGTCTCTTTATTAAAAGCGCCTAGTAAATTTTCAAAAACATTTCCTAATAGTTCGGGATCGAGGGCTACTTGTACATCATCGGGAGCACTTTCTTCTACTGTAAAATTGTAGCGCCCTAAGAGTGGGATAATTCCTTTTTCTTCGTCAAAGAAAACACGATTAGGGATAAATGCACGATGACTATATTGTCCGTTAACTTGCCTATGATCATTGCGGCTGAAACCATCTAAATGATATTTAACTCCATCAGTTGAAATTTCCTTATCCAAACACTCAAACAAGCCACCATTTAGGAAAGGAATAGTTTTGAATAAATCTATTATTTCCTGCTCACTAATAGAAAACATTTCGGCATAACGATAAAGCGTTTTAATATCACGAGCATTTTCTTCTTTAGCAAATGCACGTTCATTGATTGGTTTATTTAATGTAGCAAAAAAAAGATTTTGCAAAATAGCATTGTAATAATTGCCATTTTTAGTGTCTAGTGGGTTGAAGCCTTTTAATTTATTTTTTAGAAATTTATCATCAAACAAATAGTTTGGAACAAGCTGTTTTTGTTTTATAAACCAGACAAAAAGCAAACGAGTTATTAGTCGAATAATTTGCTCTTCAAGTTTTTCTCTATCGTCATCGACTGTAAATGTATTTCGGGGAAAGGTAATATCTATTTCATCTGACAAAGCCCATTGATACCACTGAAAAAGTTCATTATAAAATTCTTTGGTAAGTGTTGAAACAGAGAATGCCTCTTTTACATCGTCAAGCGAAGTTTTATTTCCTTTTTTTGTTAGAATGGCAAATCGTTCTGCTGCTGTTCGGCAACTTTCGCCTTCTCCCAAAATATAAGTATATCGTTTTGGCTCGGTTTTTATTTTAATCAATTCACCTTCGGCATCAAAACCAGTAAGTTCAGAAACATAGGTAAAACGCCACTTTCCGGATGCAGAGCCTGCCGAAGCATCGGGATTATGATATACAATAAAAGCAGCATCAATATCTTTCCAATATTTTCTTAACAAGTTTCTAAGTCCGACACGGTTGCGTTCGAGAACAATTCCCGGAGCAAGTGTAACATCATAAACGGCAATATTTCTTTCTATGCCATTTTCATTAAGGTTCACATAACCCAAGCGAAGTACTTGAGTTGCAACATCGGTATTTATTCCAGTAAGCACATCGGGTGTAGATAGGAAACGGGTATCAGAAAATGCCTGTGATAAAAATTGTTTCCAATTGTTTTGATTATACCTGAGCTGAAAAAGCTGTTGAATTTGTTCTTGTGTCATTTTTTGGAAAAATATTTATTGATTTTATCAGAAATTTCTTTGCTGCTTGGCAGCAAGTTTTGATAGCTCTTTGGTAAGGTGTCTGTTAAAGTATAAGTGGCCACACCAATAGGCAATTTGGAAGTTTTGAGTGAATATTCAACAATTGTTCTATTTTTTTCTTTGCAGATAATAATTCCAATGCTGTCGTTTTCATGTGGCAAACGAACCTTATCGTTTAACAAGGAAAGGTAAAATTCCATTTTCCCTTTATATTCCGGTAAAAATTCGCCAACTTTTAATTCTATTGCAACCAGACATTGCAGCTGACGATGGTAAAGCAAGAGGTCAATAAAATACTCTTTACCCCCTGCTTCCAAACGAAACTGATTTCCGATAAAAGTAAATTGATACCCCATTTCTAGTAAGAAATTGCGAATATTTTGAATTAAAGATTCTTCTAATTCTTTTTCTGAATGTAATTGGGATAATCCAAGAAAATCAAAAGTGTATTCGTCTTTTACTGCCAATACCGCCTGATTTTGAATATTGTCTGGCAAGGTTTGCTCAAAATTAGTTTGATTGAGCAGGTACTTTTCATAGGTTTTGTTTTCAATTTGGTGAATTAACACATTTTTTGACCACCCGAATTTTTTAGTTGCCAATGTATAGAATTTTCGTTCTAGTGAGTCGTTGCATTTATTCAGAATAACAATATGTTTGGTCCAACTAATTTCTCCAACTAGTGGTTGGAGATTTTCATCTGCTTGATATTCAGAATAAAACTGAGCCATTAACCATAGGTTTGTAGTGGAAAAACCTCCAATGCCAGGAAACTCATTTTGTAGCTCTTTAGCAAGCGTAGGCACTATAGCTTTTCCCCAACTTTCGGCTTGCTTTTCCGAAATAGCTTTCCCAATTTCCCAATACAAGTTAATAAGATGTACATTTACAATCTTTAGGGCATCGTATTGTGCCTGTCTAATTTTTTGTTTTATATCAGCTATAAAAGCTGTTTGTAATAGTTCAATGTTCATAATCTATTCAAACGATTTGGAAATAATTAAAATAGGTTTTTACACTTTGTCTTTTGGGTATCAGATACATCCACATTGTATTGTCTATCAAGGTTTGCTCAAAATTAGTTTGATTAAGCAGGTACTTTTCATAGGTTTTGTTTTCAATTTGGTGAATCAATACATTTTTTGACCATCCAAATTTTTTAGTTGCCAAGGTGTAGAATTTACGTTCAAGTGAGTCTTTACATTTTTTTAAAATAGTAATATGCTTACTCCAACTAATTTCTCGTACCAGTGGTGCGAGATTTTCATCTACTTGATATTCAGAATAAAACTGCGTCATTAGCCACAAATTTCCTACTGAGAAACCTCCAATTCCGGGAAATTCTCTTTGTAGTTCTTTTGAAAGTGTTGGCACAATAGTTTCTCCCCAACTTTCTGCTTGCTTTTCGGAAATGGCTTTTCCAATTTCCCAATACAGATTGATAAGCTGTACATTTACAACCTTCAGGGCTTCGTATTGAGCCAAGCGTATTTTTTGCTTAATATCTGCAATAAATGCTGTTTGTAATTGCTCTATGTTCATCTTTTATTCAAAGGATTCGGAAATGATTAAAATTGGTTTTTCTACTCTGCCCTTTTTGTCTTTTTTGGCATCAGATACATCCACACTGTATTGTTTTGCAATCTTATCCAGTTCAGTTAGTGCCGCATGCAGATTGAGTTTCTTCTTTTGCAGCCTGTCTACATCACCAGGCAAATTGGTGTATTTACCCATATCAATCAACATAATTATTTTTTTAATATGCTCCTTTTGTTTGTCGGATACTTGCGGATTTTTTGCCAAGTCTGAAAGAAATTTTTTGGCTCTTTGTGCGACTCCACCCAAAGCCTCGGGGTCCGTTTGCGCCGCTACCAATATATGTTCTGCTGTTTCAAAATGCTCCATTGCTGCTGCCACTTGTTCGTGGTGGTTTTCAATCAGCTTGCAAGGTTTTTCTGTTGGATCGGCTTCAAACAGTTTGAATGCTTCAAGGGGAGTTATTTCGCTGGTTTGACTTTCAGCATTTATCCAATAAAATTCAAACTTCCTGTCTGTTTTTAAGAAGGCTGCAGTTCCATCTTTTAATTCGGGCTTATTAATTGAATCTGAATTTCGTCCCGTTCTTGATTTAAGTGGGATTTTCTTAATGGCGTCAAACCATGCTCTGTTTTTCTTTTTGAAATCACGCAGAAAATGAAGATATTTAAGCCTTTCATCTTCTTCTTCCTTATAAGTTCTCCTAAACAATTTTACTTCATCTAAAATTTCTTCTGTTGAGAATACCTGATTATCTTCCCCAAAAGCAGTGTGGAAAGCCTGAATTTTCATAAAGGCAGTTTTATTCAATTTTATTTGTGAATCTCCTTGTGCTGAAGGATAAAAAACATAATTAAAAATTCTTGATGATTTGGTGCCGATACGATTCACACGACCAATACGCTGCATCAACTTGGTTGAGTTCCAAGGCGTATCGTAATGAATTACTACGTTCGAACGATGAAGGTTTACACCTTCTGCCAGTACTTCAGTTGTGATGATTATATTAAAATCGTTTTTTTGTTCTCTGCCTTTTTCTTTTTCACTTTCATTCGGAAAGTTTGCATCGAAATTTTCTACAATGGTTTCATAACTCGATTTTCTATTTTTTGCAGAGATAACCAATACATCTTTTCTTCCTTGCTGTTCAAGAGCTTTCGCAAGATAATCCACTGTATCTTTTGATTCAGAAAAAATAATTAGCTTGCCTTCAAGGTTGGTTTTTTTGTTGAGAAACTGTCTTGTTAATTTATTGAGAAAAACCTCAAGTTTGGGGTCATAATCAATTTTATTCCACCTTGTTACAAGTTCCTTTAGCAGTGCAGCATCCTTTTTTAATTCTTCTAAAAATCCTTCATTAAAATCATCGGCTTTGAAAGTTTGGTTTTTTGGGTTTTCTTCACTCAATCGTTCAATCTCTTTTTCAATGTCTTCTTCACTCCATCCTTTGTCTAAAAGTTTATTTACATTCGTGTCGGGGGCAATAAAAACTTTGTCATTTTCAAACATAGCAATCATTCTGTCAGTTGCTCTTTGAAAAGCAACCAACGACATTTTGAATGCATAAAAACTACTTTCAAGACGCTTTACTAATTGCGTTTTCATGATGAATGCCAATGATTTAGAAACAATCTCTGCATTCTCGTAATATTTGTTTTGAATTTCCGGTTTTAGTCCGGCTATAGCCTGATAACGCGCATATTTTAATTTGTCGATGTCGGTGAGGTAAAAAACGGTTTTGTAGAAAAGTTCATTTAGTTTTTCATCCAAAACATATTCAACTTTTTTTGGTGGTTCAACTTTCGGAAAAATAATTCCTTGCGCTGCAATATCGGTTTTGTAATCCTGAATATTTTCCAAGTCTGTTCTTGTTCGTCTGATTGTAATAGGCTCGATTACATTTTTTCTGATTTGACCATAAATTTCACGAAGTTTGTTTACATCCAATTCGTCAAAACGTTTCAGAATTTTGTACTGTTCAATCAAAGGTGCAAAAAATGAAGTCAAGTTGGTTATTGGCAGCGTTGACTGTCTGGCATCCTGGAACATTTGAATCTGGTAAAAAATATCATCAGGTCTGTTATTTAGAGGAGTTGCAGAAACCAAGATTACTTTCTTTTGTAATCCGCTAATTAAACCTTTATTTGCTCTAGGACTTTTGCAAATCAACTGAAGGTTTTGAAACACACCGGTTTTATGATTTCTATATTTGTGAGCTTCGTCCACAATTATTAAATCGTATTCTTCTTTATTCCAATAGTCTTCGTGCCCTTCCAAAATCCTTTCTAATCTTCCATTTGTAATGAATTTGGTATACCTGTCAATCTTGAAATCTTTAAAGGTATTCTTCCAGTTTTTTTCAATTGCAGGCGGGTAAACAACCAATATTTTTGTGTAATCTTTACCGTTTTGTAAAATAAATTTTTTTGCTACCATTGCAGCTACAACTGTTTTCCCAAGTCCGACCACATCGGCGAGCACAAAACCATTGTGTTCTTGCAACATATTGAAACCTTCATTTACTGCATCAACTTGATAAGAAAGTTTTTTGAAGTTCTGGGGAAGGTCACCCATTGAATCGGGGTCGTAATCAATGTTTTTTCCGAAATATTCTGTCAGCAGTTTGATATAAAGTTCAAACGGTGTGATATCGTCATTCAGATAGGTTTCCTTTTTGATGTGTTGAATGTCTACTGGCAAAATGTCAATGGCTTCTCTCCAAAGGTTTTCAAATTCCAACGTTGCAAATTCAACATCGTCAAAATCTGTCAACTGAACATTAAACTCATACTGATTATTAGCCCCAAGTCCCGCATCTGTCAAATTAGATGAACCTGTAATAACTTGGGCAGGTGTATGTTGGTTAAATGGCTCAGGTCTGAAAATATAAACTTTTGCGTGAATTTTCTTTTCGGGATGTGCCTTAACTTCAATTTTCTTTTCAATCAGGTCATCTATAAATTGCAAGATTCCTCTTTCAGTGTCTTTGTCATAATTTGCATTTTCAACATCTTCCTGAATTTTCTGAATGAATTCATCTTTGGTCTTTTCGTGATTCTTGAAAAATTCAAGACCTTTTCGTTGGGCATCCGCAAGAAGTTTGTCCACATTGATGCCAACTAATATTCTGATTTTGGGAACCTTGTCCAGAAAAGGTCTGACACGAAAATAACCTGACGCCCTGAAATAACCTACTAAAGCGTCAAAATATTGAATATTCGGATTGTATCTGAACACACCTTCAAACTTGTTAATGAGTGTATTATCTTCGCTATTGGTAAAAAACTTAGTTGACATATATTACTTTTAAAATCGCTTGTCCAAATTACTAATTATTATCGGTGTGCACAAAAAAAACGGCTCTTTTACAAGCTTGGTTTTTGAGCCTTGGCTCATACAGTCGGAGGAACCGTCTTACGCATTGTCTATTTTAATAGAGTCTGTATGTAGTTGTTCACTTGTAAAGTTTGTTTCTCTTTTTCAGTTTTCTCTCGGTCAATGCCTGATGGATCGTGTTGCACTGACACTTGCAGTCAACAACCGGCTTAAATCCGGCCATATATTCCAACCACAGAAAACATTGGATCACTGAAGATTTCGAATCATTTTATAAATCTTTCACCAGCGTCGTGGTCTTACGTCGGCGCATGGTCTGCCATACGGTATAAATTGTTGATGCACCTCCAATCATAAGTACAAGTAAAAAGACAAGCAATACATCCGAAGCCAGCAACTGAACCGGATAGGCATCAATAATGAAGGTACCGCTTCCGCCACCTAATTTCAGCAATCCAAATTTCTGTTGTGCCACAACTAATATGATCCCTGTTGCCAATCCGCTCAAGCCTCCTGCAACCGCTATCAGCATGCCTTCTGAGAGAAAAATTCGACGGATAAGATGATCAGAAGCTCCAAAACTCTTTAACACACTGCTATCCTTTTGTTTGTCGATCATCAGCATAGTGAGCGAGCCAATGATATTAAAGGTTGCCATGATCAAAATAAAGCTTAGTATAACAAAGACTGCTGCTTTTTCCGAGCGCATGATCTGGTATAATGTAGCTTGCTGCCTGATCCGGTCTTTAACGACAAACTCAGGACCTAAGTCATGTGTCAGCTTGGCCATGATTGATCCTGCCTGATTTGGCTTTTCCAGGAAAAGCTCTATCCCGCTGATACGTCCTTTTTGATCACTTAGATCCTGCATCCAGCTCAATGGCACATACACATAACGGGCATCTAAATCGGGCTGCGAACTAAAGATACCCGAAACCGATATTGGTCTGCTGCTGAATCCTTGATCTAAACTAAAAACCTGTCCGCTTCCAACACGTGGCATATAAACCAATAGCTGCTCTGTATGATGACGTAGGTTCAAACCCAAATACCACCCTACACCACTTCCGGCTACTGCAAACGGTATATCGTCTTGCTCTAAAAGAAATTGCCCTTCTACAACCGACTCATCTATCAGTCCATATTTCTGATATTCAAAGCTTACGCCTTTAACACGGCCTAAATGTTGATTTTCACCATACCGAAACAACGCATCTTCTTCAAGCACTTCAGCAACAGCCTTAACAGCCTTTAACCCAGTTAGATCGCTATAAGGGAAGTTGTCCAGCACAAAGGTTTTTCCTTTAACAGGTTCAATGACTAAATCGGGAGCAACCACATTGACCATCTGCAAAATAACTTGCTTAAACCCATTTATAGCCGAAAGCGTTACAATCAGGGCAAAGGCGCCTATCGCAACACCTGCCACTGAAACAGCCGTAATCACATTGATCAGATTATGGCTTTTTTTGGCTAACAAATAACGCCTGGCAATAAAAAACGGAAAATTCATAGCTCACAATTAGCACATCAGCTGATGTTATTTATAGGCTTTTGCAATGATACCGGTTCCAGAACGATGTACCAGCTTAAGATCGGCTAAATTCAGCAATAGGCAAAACGGGAACACTATCAAATAATAAAATGGCAGCAGTATAAAGAACCATTTAGAGATGTTTAGCAGGATAATTGGGAGTTTCATACTCAGTTTCCATGATAGTTTTCCTGGCTTTCCGTATTGATATTTAAGCTCTACCGACTTAAATCCAGCACTTAATAACTTTTCTTTCAAATCATCTATAGCATATCCGTCGCGCACGTGCTCATCTATAAAGCCTATTGCAGCATTTTCATCCGATTCATGCTGGCCATGCACATCTGAGCCGCCCTGATCGGATGGAGTAGAAATTAACAGCATAGCGCCGGGCTTCAACGCATGAAAATAATTCTGCAAAACCTTGCGGTCGTCTTCTATATGCTCCATCACATCCACACATAGAATCATATCAAACTGATTATCAAACGATAGCTCTGTAAGGTCGGCTACTTCAAACCGAACTTGATGGAGTCCTATCTGTTGAAAAAACTGATTACAATCTATTATTTGTTCTTCTTTTACATCCAAGCCGGTAATCTTCCATTGAGGGAATTTACGTGCCATAAAATAGGAATACTGGCCAAAGCCTGATCCTGCATCCAACACCTGCCGATCGCCAGCATGTTGAGCAGCCCAATTCAACAGTTGCCGCTTGATATGCCAGCTTCGCAATAAAAGCAGGTCTAACAAGCGATAGAACAGCTTGCGCAACCAGGGAGTTCGGTTGAAGGCTTTACCAAGACTACGTTTTATAGGATCGTACTGCACCTTATTCGCCTTTTAACAGATCATCAATTTTATCTATATAGTCCAGAGAATCATCCAAAAAGAACTGAAGCTCGGGTATTGATCGAAGTTGATGTCGTATCCTGTTACCCAAAAGCCTGCGTACCTCCTTAGTGTTTCGCTGTAAATTTTGAATCACTTGCTGTTTATCCTGTATGCCAAACACACTGATATACACTCGGGCGATAGCCAAATCAGGGGTAGGCAACACCTTAGTTACAGTGAGCATGGCTGCACCAGCCAAATGTCGCAACTCATGCTGAAGCAACTCACTCAGATCACGCTGTAAAAGACGGCCTACTTTTAGTTGTCGTTTCGTTTCCATAATGCAAAAGTACAATAATGCAGGATTCTATGTTTGCATATCAACTGTTTTAGACAACACTTTGCCTGCAAAAACGTTAGCTCTATTCCTACTAGTAGTATTTTACTCCTATTCAGATCAGACCAAATTATACTACCTTTGCTACTCACCAAGTTGTGAAGCATGAAAACAAGCCCAATCATAGATTTACATAAGTTAGCTGTCGCAACTCATTCTGATGTAGTGGTTTTCAGGCGATATCTTCATTCCCATCCTGAGCTAAGTTTTGAAGAATCGGGGACAGCTGCTTATCTGGCCGACCGCCTACATGATTTTGGTATTCCCTTTCGTTCGGGTATAGCCGGTCACGGCCTGACGGCTTTGATTGAAGGACGTAATCCCGATTCGGCTTGTATAGCTTTACGTGCCGACATGGATGCCCTGCCTATCAGCGAGACAAATGATACCGGTTACAGATCGTTGAATAAAGGCAAGATGCACGCCTGCGGCCATGACGTACATATGGCAGTGTTGTTAGGGGCAGCCAGTATATTGACAAAGATAAAAGACCAGTTTCATGGGACGGTGAAGCTCATTTTTCAACCTGCCGAAGAGAAGCTTCCGGGCGGAGCCAAAGCGATGATAGCCGAAGGAGTATTAGAAAGCCCTGAAGTGCAGGCTATAGTTGGGTTACATGTCACACCCGAGTTAGATGCCGGGAAAATAGGGTTTCATAGTGGCCCTTTCATGGCTTCAGGCGACGAGATCAATATACGTATCAACGGAAAAGGAGGCCATGCCGCCATGCCGCATCGGATCACTGATACTGTACTGACGGCATCACAACTGATCGTTCAACTACAGCAGATCGTTAGCCGTATGGCTCCTCCCTTGATACCGACTGTACTTTCATTCGGCAGGGTCATAGCGGATGGAACTCATAATATTATCCCTGATGAGGTGAGCATAAACGGCACTTTACGTACCTTCGACGAAAGCTGGCGAGACAACGCCAAAAAGCTCATACATACTTTTTCCTTACATACCGCCGAAGCTATGGGAGCCAAAGCCATAGTAGATATCATAGACGGATATCCGGTGTTAATCAACGACCCACAACTTATTCAACTGTTGAGAAATGCGTTATCAGACTCGTTTACAGCCCACGATCTCATCGATGTACCACAACGGATGACTACCGAAGACTTTGCCTGGTATTCACAGCAGATCCCGGCTTGTTTTCTTCGGTTAGGTACAGCCTTTGCCAATGAATCACAAGCCCGCCGCCTACATAGCTCTGATTTCGACATAGATGAATCGGCCATGCTCAATGGTACTAAAGTCATGGCAGCAGCAGCTCTCATACTGCTCGACTTTTTTCAACAAAAAAACCAGTTATGATTGTCCACGAGAAAAACTATCAGACGGTTTGGATGGAAGGTCAATCCGTTTTTATGATAGACCAGAACAAGCTACCTTTTGAATTTGAAATACACGAATGCAAGACTTATTGGGACAGTTGCATGGCTATTACAGATATGACTGTCAGAGGTGCCGGCGCTATTGGAGCTGCGGCTGGATATGCAATGGCACAGGCTTATTTAGAAGCACCTGAAGATGATATTGACACCTTTGTAACTGAGGCCCGTGCAGATATAGAATCGACCCGCCCTACGGCGAGAAATCTGTTTTATGCCGTAGAAAAAGTATTCGAAGCCGGCAAAGTATCACGGGTAAATGCCACCATAACAGCCCAAAAAATAGCGGCTGCTGATGCAGAAGATTCGTGGAAAATTGGTCAATACGGCAATGAACTGATTAAAAAATCTACCCGTATCCTCACTCATTGCAATGCAGGCTGGTTAGCATTTGTAGATTATGGTACTGCTTTGTCGCCAATATATCAGGCACATAAATCGGGTAAGGAGGTTTTCGTGTATGTGGATGAGACCCGTCCGCGTGGACAAGGTGCGCGTCTTACTGCATGGGAGCTACAACAGCAGGGCGTACCACATCTGATCATACCCGATAATGCGGCTGCCTCGCTTATGGCCGATAAAAAAATTGATCTCATCATCGTAGGTGCCGACCGCATTGCCCGTAACGGCGATGTAGCCAACAAGATAGGCACATACGGCTGTGCAGTCTTAGCCCATTATCATCAGATACCGTTTTATGTGGCAGCACCCGGCTCCACTTTTGATATGGAATGTGCCTCGGGTAAAGATATCATCATTGAACACCGCAACGCCGAAGAAGTGCTCTTTCAGGATGGTATGGACGCTAATCACAACAGGGTTCGTATCCGTATAGCTTCACCCGGCTCAAACGCTTATAACCCGGCTTTTGATATAACACCAGCACGACTGATAACAGGTATTATAACCGAGAAAGGGATCATCAAAGCTCATGCGCAATCAATAAAAGCTGTCTTAAAAGAGTAATCATGCCTCACCTTGTCTGTCAAAAAGAAGTAGCCTATTATATGCGTCGGATGTATCGCCAACGATTGACTACCAGCCTTGGTGGAAATATCAGCCTGCTGGTTGAGCCATTTTTGTACATCACTCCTTCTCAAACGGATAAAGCTAGTTTGTTGGCAAAACATGTATGTGTCTATCACACAGAAGATAAAAATTTATCTTTAGGACAGTCATTGAGCATGGAGTCGGGCATGCATCTGGCAATTTACGGTCAACAAACAAAAGCCAAAGCCGTCATCCATGCACACCCACCTTATGCCACTTCTTTTACCGTTGCCCATCAGCTTATTGACACCCGTCTTACTACTGAAGCATGGGAGCTTATAGGGCAAATAATAGCCGTACCTTATGCCGCTCCTGGTACCGATAAGTTAGCGCAATGGGTTGCAGATGCCTCGCTGAAAGCAAGTGTGATATTATTAGAGAATCACGGTATAGTGGCTTGGGGAGCCACCTTATCAGAGGCTTTCAGACGCATTGAACTAATCGAACATACAGCCTGCATACAATTAGCAAGCAATTTGTTAGGCAAAACGCATCGCATACCTGATCAAATATAACTTTCAACAAAAAAAATGATGAACAGCATACCTACTGTACGAATTAATGATGAGCTAAGCCTGCCGGTTTTAGGGTTAGGGACATGGGGAATGGGTGGTAACTATCGCCCCGACAGCTCTTCCGACAGGTATTGGATTGATGCAATCAGCATGGCCATTGAGATGGGTATCACTCATATAGATACCGCAGCAATGTATGGCTCGGGACATACCGAACGATTAATTGGTGAAGCTATTCGTCAGTTCGACAGAAAAAAACTTTTTATCACTACTAAAGTAGCCGGAAACAAATTACAGTTTGCTGACGTGCTCCGGTCGGCTGAAGCAAGCTGCAGGCGACTGAAGACAGACCATATAGACCTTTTCCTTATCCACTGGCCTAACCCAGCCATTCCTTTGGGCCAAACCATGAGTGCCATCAATAAACTTGCAGAAGACCAACTGATCCGATGGTTTGGTGTGAGCAACTTTCCGGTGAACCTAATGCGTGAAGCAGAGCTATTCAGTGAGCTACCCCTGATCACCAACCAGGTGGAATATAATCTTTTTACCAGAAATAATGGCAGATATAACACCCAGATTGAAACAGAAATCATTCCTTACTGCCTGAAAAAAGGGATCAGCATCACAGCATGGAGACCCCTGATGAAAGGAGATGCTACCAATCTACAGCATCCGATAATGGAAGCACTAAGTAAAAAATATGATAAAACAGCTTTTCAAATAGCCTTAAACTGGTTGATACAAAAACCACTCATGCTTACCATTCCCAAGATGAGCCAGAAAACTCATATCCAACAAAATATAGAAGCGTTGCATTTCCGGATGGAAGAGGTGGACTATAGGCAATTGGACGCGATAAGAGACTCGGATAAATAGTTCATTCAATGATTTAAGCTTTAGTATATCTAATAGACGTATCTCCTTTCAATTTACTTGGATTATTCTCAAAGCTGTTATCTTTAGCCCTATTGAAAAAAAACAAAATGTATTTCGCATAGATATGGACTGACTTGTCATCAACATCTCATCATGTATTGTATTCGTCCTTAGGTCCTTTTTAATTTTAAATTTTCCGAACAAACCAATCTATCTTTCTTTTTATCCACTTGTTCAACGATAACAAATTAAAAAGTCCTAAAGTTACTAAAGCCACTAATGCACCTAGCAACACATCGATGACATAATGATGTCCTGAGTATACAGCAGAGAACCAGATTCCAAGCATAAACAGAACAAACAAAACGTTTACCCAACCTAATTTTTTCTGTAACCCATAATACAATACAATTACCGGATATGCTGCATGAAGAGAAGGAATAGCTGCAAGCACATTTGCATTTTTGTTGTATAGACTTGCAAAAACGGGCACTCCGGTTATTGCATCAAAGCGTGCTAGTCCGGCACTATTTCCCTGAACATTAGTATATAGGTCAAAACCATACAAGTCAACATACCAAGGCGGTGCTGCCGGATACAAGTAATAAATGACAAATCCCAGTAAGTTAGCCAATAGAAAAACAAGGGAATAATGTGTAAACAAATGCTTGTTTTTATAATAGAGATATATCCCAAAAGCTAATGGTATCGGCACCCAGTTGAGATAAAACAGGCCTGTCACAACATCAAGAAAGGCAGTATGAACTATAGCCAGGTATTCGTTGGGTGTATAGACTACCCCTTTCAGTGAGATACCAAATAAACTTTTTTCCAATAGATAGGGCTCCTGAATATGCACAGGCGAAATCTTATAGTTTGGAAGTATACGCATTGAATCATAAGCAATCCAATATACCATAAAAATAGAAAACCCGAGGATGAATTTCCGGGTTTTCTCATTTCCATAAAAAAGCAACAAATAAAAACTTATGAAGAAAAAATGATCGCTCCGTATAGGACCCATCCTGAGTATCCATCCCAAATAAACCAATACGAGCATCAGGTTTACCCCTATATTTGTTAGGGTAAATCTTGAGAAAGTCGTATTTTCAATTCTTTTATTCATTCCAAACCTTTTCATAAGTAGGTTGGCCTGTATGTATATCTGTTCCAAAAAGCTCGATATATCTCACTTTTGGCCAAAAAGATACATAATCGGCATAAATATAGATATGGTCTAGCTTTGATTCCTGTTTATTGATTGCAGTAATAACCAAAGCATGGAATGGTTCTTTTTGTACTAACCAGAACTTTCGCTTACGGTCAGCTACCAGCTTCAAATTGTATTCATGTTTTTTGCCTTTTATGGCTGTACATTCCACACCATACGCATATAACTTTTCAATTTTTCGCAGTTCCATTCTTTGCCCTTGCTCTTGGTACCGCAACCAATATACATCCAAAGGATCTTCCTCCTTCAAAATTCCTTTTTCATTAAAATTTGCATCATAAACAATAGTGTTAGCGTTATGGTTTCGTTGAATATAAAATAGTCTGCTGGCTGTTTTTTCAGGTACAGGATAATCACCATGAGTTGCTGCAAGAAAAAACAGGCTAGATATCATCATTATCTTTCCTTTAACCATATCAGAGCCACTTCTCCTGTTTATACCATGCAATGGATTCTTTTATACCGCTTATTAGGTCATAATGAGGTTCAAATCCAAAATCAGTAAAAACAGGACTACTATCACACAAATAATGTTTTCGACTGATCTCTTTCAACTTTTCTGTATTGAGAATAGGTGTATTACCATTTAGTTTGGCCACTTTTTCAAGTATGTACGCCAAAGCCTGAACTATTGTTTTAGGAAAAACCAGCCGTAGCGTTTTTTTGTTAAGCGCTGTTTTAACAACTTTAGAAAATTCTAAAGCTGAGTATTGATGACCATCGGTAACAAAATAAGATTTTCGGGAAATATCAGAACCCATAGCATTGATAATTAGTCGCGCAAGGTCTTTCACATATATTAATGTTAAGATCTGGTCTGAAGTCCCAATATAGGTTTCTATATGATAGTGAATCATTTTATACATCAACAAAAAGTCTTTATCACGTGGGCCATAAACACCAGTTGGGCGAAATATCAAAAAAGGGAAGTCAGTTTTTGAAGTTAAAAACTGTTCTGCTTTTAGTTTACTTTGACCATATAAAGTAATAGGATCTGACAGATCATCTTCTTGAATAGGCCGGATACTTTCTTCATCCAATGGGCCATAAGAAGCAAGGCTACTCATATAAATAAATTTATCAGGCACACACTGGCAGTCAATCAATGCATTAACTAAGTTTTTTGTGTATTGAAAGTTTACGGTATGGTAATCTTGCTTGTGCAAAGAATTAGTAATTCCGGCATTATGAATAATGTAATCAAAATAACTATTTTGGCTCACTTGTTTGAACAACACCTCAGAGATTGCTGTTTTATTTGATAAATCCATTTCAAGATACGTAATGGGCAATCCTTCAAGATAACTCAGGTTGCTCGTAGATCGTATGCCCGCTGTTACCTTATACCCCTTTTCAATTGCAGCCCTTACCAGGTAGCTTCCAATAAATCCATTGGCACCTGTGATTAACACACTTTTCATAATTAAAAAGATTTAACGAAACATCTTCGGCGAATATGCTCGCGATAATCATAGTGTTTCCAAAGTTTAAGCGCATCGGAGTTGTTTTCAAGTTGAGGACTCGAAATGGCCATCTTAATACCACGATTAATATAGGCCTGCGTAAGCTCATTAAAAAATATGGCATGTACTCCTTTTCCCTGATAGTCGGGGTGAATACCTATCAGATATAAGTCTATCAAATCATTTTTACCATAGATAGATTGCAAAACCGGGATAAAACCAAATGGAAAAAGTTTTCCTCTTGCTTTTATCAGTGCTTTAGATAAAGAAGGCATGGAGATACCAAACCCAACAACATCATCATTTTTGTCTAATACAAAAGAAACATATTCGGACTTTACGATGGAAAAATATTGTTTTATATAATAATTAATTTGTTCGTCGGTTAATTGAACAAATCCATACAGATCAACAAAAGCCGCATTTAGAGTATGAAACATTTTCCTTGCATAAGGAATTAAATTTTTAGCTTTTTTAACTTTTAGTGGTCGAAGTCCATGCTTTTCAGAAACAAGGGCAGCATATCGTTTTATTTTTTCAGGCACTTGATTAGGTACTTGAATCTCTACTTGTATCCAATCCACATCTTTTGCAAATCCTAATAATTCCATATGAACCGGATAATAAGGATGATTATAAATCACTGCTTGTGTTCCCAGTTCATCGAATCCTTCCACGAGCATTCCTTCTAGGTCCATATCGCTAAAGCCAAGCGGACCATGAATCGCGGTCATACCCTCTGATTTGCCCCAATCTTCAACAGCTTTAATCAATGCAAACGAAACGGCTATATCGTCCACAAAATCAATCCAGCCAAAACGTACTCGACTCTCATTCCACTTTTCATTAGCTCTTTGATTGATAATACCAGCAATTCTTCCAACCACTTGCTGCTGGTCGTAAGCCAAGAAATATTTTGCTTTGCAGAAAGTATGTGCAGGATTTTTTGTGGGCGAAAGTGTTGACCTTTCAAATCCAAATAATTGGGGAACCCTATAAGGGTTGCCATTATACAAGGCATTAGGAAACGCTAGAAATTGGTTGAGTTCTTTTGCAGATTGAACCTCTTTTATGATCACATTTTTCATATCAGGAAATTATTTTAGAAAGTTTTCCGTTCATCATTGCCCGGCAGTGTACCAGTTTTTCAATAGCTCTATCTATCTGCTCTTTGGTATGAGTTGACATGAGTGAAAATCGTAGCATGGCTTCGTCTTTACCCACCGCAGGATGAATTATTGGATTAACATATACTCCTTGGGCCATTAGCATAGTTGCAATGGTGAATGTATTTTGATCGTTGCCTATATAAATAGGGATAATGGGTGTCTGGCTTTCGCCTATATTAAATTCAAAATGTTGCAGCCAATAGCGAGCATATTCTGTATTATTCCATAGCCTTACGCGCCGCTCAGGTTCTTCTTTAATGATCTGAAGGGCTTCAAGGGCTACAGCAGCTGATACCGGCGAAATTCCTGCACTAAATAGTAGCGATCGAGCATTGTGTTTCAGATAGTTGATGGTATTTACCTCCCCGGCTATAAAGCCTCCAAGCGAAGCAAGTGATTTACTGAATGTACCCATAATCAGATCCACTTTTTCTGTTACATTAAAATGAGATGCAGTGCCAGCACCATCTTTTCCCAATACACCCAATGCATGGGCATCATCTACCATTACAGAAGCAGAATAAGTGTCGGCAAGGCGACAAATTTTATTTAAGGGTGCTATATCGCCTCCCATGCTGAACACTCCATCTACAACAATTAGTACAATTTGATCCGAGTTGGTTTTTTGGAGATTTTCTTCCAATGAAGACATATCATTATGCCTGAACTTAAAACTTTTAGCAAAAGTGAGTCGGCTACCTTCAATAATTGAGGCATGATTTTTTTCATCCATGATAACAAAATCATTGCGTCCAGTGAGAGCTGAAATCGTCCCCAAGTTAGTTTGGAAGCCTGTACTAAATACTACCGAAGCTGGCTTTCCGGTATATTCAGCCAGTCTTGCTTCCAGCTCCTCGTGTAAATCAAGATTCCCATTCATTAAACGCGATCCGGAAACACCGGTTCCATATTTGTTTAATGCATTCTTTCCAGCCTGAATCAATCTTGGATGATTGGTTAAACCCAAATAGCTGTTTGAGCCAAACATTAATATTCTTTTTCCATCAATCAGTACTTCGGTGTCTTGACCTGATTCAATAGGATGATAATAAGGATAATATCCCATTTTTTTAATTACCTGAGGCCGGTCGTAGACGGCCATTTTGTTACCTAGTGTTTTCATGTTGTTTAGTGTTTAGAAATCAAATTTGAAACGTAACCGTATACCATTGTCAGCAACATTGGGATTTTTAAGGTGTGAAAGACGTTGTACATAATCCACCCTGAAAAATTTGAGTATATTTCCAATTCCTACACTCATTTCCATATACGGTGTACCTTCGAGAGTATAGGTAGTTGGATTCCCCAATGCATCGGTTGGAAAACGCATAAGGTCTGAGGTGACATTTGGATTGTTTTTATCAGTTACGCTTCCATAAATACTTTTAAACGAGATTATTTCACGCCAACCTAAACGTTTAATCAAAGGTATCTTGTTGAAAAAAAAGCCATTAAAATGTTGTTCTGCAAACAAGCTCAGATGCTGATCGCTCACAAACTCCAGAAAATTCATCAGATTATAGGATAATAGCTGATACGAATAGGTTTGATTTGCCCGATGAACGGTAAGCAGTGGGAAAGGAATTTCTCGACCGAATATTTTAGAACCTTCAAGTTCTACATCCATATACCCAATAGGAGATAAATAAATTCGCTTAAAAACAGTAAGATTCAGCTTACCATAATCATAATCTGAACCAAGCAACCCTTTGATACTCTGTGTGTATGATAGTTGAAAGATAGGGTATTTGGTAATAATAGGTGTCCGGTAACTCAATCCTTGATAAAACTTCTCATTAGGTGCAAATCTCAAGGTTGCGCCTATTTCATTTGATTTAATAGAATATAGTTCATGGTCATCGCTAAATCTAAAAACCAAAGTACCCCCCGGCTCTTGCGAAATATTTTTAAAATTCAATAAAGTTGAAAATCCATCACCCCAATCCCTATAATGTTCAAGCTTGAACATTTTATAGTAAAGAATTTTATCAGCCACACCTCGTTTAAAAGAAAGCAGAAAATTATCCTCATTAATAAACTGCATTTCCATACCCGGAAAGTTGGTTTCAACCTGATACATTGCCATTATGGAATGTCTTGGATTTTCCTTTAATGGGCGTTGGTTCAACGCCCAAGTGGCACTGACAGAGTACTTAAGCCTATCATCTTTGAATCCATAGGTTAAATAACCCTCTAACCTAAGCCTTTCATTAAATTTTTCAGAAGTTCTAGCACCTATTTTAAGTCGGAACCCTTCTACATCATTAAAACTATAGAAAGTATTTACGGGTCCTACTTCTGTGTTACCAAATTTCCAGTATCCTGCCGCTAACAACATCACAATATCCATAGTTCGTTTAAATACTGGTACATTCTGTATGCTATCAACCATTACAAAGATATTTTGCTCCTGTTCGGTAAGTTTTTCTATCCTACCGGCCACCCAAAAAGAGCTGTCGCGCTCGGCATGACCAATCATCTTTACAGTGTTTTCGATCCCAGAATAAGTACTGTCTGGGCGAGGCAGATTGAAGGTATAATTGTCATAAAATACCGTTTTTTTACCAAATATCCCTACTCCTTTATTTGTAAAGTTGAAATCAACAACAAGTTCATTTCTACTGAACATCCACCCTTCACCATTTGCTTTCTCATATTCCTGAATAATCCGTAAATCATTTACAAAATTCAAATTGATATCCTCGGTAACTCGCATATCTACCTTAACTACCGTATACTTATCATCATCAGTAATATAAAGATTCCCTTTAAAGGCAAAATCGGTTTTATTCCTTGGCTGAAAAACTAGATTAATGACTCGTAGATTGTTAATTTGAATAGTATCTATGATATGAAATTTGTATATTAAAGGGGCCAAGGTGGAAATTGGACTAATAAACTGATTGGTTAGCAGGGTAATATTGTTAGAATAAATGTTAATATCCTGATAAAGATTATCAATAATAAAGCCTACACCTTCGTTATCAATATAGTCATGTAGCCCAACCATATTGGTACCAGAGATATATTCTCTACGAGTTTTGGGCTCTTTGCGGTAATAAACTTTTGAGATAGTCTCTTTGAGAAAAACAGGCAAATAGGGTTTTCCGTTAGTTTCAGAAGTATCTACAAAACTGAAAACATATTGAAAGTTTTTGAACATCTTCTTATTCTTAAATTCATCCGTAATGTTATTCAGCGCGAATTCTACTTTTTCATGTTTATCGAATTCGTAATACTCATACTTCTCAGAGCTATTTATATCCCTGTTTTCTATAACCTTTTTGATTAGTTCCACCGCCGGATTATCGCGGTTGCGATACCGTTTCCGTTGAACAGCTACCACTACCTCGTTTAGGGTAATACTTTCTGGTTCAATTTCAAAGTTGATGATTTGGTTTTTGGCTTGTCCTACTGATTTTATTTCTTTTTTATATCCAATAAAAGAAGCTTGCAATTGATCCGAAGCCCACGGAGTTGAAAGAGAATAATCTCCATCATAATCGGTGATGGTACCGATATTCTTTCCCACAAAAACAACATTGACAAAAGGTAAAGGCTCCTTGGTATGTGCATCGATAACCCTACCTTTTATATTCACATACTTTTGGCCAATCCCATATGTTGAATACAAGACAAAAATTATGACAGGTAATATATAAAGCAATCTTTTCATTATTATAATAGGACACTTACTTAAAAATGAAATACCTATGGGTAAAATAATTGAATCCCATCCCGATAACCACTGCCACAATTACTTTTGATAAGATGTAGTGAAGATGAACATACTCCACTAATAGAAAAAGCGCAGATGTATTCAAAAAAATACTTGAAATCCAAACGACAAGATATTTTAATGTTTGATTATAGATATTACCGTGCCGCTTTCGGAAAGCCCAATTCCTTTCAAAAAAAAAGGAAACCATCCCTCCACTCACTAAACCTGTAACAGCTGAAAATATATACCACAGATGAATCACTTCTGTAAGCAGAACCAATACCAAAAAATCCGTTGCTGTTGCCAAGCCTGCGACAATATTGTAGCGAATAAATGAGGTGCAATTGGAGGGCTTATAGGTTTCCATCTATAAAATTAAAAAAGATTAAAAAACAAAATGAACTGTATCACAACACGGGCATAAATTCCGGCCAATACATCGTCTAGCATTACGCTCCAATGACTTTTTATAGCATCAATTTTTTTAATAAAAAGCGGTTTTACTATATCGAAAACACGGAATAACAATAGTGCGACCAGATAGTATTCCAATCGGAGTGGTAGGGCTAAAGCAGCAATCCATACTCCAATCACTTCATCTATCACAATTTTTGAGTCATCGTATTCCCATTTGGTCTGAATCTTTTTTATTGAATACGACCCTATCAAAAACACTAATATAGTTAGTGCCAGATTAATAAAAAGAACAGCAGTTGTTCCAAAACCCAACTTAATTAAGAGGCTATTAGTAATAAAAAGCAACACAACTCCCACTATTGATCCTGCCGTTCCTGGAGCATAGGGCACATATCCAACACCCAGCATTGTAACTATACGTTTATGCCGTTTCATTCTTTTTCTTCGTAATAATCGAGTCCCAGATGATTAATTAAATTTTCACCCATCAAATACCTCAGGGTATTTTCGAGTTTGATCTTTTGCTGAAATATATCGTGAATAGGTTGTAGTCCTTGCAAAGTTTGTGGGGCTTTAAAGTAAAATGAAAGCCATTCTTGAATGCCTTTCATTTGAGCACGATGGGCCAGATCAACAAACAACGCCAAGTCGAGTACTATAGGAGCAGCCAAAATAGAATCTTTGCAAAGAAAATTCACCTTGATTTGCATTTTGTAACCCAGCCAACCAAATACATCCAGATTATCCCAACTTTCCTTGTCATCTCCTTTAGGCGGATAGTAATTTATTCTTACTTTATGATACATCTCTTTATAAAGTTCCGGATAAAGATCAGCCTCGAGGATGCTTTCGAGCACACTTAGTTTGGATACTTCTTTTGTTTTAAATGAATCGGTATCATCCAGTACCTTTCCGTCTCGATTCCCAAGAATATTGGTTGAAAACCATCCGTCAATACCAATTAATCGGGTTTTTAGACCAGGCCCCAGTATAGTTTTCATTAAGGTTTGACCCGTCTTAAAATCTTTCCCGGCTATAGGTACATTTAAATCATTGGCCAGTTTAACAATGGCTGGTACATCGCAAGTGAGATTGGGTGCTCCGTTCACAAACGGTACTCCACTTTTTATGGCTGCATATGCATAGATCATGCTTGGCGCTATAGCGGGATGGTTTTCCTCAAGTGCTTTTTCAAACCGAAGCAGGTCAAGGTGTATATCCTGCTGTTCAACATAAACTTCAGTTGATGCACACCAAACCATTACCAAACGCTGGCAACCATTTTTCTCTTTAAACTCCTTGATATCGGTTATTAAAGCTTTAGCAGAATCCATCTTGGTTTTTTCGTTTTTTACGTGTTCTCCGTCCAGATTTTTCACATAAGCATGATCGAATACAGCTCTCATGGGCTGAATTAACTCCAGTTCTTCTTTCAGATCTTCCAACAACTCCTTATTCAGAACTCCGGCTTTCATGGCTGCCTCCCAGGCATTGTCGGGTGTAATATCCCATCCACCAAAAACCAAGTCGTTTATTGAAGCAAGCGGAACAAAATCGTTTATTGCCGGATTTCGGTTTTCAGTACGTTTGCCTAATCTGATTTTACCCATTTGGGTAATGGAGCCAATAGGGAGACCCATACCTTTTCGAACAGCAATTGTTCCGGCTATAAAAGTGGTAGATACTGCCCCAAGGCCGGGAATAAGAATACCAAGCTTTCCGTCGGCTGGCAGAATATTTTTTTTATGACTCATGATTTTAATTTTTAGTGTTACATAGTTTGTTTACAATGATATATTCGCTGAAAAGCAGTGAAATTGGTTAAAATGGCAAGAAGAAATATCGGAATGGTAAACACAGAGATATTCTCAAATAAGGGGAATGGCAACCAAGAGACTGAAAATTTAAAATCACCAAACACAAAAGAAACTACTCCGGCAAATAAGGCAGAAATACCAACGGTTAGCACACGTTCAGGCCTCTGCATAATACCAACAGTGCATTCTACTCCTAATGCTTCAGCCCTGGCACGAACATAGCTTACCATAATAGAGCCAATCATTGCAATAAACGCAGAAAGTGAACTTAGAAAATAATGATGTGCCACCAGATAATAGCTGATGCCCAAAAACATGAACATTTCACTATAACGATCGAGTACTGAATCGTAAAGTGCACCAAATACGGTTGTTTTGTTTGTTAGCCTAGCCAGTTGTCCATCAAGCATATCAAATAATCCACCAAAAAGCGTGATAACTCCAAACCAAAACACATATCTAAAATCGCCACGATTACCTGCTTCACCTCCAATAATTAGTACAATGGTGGATACCAGTGTTATACCAAAACCAATAGTGGTAATACCATTGGGGGTAATACCGGTTTTATTCAATATACGAACAATGGGTGTTGTAGCTTTGTACGCACTTGATTTTATAATACTCCACATAACTTTATGATTTTTTTGGATTTTTCAGATTAAACCTATGTACGAACACTCATTCCGCCAAATCAGGGAGATGTGTATTTATGTTGAGAACTGATTGTCCGGTAAGTCTGAATACAAGGGTTAGATATTGGTGCTCTTTCAATATCAATTCAATAATAACGCTTTTCCAATCTTTACGGTCAATAGCATTGAGTGTATTGATGAACATAGCTCGGTTATTATGAAGCTCCGTAAGCATAAACCACAGGTAATCAGCTTTCCTACTATAATAAAATGTATGTATTTCTTCATGTTTATTCATGAATTCGATGATTAGCTCGGAAAGGAATTTTTTATACAATCCTTTCTTATTTGCATAGTGATAATGGACCGAGCAGCGCAATACCCCAGCATTGTTTGCAATACGGTTGACCTTTGAGGCGTGATATCCATAACGCAAAAACTCACGTCTGGCAGCTAAATATATTCTTTTTGAAGTATCCATTTAACTTTTTTTCGTATTGATTCTCTTATTACAAGCATTGTATCACACATGAAAAGGCTACACCCTCATCAATAGGAATTGCGACAGTGAAAAAATTCCTGCGCACCCATTGTTCAGAATATCTTAGATTAAAAACTGTATTTTATCTTCCAGTATATCATACTGTTATCTTTATACTGGCCAAAGCGACCTTCTCTATCGCCTGTAAACAGGTTTGCACCCATCTGTAAATCAAAACCATCGGCAAACGCATAGCTGATTTTAGGCCGTATCAGAGCATCTCCTTTATTCAGACCTGCATACGCAAACAGTTCGAGCCATACTTTTTCACGAAAGAAATCTTTGGCAGCTAAAAAAGTCATGGTATTCTCAAACTCTTCCTGATTTATTCCTTCCTCATAATCAGCTATAAATTCTTGAATGAACTGGGCGCTAAGCTTCACCCCTTTCAGAGTATAGTCTAACCCTATCATATAATGCAGATAATCTTTTTTTGCAGTTCCGTCTGTCGCTAATGGATCAGATGTCTGAAAATAGCGACCATGATTATAAGCGGCTTCAGTTCGTATGACAAACCCGCCCAGAGTTGTACTCAAACTTCCGCCAGCCATACTCATACGATGATATTCTGCTTTGGCATCCAATCCAATTGGCTTCATAGTGGTCTGATCTATTACACCTGTCATATGTAAAGCCGGGTCATCTAACCAATGATAGCCTGCCACCAACTCAAAATCGGCTTTTGATGTCATGCGTGAAAACCGTAAAAAGACTTCACTGTTTTCTACAGAAGGTTTTATTTCTTTTGAAGAGTACCCGAGTAAAGGAAGCGGAGGAACAAATAGTTTTGGGGCCCAGATGCTGCCTGGTTCAGCAAAACGAGTAGGTGTGAAAACGGGAACCCAAACAGCTTCCAGATTATTCATCCCGAAGAAATAATTGAGCTTGACCGCTGTAACTCCCATCCGTATCTCATCAAAATCGGGGAGCAAGAACTCGCTTAGGTCCTTAGGTGAAACTATATCGGTAATAAACACACCTTCAGCCTTACCATATATGATCTGCTGCTGTCCAATACGGATATCCAGCTTTGGGAAATAGGCATCCAAATAGGCTTCGCGTAAACGAAAATCAATATCCCTATCAAAATAATGATATAAAACCGGATTTACCTTAAATCCTATCTTATCTGTACGCTGCTCAAAATTCAGATTAAAGGTGTTTTGTATAATGGAAAACTCGGTCGCATCATTCATCAAGAAGCCGGTATAATTACGTGCAAAGCCACTGATATCAACTCCTTGGGCAATTATTTGTGATCCTGTTAATACAGCAAAGCCAATAAAAATCCAGGTAATAGTTTTCTTTTTCATAACTCAATTTTCTATAGTGTTTTTAATTATTTCCCCATAGTCATGCTGCGCTCGGTAAATTTCGAGGCAGGAATTCCTTTATTAATCAGTATCTCACTGAATATTATCTCAGTACGATGATCTTTTTGTATATTATGCATCTCCGTATGAAGAATAACCCAATATCCACTAATCTTTTTAAAGTCTTTGATACGCAGTATCTTCAGCAAGCGTCCATCTTCATCATAAAACTCGCGTTTCAATCCCAGGTAATTATCTTTCATAACCCAGGTAATTGTTTTGGAGTACATATAAGAGGGGTCTTTTGAAACACTTTCTACCACATAGCAGTTTTGTCCTTCCAACACCTCTTCTTTTACTAGCGTATGCTTGTCATCATCAGGATGACGGTCGCCCATATCATCGTAAGTAAAATCGGATCCCATGAAATAATCACTTTTACTATCACTTGAGATACGTTTTATCCTCTTGAGGGCTGGCAGATAAATCCATTGATCATCATCCCGTCCATCGCTGTAACTCCAATTCATAAATGAAGTATTTCTTACATCGGCAGGATTGAGGAAAAACATGATAGTCTTTTCCACATTATTCTCGGTTTTGATATAGCGTTGCAGCTCACGAACCCGTGTGTTTCCCTGTTTGTTGATAAGTCGCATCTCAAGCTGTCCCTGCACATCATCCCCTGTTGGATTATGATACACGGCTTCCATAATTTCCTTTCCGCTCATCTGAGCAGAAACCTGAATAGTACCCGTCAGTATAACAAGTACTGAAAGCAATAAAAATTGAATCGTTTTCATGATTTTTTGTGATTTAGTTTATGATTAAAAAGCAAATGCTTGTAGCCCAACCTGTATGTAGGAGATACGTCGGGCGAAATAAATATTGTAATAGTCTTCACCTGAATAGAGCTTGACAAAAAAGCTCACATCATGTATTTTCGGTGGCTTATACGCTATTTTTGCCATTAGATTTAGTCGTTTTGAAAACTCAAAAGCTTTAGCACCATCCTTATTGCCAAAAATCCAACTCGTTTCAAAGACAGCATTCCACATAGGAATTTTTGAGTTGCTTATCGTTTTCTGCTCTGCATGACGCAGCCATCGTTTCCAACTAAACCTATAAATTTTCAGCCGGTTGTGCCATCGCACAAAACCATAGCGCCCTTTCAGTTCATCATTAGTATCAATACCAGGATGTATTTCAACAGAAGTCTTGAAATACTCGTTAGTATTTTGAAATGGAAGTACTTGCGGATTAAAAAAGTAACCAAACTCAAAGTAATTGGTAGAAAAGTTACCTGAGGTATAGTTGATTGACCCATCTTCTGTATAGAACTCATCTTCTTGTCCGTTGGAATGATGGGCTAATGTTAAAAACAAGTAGCTCAGCTGTAGTCGATCTGGATTATCATGGGTTAAATGATGGTAAAAGGTAATATGCGGCATATAGCTTGGTGTACGAACCGGCAGTGATTCCTCAGCGTACATACGCAGTTTCATTGCTGGCGAAAGAGTAGCACCCCATACCGCATCACGGCTTGTACGTATTAAAAAATAAGGTTCAATGACAGCTTCAAAAATCAAAGGATCTAAATTGCCAAAACCTTGTGTAAAGGTTATAGTACTTTCGTTCTGATTAGCTCGTATTGCACTAAAAAAACTACTTTCAGATCCTATAGCTTCTACTTGTGAAAAGCCTTCCTGACAGATAGATAGTATCAACAGCAATATCAGATTTGAAGCAATTTGTTTCATAACAGCACTCGATCCATTAGAATTATTTTTGTTTCTTTTTGAAATAAATATTCGATCTGTAAATCACCAGATACATGATAGTTACTGTTGCAATGAAGCTGAAAAACATATTAAGAGATACTAAGGCTCCTAACGATCTGTTGGGCGGAAAAGCAGAGAAAAGCAATACCATAAAGCCCATAATCACCACAAAGGCGTTGAACGAGATAGCTCGCCCTGACTGATGCATAGTTTCAATTACCGTTTGTGCTTTAGAACCCGTTCTAAGTGCGTTGACTCGATACCGTTCGATGAAATGAACTGCATAATCCACTCCTATCCCGACAGCTATACTTGATACCAAAGCAGTAGTAGTACTTAAAGGGATATTCAATAAGCCCATCAATCCAAAACTAAGAGTTGCTGTCAAAACAATAGGAATAGAGCCTATGAATCCTAAACTCAGTTTACGAAACATCAAAGCTAACAGCAGGATGATAATCACTACCGACATCAACAAGCTCTTTATCTGCCCTTTAAGAATCAAATCGGTAAATACCAATGCCTTATACCCTGAACCGGCATAATTCATCTGCACATTCAGCTCATCGAAAGGTTGGCGGTATTTTTCCAGGATCTCAATAACCTGCTTTAAATCTTTGCTGTTATCGCTTTTTATCTGAACGACTATATTTGCTTTTCTATAGTCATAATCCACTGTCTTCCATAAATTATCCGGATCGCCCGACATTTCGTACAACAAAAGGTATTGGGCAATCAACTCCTGATCATCAGGTATCACATCAAAAGCCTTATCATCTGAATGCATCACCTGATTCATTCTCCTGATAAAGTTGGTAATGGAATGTGAGTTACCAACTACAGCAAGGGTTTCGGCATCGGCTTGCATTTGAACCATCAGCTTTTCGACCTCAGGACGTATCATGCTTCCATTTTCCTCCGACTCTAACACCACATTAATGGTACTTGTACCTCCAAAATGTGTGTTTACAAATGCATCCGTTCGTACGATTTCTGAGTTTCGTTCAAAATTTTCTAAAAAGCTGGAATTAATCCATACCTTTTGTATCCCGATAACAGCTACTATAAGTAAAACAATTGTAGTACTTATTACAAATGCTTTGTGTTTCAGTACGGCATCTGCAAATTTTTGCGCAAACCTTTCGGTTTTTTTCTGACTGCGTTCCTTGTTTTTCCCTGTACCTTTATATCTTCCAGGCATTGCAAATTCAAAAGCCGGAATAAAAAACAGAGAAAACACAAAAGCCATTAATACTCCAAAAGCTGTAAATAATCCAAAGTATTTAATTGGATACACATCAGAGGTAAGCAAAGACAAGAATCCGACAATGGTGGTAAACGCACTCATAAAGACCGGCTTCCACATTTTCCGAAACATATCCCAGATAAGTTCTTTCAAACCAGCATCAGGGTTTTTTCCTGCATACAACTGCATATTATTGTACAGATGGATACCATAGGCAACTCCAATGGCAATCAACATAACAGGTATCATAATACTGACAGCGTAAATCGGTATGTCGAAAACTGCCATCAGGCCAAAAGCCCATATAGTACTTAGTAACACTACTGAAAGAGTTGCAACAGTTTGTCGAATACTGCGCAAGGCAATATACAGTACCACGATAATTACAACTATTACCAATGGCACCATAGTCTTCATGTCCTTCGGGCCTAAAAAAGCCATAGTACCTTCTACTATAGGCCTTCCAGCAACATAAATATTTTCGGGGCCTTTATACCCATTGGCAAAATCCAATATCTGGTTATAAAATTCCATAGAAAATATCGAATCGGCTATAGAAGCTACGATGAGTGATACCGTTTCATCCTGTGACACAATTCGACCTTGTACCATATCATTGGTACGAACCAGCCTTTGCAACTCATCAAGTTTATCACGACTTTGTGGAGTTCGCTTATAAAACGCCTTTACATCAAGACCATCCTCCGTACCTACGATATTATCTGCAGTATATAAAGAGGTGATATCATTGGCTTCAATACCCGGTATTTCCTGCAACGCAAGGGTTATCTCCCGTATCTTATCCAAAGTACCGCTATTGTATATCCCATCAGGATGTTCGATAGCAATCAATATCCCATCCCTTATATTGAACCATTCTTCGGCCATATCACTGTAGATAAAGGCCGGATGATCCTGAGGCATGTATTTATCAAGATTGGTCTCCATACGGGAATTCTGATATATTTCAGAAACAAACCATCCACTGATTATAAGTACTAAAAGAATAAATTCCCATGCGTACACCCTCAGTTGTTTTTCTGTTATCTGTTTTTTCATGTTTGTTAATATTAACTAACTTATTGATGATTAAAAAAGGGAAGCCTGTCTTCCCATTAATTACTCAAAGCAACCGAGTTGTTGTAGTAGGTTTGGGAGCTTTTATCACAAGAATTTTAGCCGTTTGAGTACTTTTGTTGAACAAGCAATGCACTATATCCTTCGGGCTTTCAACTATCATATGCGTTTCGACCCTGACAATTTCTTTGCCTACCTGTACGTCAGGAGTTCCTTCTACTATAAAAAAGAATACATCCACAGCTGTGATGTGGGGTTTAAGCTGTTCGCCTGGTTGTAGTGTAATTAGCACAGCCTGTGCACTATCTTTATCGTATAGCAGGCGTACATCCACTTTATGCGGTGTTTCGCTGATTGTTGTCTGTCTCCAGTCAATGATGTTCATAAAATTAACGAATTTGATTTGAATAATAAATTAACTTATCAGGATTTTTCGTAAACTCTCAAAAAATTTGGCACCTCTTTGTTTCATGTCAAAAGAATAGTTGGCCATTTGCCATTGTTTGACTAAAAGGCGTATTGATCCTAAAATGAGGATAACCAAGTCATCAGCATCATAAGTCGGATTTATTTCTTGACGAGCCTGACCAGCCACTATAATTGCATGAATATTCTGGCTGCTTCGTGTCATCACCTCTTTTACTTTTTGTGTGAGCAATGGCTCATTACGGAAAATTTCCTCACTGAAAATAACAGTTATCAAGGAAGGTAAATTCGCAAAGGCAAGAAAATAATTTTCAAAGATTTTTTCAATTCGCAACAAGGCATGATCTTCACTACTAATCTGAATATCAAAAATCTCACTGATAGTACCTGTAAAATAATCAATAATATTGACCAATATATCAATCTTATTCTCATAATGGCGATAAATGGCCGGCTCACTGATGCCAATTTTTTTCGATAGGTTTTTCATGGTCAGTCCCTGTATACCTTTTTCAGCTATTAAATTGGCTGCCGCATAAATAATTTCAACCTGTCTTTCTGTAAACATATCTATTAAAATAAAAATGCAAAGTTAGTTTATATTCACTAACCTCAAAATATTTAACGCATTTTAACGTTATTTTCGTATCGATTCATTTTAATCCCTGAAATGGATCGCATCTCAACCTACAGTTTAGATAGTAAATCATTGAAAACGATTGCTCACACAATCCCAATTGTAACCTGCTTTTCCCTAATCTGATTTAGACTGTGGGATAATTCAGTAAAATCAGTTTATCTTTGCTTCATTGAAGTTATTGAAGCTGTGGTGTATGTGCTGTACTCCAGACCTCAAAACAGATATATCTATAATCTTTAGTTACATCAGAGGATATGATAAACACAAGGTGTAAAGGTGAGCGATTCGGTCAACTCTTATATTCTGACTTCATCCAGCTATCAGCCTCTGATAATTTATTCATTCCTTTACCGCTTAGACCGATGATATATGGGATCGGAGGTTAAAACAAAATTAAGTTATGCAGTTTATCTGAACCTTGGCTTGCAGTCTCTTGCCGTTTTTATCATATGTTATTACCTCCTCTATCTTTTTACAGGTTTAGCTGTTTTATATATTTCATACGACTTTGACATACCCGCCATTTTATATTTAGACAAAATCACTTTTCTAATTGATGAATCCAGTCCGTTATGGACTTCTGATGCCATGATCAGCATTTTGTTGGCTAGGCCTATAAGTAGCTTTCTGGTAGGTTTTATAGCCATTGCCTCATTTATACTGATAATCCGAAAACATACGCTTCATTTGTTTTTCTCATTATGGTTGTTTTTATTGGCATTTAATATGACTTTCGGTTTATTCAGCGAAAATATTATTACGCAAACCGGTTTAATTCAGGTGGCACAAACTATGGGCATACATTCTATCACGCTTATATTTTTAGTAGGTCTTTCTTTGTTTTTAATGATAAAAGCCGGCCTATTCAGTGGTAAGCTTTTATACTCTCATTGTTGTACTGGAACAGTATCTTCCAAAGAAAAATTATTGTTTGGAGGTTCTTATCTGCTGTTTCCATGGTTAGCCGGCAACGGTATTATATTAGTCATCACCGGTACTAAAGTAGAATTCAAAAACATAGCTATGATCATATTTATGTTGGTATTGATCATACCGGCCATGATTGCTAAGGCTCCATGCAAAGAAAAAATCAAAATGCCGGTTTCAAACTTATTGATATGGTTAATTCCCTTGGCTGCAATAACTACTGTTGCCACTGTTTTGTTTCTCAAAAACGGCTTTGAATTATAGGAAACGAGCAGGCGTATGGCAAGTAAATGATCCTGCCTCATCAAAATATCATAGACATCTTCAAAAAAAAACACTAAAAAACAAAAAAATACTTGCTTTTGCAGCTTTTGATACATGAACCTATGTATATTTGTTGGTATTAATGAAAACACCAAATTAACAATCTAATGGAAAAAATCACTGTCATTGGGGCTGGAAACGTTGGTGCCACTTGTGCTAACGTCATTGCTCATAAAAATCTCTGCAAGGAGGTGGTCTTGGTTGATATCAAAGAAGGTATAGCCGAAGGGAAGGCTTTGGATATCTGGCAGACAGCTCCTATCAATCACTACAACACCCGTGTAACGGGTTCTACTAACGACTATTTAAAGACCAAAGGTTCGGGTGTCATTGTCATTACTTCGGGTTTGCCTCGCAAACCGGGCATGTCCCGCGACGACCTGATCAAGACTAACGCCAGCATTGTCAAAGAAGTTACTGAGAAAGCCGTTAAGTACTCACCGGATGCCATCATCATCATAGTATCGAACCCGCTTGACGTGATGACCTATGCGGCTTATCTTGCCAGCAACAAGCCTTCACGTAAAGTATTTGGCATGGCCGGAACATTGGATACAGCACGCTATAGGGCGTTTATATCCGATGCTCTTAATGTATCACCTACTGATGTACATGCTTTATTGATGGGGGGTCATGGCGATACTATGGTACCACTCCCAAGGTACACCTCTATCAGCGGGATTCCGGTCACAGAGCTCTTAGGTAAGGACGAGTTAGATAAAATAGTAGAACGTACTAAAAAAGGTGGAGGTGAATTAGTGAACCTGATGGGAACCTCAGCCTGGTATGCTCCCGGAGCAGCCGCTGCCCAGATAGTTGAAGCCATAGTAGATGACCAAAACAGGGTGTTTCCCGTATGTGCTTTCCTGCAAGGCGAATACGGACTGAAAGATGTGTATCTCGGAGTACCGGTTAAATTAGGTCGCAGAGGTATAGACGAAATCATAGAGATTGATCTGAACAATGAAGAAAAGAAACTGCTTCACGATTCAGCCGACGCAGTAAAAGGACTGATGAAGGTATTGGATGATATGAAGCTATTCTAATATCTTATCCGAATTCAATAAGGATTCAAGCATGTATCACACTTTCATAGTGTAGCTTCACCATCCAAAAATATTCACCTATCAACTCAAAGTCTGTTTTAGGGGTTGAGTTCTGATCAAGTATTTATACACATCTACCATTTTTTGATATTTTTGTATAAATACAGATATATTCTTTCATGATGAGAAAATTGGTCGTTTTAACCGGTGCCGGAATGAGTGCCGAGAGTGGTATCAAAACATTTCGCGACAGCGATGGGCTATGGCGTACCCATCGTTTCGAAGATTTGGCTACCCCAGAAGCCTGGGAAAGGAATCCGGCTTTAGTACAAGAGTTTTATAATGAGCGTCGCAAGCAACTGTTTGAAGTTGAACCTAATGCAGGTCATAAAGCATTAGTAGAGCTTGAAAAAGTTTTTGATGTACAAATCATCACTCAAAACGTGGATGACTTACATGAACGTGCCGGCTCAGCTAATGTACTGCATCTGCATGGCGAACTAAAAAAAGCAAGGAGTACTGTTGATCCTTCATTGATATATGAGCTCAAGCATTGGGAACTTAAAATGGGCGAGCACTGTGAAAAAGGCTCACAGTTACGACCTCATATCGTCTGGTTTGGCGAATCAGTTCCAGCCATGTCAGAAGCTACTCAATTAACACGTCAAGCTGAGCTCTTCCTGATAGTAGGCACTTCGTTACAAGTTTACCCGGCAGCCAGTTTGCTGCATTATGTCCCTTCACACAGTCCGGTGTACCTTGTCGATCCAAAAGCTGAAGCACCTGCCTGGGCTCAATCGGTAAAAACCATTCGCAAGACTGCCGCAACAGGTTTACCAGAGTTAGTGAATGAGCTTATCAGAAATGAAACAGTAAAATAACCGCATCCACTATGTTTTAAACTAATCTAAACCTATCTAAAATCAATCGGATGAATACCCGGCAACCGAATCATGAAGCTATCCCTCAAGCGGTTTTCTTGGAAAAAGCACGTACGTATTGTGCCTATTCAGAGAGGTGCGTTCAGGATATGCGTCAGAAACTACGGCAATGGGAATGTCCTTCACAATATATAGCTCCTATCATTCGACAGTTAGAACAAGAAAATTTCATCAATGAAGAGCGCTACGTCCGGACTTTTATTAGAAGCAAGCTGAATCAAAATAAATGGGGTCTGCATAAAATTCTTTTCGCCCTGCGTCAAAAAAATATACCTGAATCATTGATTCAGCTTTGCCATTCCGAGCTTGACACCGATGAGTACGTTCAAACACTCAGGGAGATAATACAGTCAAAACGCATTAAAGAGGACAACCCCTACAAACTCAAAGTCAAGTTGGCTTCTTATGCCATTCAAAAAGGATTTCAGGCTGAATTAGTATGGAATATCCTAAATGAAACGACTGACCACTCAACATAAACTATGGTTTTTTGTTAATTTAGCAGTTGATATATCACTTAAATCATTTCTAATTTCATTTAGTTAAATATGATCACATCCGAACAAATCAAAGAGCTTGAAAAGCGGCTTGAGGCCCTGAGGAGGTATCTTTGAAGTAGATCGTAAGACGATCGAGATTGAAGAAGAGGAAGAAAAAACTTTAGCCCCCAATTTCTGGGACGACCCCAAAAAAGCAGAAACCCAGTTAAAACTCATCAGCGAGAAAAAACATTGGGTAGAAAACTATCAAAAGGCTTTTCAGCTGTATGAAGAGCTGATACTTGCACGTGAGTTTTACGAAACGGGCGATGCGTCAGAAGCAGAAGTGGGTAAGGCAGCATCAGCCAGCATACATGCCATAGAGGAGTTGGAATTCAAAAATATGCTGAGCAGTGATGAAGACAAGCTCTCGGCTATTATCGCCATCAATTCGGGAGCCGGTGGCACTGAAAGTCAGGACTGGGCTTCCATGTTGTTGCGCATGTATCTGATGTGGGCCGAAGACCAGGGATATAAAACCAAACAGCTTGACTTGCAGGAAGGTGAAGTAGCCGGTATTAAAAGTGCTTCTATTGAAATAGAAGGCAACTATGCGTTTGGTTATTTAAAAGGCGAAAACGGAGTACATCGGTTAGTACGTCTCTCCCCTTTCGATTCGGCTAACAGACGTCATACCAGCTTTGGTTCTGTGTATGTATATCCCGTTGTGGACGACAATATTGAAATTATCGTCAGCCCGGCAGACATTTCGTGGGACACCTTCCGCTCCAGCGGCCCCGGAGGGCAGAACGTCAACAAAGTTGAAACAGCAGTAAGGCTACGCCACGCCCCTTCAGGTATAGTAATCGAATGTCAGGAAACCCGTTCACAACTTCAAAACCGTGAAAAAGCTATGCAGATGCTACGCTCGCAGCTTTATGAAATAGAGCTCAGAAAAAAACAAGAAGCTATCGACAAGATCGAAGGTACTAAAAAGAAGATCGAATGGGGATCCCAGATACGATCCTATGTATTGCATCCGTATAAATTAGTTAAAGACAACCGTACAGGCTATGAGACCTCCAACGCCCAAGCAGTATTGGATGGTGATTTAAACGGTTTTTTAAAAGCTTTCTTAATGGAATTCGGAAGAACTTAAAATTTAAATTCATGTTGAAAATCTATCATAATCCCCGTTGTAAAACCTCCAGAGCCGGATTAGAAGTACTGAAGGCATCAGGCAAAGAGTTTGAAATTGTGGAATATCTGAAAAATCCACTTACTGCCAATGAGATCAAAAGCTTGATCCGTAAAACCGGATTGCAGGCTAAAGATGTGGTTCGCACACAAGAAGCGTATTACAAAGAAAATCTGAAAGGAAAAAACCTGACTGAGGAGCAATGGATAGAAGCTATCACTATTGAGCCTAAACTGTTGCAAAGGCCAATAGTGGAAACCGACCATAAAGCCGTTATCGCAAAACCTGTTGAAAATATTCATTCTTTATGGATATAGAACTATATCAAACACTGCATTTAAAAACCGTAAAACACGCATTATGAAATACCGTATCGAAAAAGACTCTATGGGCAATATTGAAGTGCCAGCTGAAAAGTACTGGGGAGCCCAGACCGAACGTTCGCGACATAATTTCCGTATAGGACCTGAAGGCTCCATGCCTGAGGAAATCATCACCGCTTTTGCCTATCTGAAGAAAGCTGCCGCCATCACCAATATGGAACTTGGAACACTTAGCAAAGAAAAATGCGATCTTATCAGCAAAGCTGCCGACGAGATACTGCAAGGCAAGCTCGGCGATCAGTTCCCTTTGGTTATCTGGCAAACAGGTTCTGGAACACAAAGTAATATGAACGTGAACGAGGTGATAGCAAATCGGGCACATGTGTTAAGTGGTGGAACGCTGAGTGATGCAAAAAAAACTATTCATCCCAATGATGATGTAAATAAGTCACAGTCGTCTAACGACACCTTCCCTACTGCCATGCATATAGCTGCATACAAAATGATCACCGAGACTACCCTGCCCGGGTTATTAAAGTTAAGGGAGGCATTGTACGAAAAAGCTGAATCCTTCAAACATATAGTCAAGATAGGACGTACACATTTGATGGATGCAACTCCACTTACATTAGGTCAGGAATTTTCAGGTTTTGTATCCCAGTTAGACCACGGGATACAGGCTCTGAAACACACCCTTCCTCATCTAAGCGAATTAGCCTTAGGTGGTACCGCAGTTGGCACAGGCATCAACACCCCTGCCGGTTATCCTGAGAAAGTAGCTCATACCATTGCCCGTCTTACTGGACTACCGTTTATTACTGCTCCCAATAAATTTGAAGCGCTATCGGCTCACGATGCCATAGTAGAAACCTCCGGAGCACTACGGCTGATAGCAGTAAGCCTGATGCATATTGCCAATAATATACGACTATTGGCATCAGGCCCGCGTTGTGGGATAGGCGAAATAATACTACCGGCCAACGAACCCGGTTCATCTATCATGCCGGGTAAGGTAAATCCCACCCAAAACGAGGCTATTACAATGGTTTGCGCACAAATAATCGGAAACGATGCAGCTATCACAGCCGGTGGTATGCAGGGTCATTTCCAGCTGAACGTTTTCAAACCTATGATGATCTATAACCTGCTTCAGTCGGCCCGTCTATTGGGAGAAGCCTGTATCAGCTTTACCGATCATGCTGTTGCAGGGATAGAAGCCAATGAGGAACGTATTGCACATAACCTGGAAAACTCATTGATGCTGGTAACAGCCCTGAACACACATATTGGATACGACAATGCAGCCAGAATTGCTAAAAAGGCACATACTGAAAACACAACCCTACGTCAGGCTGCTATAGAACTTGAACTGCTTACTGACGAACAATTCACCGAATGGGTTGACCCTAAGAAAATGATCTGACCATCAGGGGACGAGCTGCATACAGATTACTGAACATCAGTTGCTTATGCGAGAAGTACTGCAAATCAGTTCGGATTTTACCTTTTTTATTTACCAACGAAGTTTTTGGATCTCCGTTCTAATGAAGTCCACATTGGCATCGGGGGAAAACGTCAGGTCAGGCTTCAGATAATACAAGATGTTTTCTTGTCGGAAGCGTTCTTCTCCACCACCTGTGATATTCAACATCACTATCTTGGTGGTATCAATTCGCTGTTTTTTAATGGCTTGTATTAATGATGCTGTAGCTACGGCAGCTGCCGGATGTATGTCAATACCTTCAGCTTCCTGAAATAATTTAGCAGCTGCTTTTGCCTCTTTATTAGTAACTACCAACACTTCCCCATCAGTGTTTATTAATGCATCATACAAGCCTCCAACCAATGAGTAAGGTGGTTTACGATTGGAAAGCACTTTGGCATCAATGGTTTCAACATGTTGACGTGCCAGATCGTCGTCGTAAAACAACATCTCGGGTGAATTAGCCTTCCATGCTTCATAAATTGGCTGAAACGGTGCGTTTTGCGACACCATCAACTTCATAGTATGGCTACCATAACGACCATCATCTATCAGGCGTTGGTTTGCTTCCCATGCTGCAATAGCTCCTGTTCCGCTTCCGATAGCCTGAAAATAATAATCGGGTATGCGTCCTATGCTTGTAGCAGCCGAAAGCAAGGTAGTGCCCATTCCATCTCTGCGGGCAATATTTTTAGCACCCCCTTCGGGATAAAAATCTTCGAATCCACAAATAATAGTAGACAAATGAATCGCATCAAAATAATCGCTGCCTTTCTGGGTACTTACCAATTTCACACACTCATTGAGTGGCCTGTCGAACCATAATGCATTCAGATTGTCTTCGGGCACACACAGCAACAATGGGATACGATTTTCGCTGCATACAGCAGCAAAAGCTCGTGCGGTATTACCGGCTGAAGCTACAACCAACACCTTACCCGGCTGACGGCCATCAATACGGGCTGCTACACTATAAGCTTCTGTTTCTTTGAATGAGCAGCTGCGCATCAAAGCATTTCTCTCTGGCCAAAACCCACTAAATGTAATATACAATCGGGTCAGACCCAACTTAGTCGCCAAGCCTTCACTTTTATAAGTAACAGGTGCTGACGATCCCATTAGAAATCGAGTGACCGGCAGCCAGTCGGCAAAAACAAACAGTCCGTAATCGGACTCTTTTAGATGAAGCTGCTTCTTTTCATATATGGCTCTGATCAATCCGGCTTGTGTTTCACCTGGAGCGTCCAACAGCCAGCCTGTATCATTAAATACCGATCCACTGGCTACCGACTTTAACTGATAAGCTGTAGGGTCTATTGCTTTCGTCATCATGCGTCAATCTAAAGCGACAAAGATACGCAATTCACTATACAACCAGCCATTCTGTCAGTATGACGACTGCCTCACTTCACCTTACTCAAGTGAAAAAAATCTATTTTTGCAGCCAAAGCAATGCATTTCTTATGTTACTTACAATTTTAGAAGGTGATCTGTACAACTGGGTTATACTGCCACTTATCATAGCTTTTGCCCGAATTTTAGATGTGAGCGTAGGCACTATACGTGTCATATTTGTAGCACGCGGATTCAAGCATCTGGCACCAGTATTAGGTTTTGTGGAAGTGATCATCTGGTTGCTGGCTATAGGCCAGATCATGCAACAATTAGATAACTTTATGTCCTATATAGGCTATGGGGCGGGGTTTGCAGCAGGAAACTATATCGGGATCATACTAGTAGAAAAGATGAGCTTGGGTACGGTAGTTCTTCGTATCATCCCTAAAAAAGACACAACACAACTTGTTGAGAGTCTGAGAAATGCAAATTATGGAGTTACCAGCGTGGATGCAGAAGGTAAGACAGGACCTGTTAAAATATTGTTTAGCATAGTCAAGAAAAAGGACCTGACCGATGCCCTGCATATCATCAACACTTACAGTCCAAATGCATTTTATACTATAGAAGAGGTACAAAGGGTTAATGAAGGGATATTCAAAGAAACTCAGAAAAGAAAGTCACTTTTTGGTGGTATTTTTTCAAACAGCCAGTTGCGAAAATAAAGTAAACCAAAAAATGCACGATCTTTGTACAACAATGAGCCAATCCTATGCGATATGGAACAAGATGATTTTAAAAAGCAGATAGACGAGCTGTTCAGGTTATTGAACAAAATGATGAAGCAACACCCTTTGGAAGATATTCCTGGTATCAATCAGTTTCAATTGGAGCAAATGCGGATGTTTCTGAAGAATTATGATACCATCAAAGATCAGCTTTCTTATGAGATGATGGGTCAGATGAATGAGCCTATGCGTCAGATGATCCAACTGTTTATCAAACAGCTTCGTCAGGAGTTAGGTGAAACAGTTGATTTTCCTGAAACAGAGGAAAAAGTGATTCAACCTCCTGCTAATTTGCAACAGATAGACGAACGTCTGCGTCAGCCGGGGCTTGAACAGGACGAGATTGATCAACTATTGGACGAGAGGGCACGTTTGGTAAGAGAAGCCGAGCAACAAAAACCTGATTCGGATAATGTGATCTATCTATGAAAGCAAGGCTAAAGCAAAGATGGCAAAAATATATCACCACCAAGTCGAAGTGGAATATTGCCAGTGACATAGTCTTCGTACTATTTCTGATTGCCTTGCTCATACCTGCCAGCCGTAAAGAAGTAGCTGCTGTAATTTCCCGATTGTTTGCCCCTTCTCCAAGACTTATGCAAGAGGCTCAACAAACACAGATCCCGGAAGACACCTGGAACTGGCAGTTTTATACCATTGATTATCAGCCTGCTCAATTAAAAGACTTTAAAAATAAACCGATTTTCCTGAACTTTTGGGCAACCTGGTGTCCACCCTGCATTGCCGAGATGCCAGATATCCAAAAGCTGTATGATCAATTCGGGGATAAAATAGCTTTTGTGCTCCTCACAGATGAAGCACCCGAAAAAGTGGCAGCCTTTATGCACAAAAAAGACTTCGATATGCCAGTTTATCTGCATCAGTCAGCTGTGCCTTCCGTATTTGCTACTAACAGCATCCCAACAACCTGGATAATTGATCCTGCAGGAAATATCATCATCCGAAAAACCGGTGCTGCAAAATGGAACAGTTCTTCAATGCAACAAACCATGCAACAGCTCATTTCAAAAAATTAAGAATCATCAGAAATAAATCCATACATACATCACGCAATACTATATCTTTGTACTTTAAACATGTTTGATTAAAATCTCTTCCCATGAAAAAAACAGGATTATTTTTGCTTATGATCCTAATTGGCATGAGCATGCAGGCTCAGGTAATCACCGACAAAAAAAGTACAGATGTCTCCTTAGGAGTAGATTTGTTTACCGATATACTCACTAAAACTCCGGACGACTACAACCAGCGATGGATCAATCAGGGGTTTAATTTGTTTCTGACCTACAATTTCAAAATAGGTAAAACCCCACATCTATTTTCCATAGGCACCGGATTACGCACCCATAATTTTTACTCTAACACTCAAATAGATAATATTAAAGCTGATACCATACGTTTTGTCCCGATTTCATCTGATCTAACTTACACCCGTAGCAAGATAAATCTGGTTTATTTAGATTTTCCGGCCGAGTTTCGGTTTCGCATACACGATCAATGGAAAATTGGGATAGGATTTAAAATGGGAATTGCTATTGACAGCAAAACAAAATATATTGGAAATCAAAAAACTGATGCCACTAAACGGCATATCAAAGAAAAGAATATCAACTCATTAGAAAAATATACCTTCGGCCCTACGCTTAGGATTGGATATAAATGGATCAATCTATTTGCTTATTATCAGCCTATACGAAGCTTTCAACGTGACCTGGGACCTGAGTTTTATCCGCTATCCGTTGGACTAACTATAGCTCCGTTTTAAAATCCATTGGTAAAAGATACAAAGGTGTCAACAGCTGATTTAACCAACAAACTCAAACAAGAGATACATAATTAATGTGCCTACGATAAAGCCTGCATATACTTGTTGAAGGTTGTGGGAGCGCATCTTCAACCTGCTAACAGCAACTAATCCTGATACTAAAGCCACTATGATGGTCAACCAGATAAAATGATCGTCTATGAGTATGGAAATTCCTATCAGTGCACCAAAGAAACCGCCAAAAGCTGTTAGATGCAGACTAATTTTCCACCAAAGATTAATAAACAGGCACAAGATAGCCAGGGTAGTGGCTCCCAACATATAAAATCCGAAGATTGGAGCAACACCTAACTGATTCAACAAAAAAAAGGTGAGATAAAAAAAGACAGCCGTTATTAATATAGGCAGCGTTCGTTCTTGTCTTATGGGTAAATCAAGCGTACTGATCATTTTTAGGCGTACCATAAGCCACATGAGCAAAGCTGGTATGATGCCTGACGTAACAAGCACTATTCCTGTCAGATAGCCCCTAAGATGCAGAGGGATACGTAAAAGTGAAGGATCGCCTGTATGCGCAATCAATACAAACGCATATGAGGGAATCCATAAGGGATGAAAAACAACCGATATCCATTTGGCTGGTGTATGAGTCAGGCTGCTCATCATTTAGAGCTCTTTACGCAAGCGTGCTACTGGAATACTGAGCTGTTCACGATATTTGGCTACTGTCCGGCGGGCTATATTATAGCCTTTTTCTTTCAATAGTCGGGTAAGCTGCTCATCCGTATGTGGTCTGTTCTTTTTTTCAGCTTCTATCAAATCACTAAGTATTTTTTTCACTTCCCGCGTTGATACCTCTTCCCCTTCATCAGTTTGCAGGGCTTCGCTGAAAAAGCTCTTTAACAGAAAAGTTCCAAAAGGTGTTTGTACATATTTGCTGTTAGCTACCCGCGAGATAGTAGAGATATCTAACTTCACTATCTCAGCTATATCTTTGAGTATCATAGGTCTTAGTGTGGTCTCATCGCCTGTTAAAAAATACTCTTTTTGATATTTCATGATGGCATTCATCGTCCGGTACAAGGTGTCGTATCTCTGCTTGATCGCTTCAATAAACCATTTGGCTGAATCAATCTTTTGCCTGACAAACATGAGTGCTTCCCGGTCAGATTTTGTTGGGCTTTTTCGGGCAAAAGATTCTAACATATTGGCATAACTTCTACTGACGCGCAGCTCGGGTGTGTTACGGCTGCTAAGTGTTAAGTCCAACTCTCCATCAATAATTTGTATGATAAAGTCGGGGATGATATATTGCTGATCTTTCACCCGTTCGCTCATTGATTCACCGGGCTTTGGATTCAGTTTCAAGATTTGATTCAACGCCTCTTTAAGCTGGTCTTCGGTGATTTCTGCTCGTCGGATGATCTTATCATAGTGTTTCTTGGTGAACTCATTGAAAAAGCGTTCGATGATCATAAGCGGCAGGCTCACATCCTGTTCCGATTGCTCTAATTTCATGCGTCTAAGCTGAAGCAGTAGGCATTCCTGCAGGTTTCGTGCCCCTACACCAGGTGGATCAAAATCCTGAATAAGTTTTAAAATTTCGAGTAACTCTCTTTTGTTCGTCTTGATATTTGCGGTAAACAGCAGGTCGTCTGCCATAGCTTCTACCGAGCGGCTAAGATATCCAGCATCATCGAGGTTGCCAATCACATACAAACCGATCTTATGCTTACGCTCATCCAGATTTCTAAACCCAAGCTGCTGTATCAGAAGCTCCTGAAAACTTTGACCACCGGCAAACGGGATCTCATAATGAGGGTCATCAGGACTCCGATTACTTATGTTTGTCCGATAATCGGGTATGTCATCATCATCTAAATAGTCATCAAAATCAAATTCATCATCCTGATTATCATACTCTTCCTCTTCATTACCAAACTCATCACCGAACTCATCCTGTTGTTCATCAGCTCCATGGTCTTCTTCCATTTCAAGGGCTGGATTTTCTTCTATTTCCTGCTTAATACGCTGCTCTAAAGCTACGGTAGGCACCTGCAACAACTTCATCAACAGAATTTGTTGCGGCGATAGCTTTTGAATTAACTTTTGTTGCAGCCTTTGATTAAGCATATCAGTTTGTCTTGGTCAATTAATTTTCACCTATTAAATACAAGTAAATCGTATCACGAATATACGGCAATTTACGCAGAATACATAGATGGCAAGTAAAAAAGGGAATTATTTTTTTAAAACTCACAATTTAGTGGAGTTCGGGGGAACGGTATCACATCTCTGATATTATTCATCCCAGACATGAACAACATCAGTCTTTCAAACCCGAGGCCATAGCCAGCATGCGGCACAGTCCCAAATTTACGAGTTTCTAAATACCACCACATTTGCTGATGGGGGATATGCATTTCCATCATACGTTGCATCAGCTTGTCATAGTCTTCCTCACGCTGTGAACCGCCTATTATCTCACCTATCCCGGGAAACAACACATCCATTGCACGCACTGTTTTTCCATCTTCATTCAGCTTCATATAAAACGCTTTGATGTCTTTAGGATAGTCGGTAAGTATGACAGGTTTCTTAAAATGTTTTTCCACTAGATAGCGTTCATGCTCCGATTGCAGATCTACTCCCCATGATTCAACCGGATAAACAAATCTTCCTTTTTTGTTATGGTTTGAGTTTTTCAGTATATCAACTGCTTCGGTATAACTAATTCGTATGAAGGGGGATTCAAGAACGAAGTTCAGTTTCTCAATCAATTCCATTGACCTGTCTTCGGCTTTTTTATTTTTCTCTTCTTCTATCAACCGTTTACTCAGGAATGCAAGATCGTCGGCACAAAATTCAAGTGCATACCGGATCAGATACTTTAGCATTTCTTCGGCCAGGTCCATATTATCATGAATATCGAAGAAAGCCACTTCCGGTTCTATCATCCAGAATTCGGCCAGGTGCCTTGATGTGTTTGAGTTTTCGGCTCTGAATGTTGGCCCGAATGTATACACTTTAGAAAGTGCTAAAGCTGCCAACTCGGCTTCAAGCTGTCCTGAAACAGTGAGGTTGGCAGGTTTCCCAAAGAAGTCCTTTTTATAATCAACTATGGCATCTTGCGTTTTAGGCAGGTTCTCAAGGTCAAGAGTAGTTACCTGAAACATCTCACCGGCTCCTTCGGCATCAGAAGTAGTAATAATAGGTGTGTGAATATTGTAAAAACCCTTGTCGTTAAAAAACTTATGTATGGCAAATATCATCGCATGGCGCAAGCGGGTGATGGCTCCAAAGGTATTGGTACGAAACCGCAGATGTGCTTTCTCACGCAAAAACTCCAACGAATGTTTTTTAGGTTGCAGAGGATATTCATTAGGATTGGCATCTCCAAGCATTTCAATATTTTCAACAGATAGCTCAACTCTTTGTCCGCTGCCGGCTGAAGGCACTAACTTGCCGGTGGCTTTTATAGCTGCTCCGGTATGCATAGGCGAGAGGACATGCTCGGGAATTTTGCCAAGATCGGCTACTAACTGAAGATTATGAATGACTGATCCGTCGTTCAACGCAATAAAAACTACATTCTTACTGGCACGCTTGGTACGTATCCACCCCATTACCGTTATTTCCTTTTCAAACTCTTCGCTCAATAAAGCTTGTCTGATCTCTGTACGTTTCACCTTTTGTCGATTTAAACTTAATTTGTATGCAAAAAAACAAAAAATCATTGATTTACATGGTATTGATGATGAACTATATTAGTGCTACTACTGATAATCAATCTATTAAATTAATTCTGATTAAGTTAGTACAGCTTATATTTTAGTTTTCGGCTTCACCAACAAGTATATTTATTGTTTTAGTTTTGCATCAGAAAATTGAATGATGAGTGTTGCAGCACATTTTTCTTCTGACAGCAGCTGGTTCGATCAGTTTAGCAAGCCATTCATTATCAGTGGCCCTTGCAGTGCCGAAAGCGAGGAGCAAATTATGGCTACCGCTGTTGGGTTAAGTCATATACCTGAGGTACAAGTGTTTCGGGCTGGCATATGGAAGCCGCGTACCCGTCCGGGTGAGTTTGAAGGGTTAGGAGCGCCGGCTTTGCAATGGATGAAAAAAGCTAAAGAAGCTACCGGACTCAAGCTGACGGTAGAGGTAGCTAAACCAGATCATATTGAACAAGCCCTGAAAAATGAGATTGATATGCTCTGGATAGGAGCACGAACGGTTGTCAATCCATTTTCTGTACAAGAATTGGCAGAGGCATTAAAAGGATGCACTGTCCCGGTGCTGATAAAGAATCCGGTAACACCTGATCTGAGACTATGGTTAGGAGCTATAGAGCGTATCCATAAAGCAGGGATCGTACAATTAGCTGCCATACACCGCGGATTTCACTATTTTCAGAAATCACCCTACAGAAATGCACCTATGTGGGAGATCCCTATCGAACTGAAACGATTAGCACCTCAGCTACCCATTATTACCGACATAAGCCATATCTGCGGCAAAAGGGAATTATTGCAGGAGATCGCTCAAAAAGCATTTGATTTAGAGACTAACGGACTGATGGTGGAAAGCCATTACAATCCTTTATTAGCTAAAACCGATGCTGCTCAGCAAATAGCACCAGAAGAACTAAGACAACTACTTGCAAAACTGATCATTCGCAGCCCAAGTGGTGATCCAAAGTTTGAGAGCCAATTAGAAAGTCTGCGTACAGAAATTGATAAGCTAGACGGAGAACTGCTGCAACTACTAGCCCGAAGAATGGAGATAGTCAGCGAAATGGGACAGTATAAACATCAAAACAAAATTACTATACTCCAACTGAAAAGATGGCGACATATTATAGAAGATCGCATGGCTATAGGTGAACATTTAGGCCTTGACAAAGACTTCCTGCTTCAGCTTTTGGAGATAGTACATCAGACTTCCATAAAAAAACAAGAAGAAATATTCAACAAACGTACACAAGACAAGGCTCCCGAAACTCAATAAGTTGTGTTAGCTACTTCTATAATGCTTTGTCCTCTTTAAGGAAACTAAACCCTTAAAATTAAAGCTGCCAAATATTTGTAATCCACTAAGTTTCGCATCCTTTTTCAATGATTTTTTCGTTTGATTTTTGTAGGCAAAAAATTCTATGAAACGTCAAGAGAAAGCTGATCTGATGCAGGATTTTTGATTAATATATAACAAATTTTAGTTTTAATTAAAAACGATTATAGCAACTGAAAAATTAGTTCTACACTCGGTATATCTTGCAATACACTAAATTGCAATGTACATCAGTTTAGTTCAAGTCAATACAGCATTGGTGAACTGTTAAGCTTCGACGAGGGCCCGCTCAAATGAACTTTTCACTAATAAGTCACCTACCAATGCGGTTCGCCGGATGGATACGGTATATACAACAAATATCAAACAACATTACATGCCTATATAACTGTTAATCTATAAGATATCAATCTTTTCATAAAAGACACAAAACTAATATACTAATGTTCGTATATTTGTTACGAATTTTAACCGTTATGCACAATATGAGAATACCACTTCGATAAAATTTACATCATTTAATTTAGCATATTTATAATAATTATTGGAAATAAAAAAAGATCATGTTGAATAAAACAAAACATACAATTATAAACGGTGATAGCAGACAAATGAGCGAACTAAAAGACGAGAGCGTTCATTTGATTGTGACATCACCACCTTATTGGCAATTAAAAGATTACGGAACAGAAAACCAAATCGGCTTTCACGATGATTATGAAACATATATCAATCATCTCAACTTGACTTGGCAAGAATGCTTCCGGATTTTACACAAAGGTTGTCGTCTTTGTATCAATATCGGAGACCAATTTGCCCGTTCAACTTATTATGGTCGTTACAAAATCATTCCTATTCATATCGAAATTATCAAATTTTGCGAGATGATTGGCTTCGACTTTATGGGACAAATCATTTGGCAAAAGGCTACTACAATGAACACATCCGGAGGGGCAAGTATTATGGGAAGCTATCCTAACCCGAGAAATGGAATTGTAAAGTTGGATTTTGAATACATTTTGTTATTCAAAAAACAAGGAAATGCACCAAAACCAACCAAGGAACAAAAAGAAAACTCCGCGATGACCAATGAAGAATGGAATACCTATTTCAATGGGCATTGGTATTTTTCGGGAGCTAAACAAGACAAACATTTGGCAATGTTTCCCGAAGAATTACCACATCGTTTGATTAAAATGTTTTCATTTCCGGGTGAAACAGTTTTAGACCCATTTATGGGAAGTGGAACAACAGCTTTGGCAGCTAGAAACTTAAATAGAAATTCTATTGGTTATGAAATAAATCCAGATTTTATTCCTATTATAAAAGAAAAAATCGGGGCAGATGATGTTTTTATGAAAGTTGAGACTGAAATCATAAAACAAGCTGAGTTAAAATCCGATTTTGAAAAACGAATACAGGATTTGCCTTATCAATTTGTGGACACACATAAATTAGATAAGAAAATTGACGTTAAAAAAATTCAGTACGGTTCGAAAATAGATGCCAAAAGCACAGGAAAAAGAGAAGATTTTTTCTCTGTTAAAGAAATTATAAGCCCAGAACTTATTCGTTTAAGTAATGATTTAATTATTCGTCTGATCGGCATTAAACAGAATCCCAAAATCAATGAAAAAGCAACTGAATATTTAATCAATAAAGTACGTGGTAAAAGAGTATTTCTAAAATATGATGAAGTAAAACACGACAACGAAAATAATTTAATGGCGTATCTCTATCTCGAAAACAAAACTTTCATTAATGCTCACTTATTGAAAGAAAACCTAGTATTGGTAGATAATTCCATTGACTTTAAATATAAGACAAAATTTAACAATTTCTAATATGAATGAGGAACAAGTCGCGATATTAGAATATCTAAACACTAATGCCCTTGGATATAACAATAGAAGATCTTCTACCCAGATAAGAGAAGAGCTAAATCCTGAAGGTGGTGGAGTAACAAATGAACACGTCAGGGATTTAATAAGAGATATGATATTGAATCATAATGCTTGTATTGGAAGCCTAATGTGGCAAAATGGATATTGGATAATTCAAACGGAAGATGAGTTAAATGGGGTATGCGAAAGTTTAAACAATAGAGCAGACTCTATCAGAAGTAGAGCAACTGCATTAAGAAATAATTGGAATAATCAAAATAATGGCTAAAAAGGAAATCAAAAGATATTCATTAGAATTTGGCAAGAAAGAGAAAGTACTCAATTATGCCACACAGACTTATCAGCTATCAAGACCAAATAAAGTTGGTGCTGTTATGGCTCTAATCAGAGAATGCCAGCCAAACACGATTGAAGAATGGGAGCAATGGTATTTTAAAAATGCAACGACTGCAGGAAAAAACACTTTCAAGATAACAAGAGAAAGTCTGCAAGAACTTGGAGAAAGACTATACGAAAAAATCACCGAAGTTGTCATTCCTGAATGGCAAGAGGCTTTTAATGCCTTGACAAAGGAGGATTGTTATAATTACATCTATAACCTTACAATTAACCGAACTTTTGACGGATATCTAAGAGAAAAATCAGTAGTAAATGATAGCTTAGCAAAAATTTTTACTGAAGTAATATTTGAAGAAAGCCCGCCAGAATTAGACCACGCAGGGGATATTGATTATCTTGGTTATGTAACTGATGAGAAGGCATTCGGAATCCAAATAAAACCTGTAACTGCACAAGCAAACTTTGGAAACTATTCGGTTTCTGAAAGAATGAAAGCAAGTTTTGAAAATTTCAAAAACGATTTTGGCGGAAATGTGTTTATTGTATTCAGTTTAGATGGTGAAATAGCTAATAAACAAGTAATAGAACAAATCACAACTGAAATTGAAAAGTTGAAATATTTGTAACCCCCCAGCCATCCACATCTTTTTTCAATGATTTTTTCGTTTGATTTTTGCAGACAAAAAATTCAATGACACGTCAAAAGAAAGCTGATCTGATGCAGGATTTGATTCACAATTGGAACCATAGCGATTTCCAAATGGTGTTGAACTCACACTTCCGCAAGATACACATACATATTTTACAAACTTTAGTTCAATTGTTCTGACATGTTTTTACTCTTGGTGCAGCCGTTATTTTATGTGTGGTTAGTCAACTGATATGCGTAAGGATTCCGACGGCTTGTGCGGATTAGTGAAAAACATAGAAAGTCCGGTTAATCCTCAGATTCAGCTACTATATTGGCCAAGGGCGATTTAGGATTACAAATAACCTGATTGAAAATATCAAATGGCAGAATGTCCTGAGATACAAGAATTATATGTTTACCGGAGGAATCCTTTAATTTCTGCATATCCATATCGGATGAGCATAAAAGTTACTAATCTCAGGAATGATTGCTGCTGCTTTAGATGCAGTATGAGCTATCACTCGGTTTGTTTTTCAATTTCTTTATATACCAGTGCGCTGGCACCTACTATGGCGGCATCGCCAGCTTTAAGAAGTGAGGGCAGCACTTTGATCTTGTTTTTAAAATTAGGCAGCAGGAATGCTTCCATGCTTTCGATGGTTGGCTTAAAAATATATTCTCCGGCGGCTGTCGGACCTCCAAACAGGAAAATTGCTTCAGGACTTAGGTGATGAGCTGTATCTGCTAATCCTTGTCCCAACCATTTTCCTGTTAGTTCAAACACTTCTTTTGCGATAGGATCGCCTTGTTCGGCTGCCTCAAAAATATCTTTAGAGTCTAACTCCTTAAAGCTTTTTTCGGCTAATGCGCTATCAGTGGCATTATATTTAGCTACTAGTTCAACAGCAGTACGTTTCATGCCGGGGGCGGAGCAATAAGCTTCGAGATGCCCTTTCCCGCCACATCCACACAATCGTCCTTCGGGTATAATGGTAATATGGCCACATTCACCTGCAAAACCATCATGTCCGTACACTAAGTCTCCATTGACAACTATACCGCTGCCTACACCTGTTCCAAGCGTATAAACCACGAAATTTTTCATCCCCTTGGCACCACCGTAGATCATCTCGCCTATGGCAGCAGCGTTGGCATCGTTGGTAATAGCGATTACCCTCATCTCTGGAAACTTAGCCTGTAGCAAAGTTACCATAGGTACCGTACCTTTAAACGACAAATTAGGAGCCTGTTCGATAGTACCGTGATAATAGTTTGCATTGGGAGCACCTATTCCCATACCCAAAACTTCCATCTCGGGATTCAAAGCGTTGACCGATTGAATCAATGTGTGTACCGAATGGACTATATCATCTATAAACAAATCAATTTTTCCATGTAGTGGTGTGGGAATAGTATCTTTAATCAACACCAATCCTTCAGGATTTACGATACCAATGGCGGTATTTGTACCTCCTATATCAATTCCGACGGCAACTGTTTTCATGTATCTGTTTTTACGAATGAGACTGAACTTTTCTTATTTGATTTCCGGCTACTGCATAATAGAAAATAAACACATAACATAAGGCGGGCAGTAAA
>Ga0265294_10000322_pt1 | contig 63230 bp, 57 predicted proteins | sample MunlanPumphouse3_FD_192504 | JGI IMG/M metagenome (GOLD analysis project Ga0265294, IMG submission 192504) | Groundwater microbial communities from a municipal landfill in Southern Ontario, Canada - Pumphouse #3 | ecosystem: Environmental > Aquatic > Deep subsurface > Groundwater | place... | reverse complement strand
GAACTAGTCTTAGAAATTGGAGTGAGATTTACCCACAACTTTGCATATTTTTCAGCGAAATTATGGAAAAATACACAAAGTGATTATAGGGTAACTGGTGGGTTTACACAGTTTATTTTACAGGCTCGTAAGTGAATTTGTAGGAAAGAGTAGGGCATTTATCAAGATTCAAGAGGGATGTGACTTTAGATGTAGTTATTGTATTATCCCACATGTAAGAGGTGATGCAAGAAGCTATGACATGAAGCTAATACTAGAGCAAATTAGTACATTGACTCAAAATGGATTTGGTGAATTTATCCTAACAGGGACAAATATAGGAAGCTATGGTAAAAAAGATAAAAATACATCACTAGCCAAACTTTTGAAAGAGATTTTTAAACTCAAAGGGGTACGAAGAGTTAGACTTGGAAGTGTCGAGCCTGTACAGATAGATGATGAGTTCAAAGAGCTTTTAAGTGAGCCTCAAATGGCAAAACATCTGCATATTGCCCTTCAACACACCTCTAAAGAGATGCTTCGTATAATGAATAGAAGAAACAAAGTTCTTGATGACTTGGAATTGTTTGAGTATATTGCATCTAAAGGATATGCTATAGGGACTGATTATATAGTAGGTCATCCAGGTGAGAGTGATATATTGTGGAGTGAGGCTATGGAAAATTTACATAGATTTCCATTAACACATGTACATGCTTTTACATATAGCAAAAGAGATGGTACACCATCGGCTCAAATGAAAGATATTGTAAGAGGAGATAAGGCAAAAATTAGGTACAATGAACTAATTTCAATTATTGAAGAAAAAAATATTAATTTTAGAAAAAATACAAACGAGCCTTTATCTATACTTATAGAACAACAAAAAGATGGTTTTTATATAGGATATGATCAGTTTTATAATATGATTGAAGTAAAAAGTGATACTGATTTGGTTGGAGATTGGGTTGAGATTAAAGATTATGAAATATTAAGGGGTAATAATGTTGCCAAATTCTGATAATAACAATAAGAAGAATTTTAAAATGATGGTGATTTCATCATCTATTTTACTAGCTCTTTTTATATATACTATGTTTAAGAGTTCATCAAGTATTGAAGGAAGTAGCTATTATATAGGTATGGTGTTTTTATTTGCTTTGATGTTGTTTGCATTTGGACTCAATTATTTTAGAGAAAAACTTAAGAAATATTTACCTAAAAATAGCTCATTTCAAGAAGCTATGAATGAAGTCAAACCTGAACAAACTGTCAAATATGCTCAAGATAATAGTAGTTCGGTAGTGGAAGTTACAAAATCTGATATAAAATTTCGTGATGTTGCTGGTATAGAAAATACAAAAGCAGAACTTAGTGAAATAGTAGATTTTCTCAATAATCCTAAAAAATATTTAAAATATGGTGTAAAATTACCTAAAGGTGTACTTTTGGTTGGACCTCCTGGAGTAGGGAAGACATTGATAGCAAGAGCCGTTGCAGGGGAAGCTAATGTACCATTTTTTTATCAAAGTGGGGCTAGTTTTGTACATATTTATGTGGGAATGGGTGCAAAAAAGGTCAGAGAGCTTTTTGCTAAGGCAAAATCTGTTGCACCTTCTGTTATATTTATTGATGAAATTGATGCTATTGGTAAGAAAAGAACTGGGCAAAATAATGATGAAAGAGAGTCAACTCTAAATGAGCTTCTCACTTGTATGGATGGTTTTGATGGTGATAACTCAGTAGTTGTAATTGCAGCAACTAATAAAATAGAAGTACTAGATGATGCACTTTTAAGAGCAGGGCGATTTGATAGAAGAGTGTTCCTAAAGCTCCCATCTACAAAAGATAGAGAAGATATCTTGAAACTTTATCTAAAGGGTAAAAAATATAGTTTTGATTTGGCAAATTTGGCACATCAAACTGTTGGATTCAATTCATCTGCCCTTGCTACACTTGTAAATGAATCATTGCTCAATATGATAAAAAGAGGTGATACCTCTATCACTGATGAAGATATAATGAGTGCAAAACAAAAAGTAGAGTATGGCTCAAATGAACAAAAGTTTTTGACTGATGAAGAATTGGAAATCTTAGCTATTTCAAAAGCTGTGAAGAAATTTATGTCAAGCTATCAAGAAAATATCAATAAAACAATAAAATCAAAAAGTGAAATGACAGATATTATAAAGTACTATTTATGTGGTAGCATAGGTGTAGAAACAATCAAAAAAGAACCTTACAATATAGATGATATGGATATTGCAAAAGCTTATCAATTGGCACTTTTGATGAAAGAGCAATACAAAATGATAGCTGATGTTGATTCGTTTATTTCAGCTATCAAAATTGATTTAAAAGAAGAAATTTCCAATCATTATGATGAGATAATGGATATAAAAGCTAAATTAGAGGCTAGTGGTGAAGTTTTATAGTGGATTTTCATTAAGTGGTGAGGATGTACTATTTAATCCTTTTTTAAATCATGGTGATTTTTGTGTATCTGGATTTAGTTATGGTTGTATTAAAGCAGTTGAATATAGTTTAAGTGCTAAGACAAGAATTGACAAACTCCAATTATTTTCACCATCTTTTTTTAATACTCAAGATGAAAAGTTTAAGCGTTTACAATTAATGTTTTATTCTAAAGATAAACAAACTTATATAAAAAATTTTTTACAAAATGTTTCTTATCCTAGCAGTAGGGATTTATCTATTTATATGAAAGAGGGTACTTATGACCAGCTTCATGAACTTCTTTTTTATGAATGGGATAAATCAAAGATTATGACTTTGTTGCAAAAAGGAATTTTGATAGAAGTTTATTTAGGTGAAGTTGATAAAATAATCAATACAAAAATTGCGAATGAGTTTTTTAAATCTTGTGGTTGTGAAGTATACTTTTTCAAATCATGTGGACATATATTACAGTAATGGTTTATCTATAGGCCTACTAAAATAGTATCCTTGGGAATAGTCAATTCCAAAATCTTTGACCATTATAAATATATCTTCATCTTCAACAAATTCAGCAATAACTTTCATATCTAATCTTTTACTAAACTCAACAAGAGTAGTAATCACAATTTGAGAGTTTTTGTCTGTTTTTATATTTTTTATCAAAGAACCATCTATTTTTAGGTAATCAGCTTTTAATTTAACTAAATATTCAAAATTACTATACCCAGTACCAAAATCATCTATTGCAATCTTACAGTTAAATTCTCTAACTTTATTTATAAAGTTTTGTACTTCTTCAAAATTCTGAATAGATTCAGTTTCAACTATTTCAAAAACTACCTTATGTCCTATATTATATTTTTGTAGCATATCAATTATATATTGACAAATTGATGGTTCAAAGATATCATTAATTGATAAATTTATAGAAAATTCAACATCTTTATCCTTAAACATTTCAAAAGATTGCCTTATGACTGTTCGAGTAATATCAAGATATTGTTTGGTCTTTTTTGCAATATCCAAAAAGAAAAAAGGTGATATTATTTGTCCATCATTATCAATCATTCTTACCAAACACTCATATTTTTCATAGTTTTTATTTGAATTATTTACTATAGGCTGATAATATGTTACTATTTTATCATTTCTTATAGCTTCTTTGAGTTTATTTGTCCATTTTATATTATTTTCGTATTCCTTATTTAGTGATATCCCTTCACTATAAATGATTAAATCTTGATGTTGTTTTTTTGCTACTTGTAATGCCATATCTGCAGTTGATAATAATATATTCTTATTTTCAAATGATATACCACAAGTACATACTATATTGACTTTTTCATCATCGATTTCAAAGGTTGTTGTTTTTATAATTTTTAATATTTTTTTAATATCAGATATTAAAACTTGATGATTATAGTCATATCCCAATATAACAAACTCATCCCCTTGGAGTCTATATAATTCAATATTTTTATATTTTTTGATTATTAGATTTAATTTATTTGCAACTGCAAGGATTAATCTATCACCAAAATAGTGACCATAAAAATCGTTTATTTCTCTAAATTGATCAATATTTAATACGACAAGAGACAATTGATGATGTGCTTGTTCTATGTTGTTATGTAATTTAAATCTATTACTTAGTTCTGTCAAACTATCAGTATTTGCAGATAATTCAAGTTGCTTTCTTTGCTCTATAATTTCTGTAATATTATGCCTAATTGCCAAATATTCAATAATATTATTGTTTTCATCTAAGATTGGTTTAATGACTTGATCAACCCAATAATACCCTCCATCTTTTTTCTTATTTTTAATTACACCCTTCCATGTTTGTTTATTTTGAATAGTCTTCCACATATTCCTAAAAACACTTTTTTGTGTATCTGGATGTCTTACAATATTATGATTCTTACCTATTATTTCATCTAACAAGTAGCCACTTAATTTACAAAAGTTATTATTGGCATATATTATAGTTCCTTTTAAATCAGCTTTTGAAACTATCCCATGATCATCAATTGCACTCTTATAACTTTCAAGAAATATTAAATTTTGTATTAATATTTTAGATAAAAGATTGAAATCGTTTATAATATCGCATATTTCATCATTATGATTACATTGAATATGTGTATATTTATTTTCTTTTATAGCTTCAATGCCTGTTTTTAACTTACTTATGGGTGTTATAATATATTTGGAAATAAATCTAAATGATAGTGTAACTACAACAATAAATATTATAAAAAGAAATAAAATAGCATCTTTAAAAGAGTTATATAGTATATTTTGAATAATCACTTTATTCGTAATTATCAAGGCATATAAATTTAAATTTGTATCAGCAATTTTTACTTTATTAATATCATACTTTTGATGTTGATTTAAGATTTCTATATTAAAATCTTTTGAGTATATATTTTCTAAAGTATGTGTTTGAAATAATATTTGATTACTTAATAGTTCTTGAAGTGTTGTTACAAATAAATCATTAATATGATAACCAATTCTTATATATCCAATATGATTACCATTGCTAATTATTTTTGATGTATATTGTAAAATATAGGTATTATTATGATAAACAGAAGAAAAATTATTGATAGAGTTTATGTCTATATTTTCATAAAAAGGTTTGTTAATTATTTCTTGTGTATTGATGTCTTTGAATATTTGTTTTCCATTTGTATCATATGATGAAAAACATTGAATTGTTTGGTCATTTATTGAACGATTTAGTATTAATAAATCACCATTTTTATCAAAAAAACCACTTGAGTAACCATTGGAAATTACGAATAAATTTCTTAATTGGTAGTATAGTGATATCTTCAAATTATCAAATAGCTCTTTGTTGTAGTTTAATTCATCTTGATATTGAGAAATTATTCCTAATGATGCTTTGACTTCTTCTAAATTAGATATTTTATTAGCCATATCTGTGATTTGAGATTTTAGATTGGTGAATTGTTTATCAATAATTTTTAAATCGTGTGTTAGTGTTGATTTTGTATTTGATTCAAATAAAGATGTTATATTGTAATAATATCCTACGCCAGTAGCTAGTAAGATAATAGAAGATATAATAAGTATTAAAAATGATAGCTTTAAATTAAGTGACATATTTGATTTGTCTTTCGTTTTGGAATACTTAAATCTTAGATAATTGCAAATGTAAATAAAGAGATAAAACATAATATTATCAAAAGTAGTAATACTAAGTTTTGATGTTCAGTTTTCATTTGCTTCTCCTATACTGTTTTGGTATTTTATTTAAAAATAAATAAAATATATTTTCAATACTACAAGTTAATCATAATGTAATAATTATAATGCTAACTAAAGAATACTTAATAATAACTTATATTTAGTGTATTTGATGTTAGAAAAGTTGTGATTGTATAGATTAATCTATATGTGACGAATATTTAGATAATTTTTTATATAAATAAAATACTTAATTATATAGAAACAAATAATTTGTAAATATAATCGTAGAGTAAAAAACTATTTTTATACTCTACAATATAAGTTTATTTTTGTATAGAATAGAAATAGTTTGTAGCTTCTACAAATCCATCTACACTTCCACAATCAAATCTTTTTCCTTTGAATTTGTATGCTAATACCATCCCTTTTTGAGCTTGTGTCATAAGAGCATCTGTGATTTGGATTTCACCATTTTTGCCAGGTTTTGTGTCTTTTATAATATCAAAAATATCAGGAGTTAATATATATCTTCCAATGATAGCTAAGTTTGTAGGAGCATCTTTTGGGTCTGGCTTTTCTATCATATTTTTTACCATAAATATACCATCTTCAATCTCTTTACCATCAATAATACCATATTTTTTTGTTTCACTTGGGTCTATTTCTTCGATAGCTACTATTGAGCATTGATATTTGTTATATATTCTTACCATTTGAGCTAGTACACTTTCATCTTCACCATTGTCACACAAATCATCTGCTAGTATTACAGCAAAAGGCTCATTTCCGATAAGTGTCTCACCACTTAAAATGGCATGTCCCAAACCTTTCATCTCTATTTGTCTAGTGTAGCTAAAAGTACAGTTATCAATGAGTTCTCTAATCTCCATAAGATAGTGTTCTTTATCTGTCCCTTTGATTTGGTGTTCTAGCTCATAACTTATATCAAAGTGGTCTTCAATAGCTCTTTTCCCACGACCTGTAATGATAGCCATATCATGCATTCCAGCTTCCATAGCTTCTTCTACACCGTACTGAATAAGTGGTTTTGTAAGAATAGGTAACATCTCTTTTGGCATAGCTTTTGTTGCTGGTAAAAATCTTGTCCCATATCCAGCTGCTGGGAATAAACACTTTCTAATCAAACTTTGCTCCTTGTCTTTCTTGTGTGGAATTATATTCTTTTATGGTTTTAAAAATACTTTATAAAAGTTAGTTATCACTTTTTTAATCAAATATGCAATATATCCTTTTATTACTATCTTGTCATATAGTATTCCAACAGCGTATTTACCACCAAGTGCTATAAACATACCTCTCATAATAGGTAGTTTTTTTTGTGGTTGTTGATTTTTGGATATTCTTATTATATTTTGTGCTACTACACTTCCACTTTGCTCTGCACTTTGAGCTGTTGGAGGAACTATTTGGGAATCATTTGTAATTTGAGCTACATCACCTATAGCGAAAATACTCTCTTCCCCTTCAATATGATAAAAGTCATCTACAATGTATTGGTTGAATTTGTTGAGTTTATACTCTTTATCTGATGCTATCGGCTCAGCTTTTATTCCACCTGTAAAAATCATAAAGTCATATGGTAGTTTGTTGTCATCATTGAAAATAAGTTCATTTTGAGAAACTTCTTTGATAAATGATTTGGTTTTGATGTGAATGCCTAGAGATTTTAATCTTTTTACAGTAGCATAGATTATTCTTCTATCCATACCTGGCAATATACTATCAGCTCCATCTACCAAAGTGATATTAAAACCAAGGCATCTAATACCCAATCTTGTGAAATCTGTTTGTATGATATAAGCCATTTCAGCAGCTATTTCAACACCACTTAGTCCTGCTCCACCTATTATGATATTGTAATCTCTTTGGTGTTCAAAAGCATTATTAGTGATATATTCATAAATTGTACTTTCAAATTTTTGTTTAAATCCCAATGCTCGAAATAGTGTTTTTACGCCATTTGAATTTTCACGAAGCCCTTTGATAAACGGAGGAAAGTTTGTTCTAGCTCCTGTTGCGATGATAAGATAATCAAATGTATAGCTACTACTTGATGTTTGAATAGTTTTTGTTTGTGAACAAAAATTTAAAACCATTTGTTTAATAAACTTAATATTTGGTGATAGTTTATTGATATATGACCCTATATCAATAGTAATATCAGAAATATTTGATTTATTTGCTATAAAATCATAAGCTTCTGTTTGAAGATAATGAAAACTTTTTTTATCAAATACTAATACTTCAAATTCATCTTTTTTATTAAATTCTTTAGCAGCATGTAAACCACCATAACTTGCACCAATTATTATAACTCGTTTCTTGTTCAAAAAAATCCCTTTTTAATTAATAGTTAATAATGAATAACGAATAACTTAGGAGTCACTATCGTGACAAATAATTTTGTAGCTTTGCTACACAATAATTATTAGTTGTTAGTTATTAATTATTAGTTAATTTCATTTCTTTAGCCAAATACTCACCCGTATAACTTCCAGTTTCTTTGTAGTTCTTTGCTACATCTTCTGGAGTACCTTGTGTTACTATCTTCCCACCTTTATTTCCGCCTTCTGGCCCCATATCTATTACGAAGTCAGCATTTTTGATTACATCAAGGTTGTGTTCTATTACTATTACGCTATTTCCTAGCTCTACTAGGTGGTGTAATACACCTGTGAGTTTATCTACATCTGCAAAATGAAGTCCAGTTGTAGGCTCATCTAGTACATATAGAGTATTTCCAGTATCTTTTTTGCTTAGTTCTTTTGCTAGTTTTATTCTTTGAGCTTCACCACCACTAAGTGTGACGGCATTTTGTCCAAGAGTTATATAGCCAAGCCCTACATCTACTAGAGTTTGAAGTTTTGCATTGATTTTTGGTACTTTTGCAAAAAACTCAAATGCTTCAGATACACTCATATCAAGAACATCAGCTATGCTTTTGCCACGATAAAGAATTTCTAGTGTTTGAGCGTTGTATCTTTTTCCTTTACAGTCATCACATTTGACCATAATATCAGGTAAAAAGTGCATTTCTATTTTGATTTCACCTTCACCTTGGCATTTTTCACATCTTCCACCTTTGACATTGAAACTAAATCTACTGATACTATATCCTCTGATACTAGCTTCTTTTGTTTTAGAAAAAATTACCCTTATTTCATCCATAAGCCCTGTATAAGTTGCTGGATTACTTCTAGGGGTTCTTCCTATTGGGGATTGGTCAAGGTAGATAACTTTATCTAGGCTATCAAGCCCTTCTATTGTCACACCATCTATTTTTTTGATTTTTCTAGCGTGATTTAAAAGCTCTTTTGCTACAGGAAGAAGTGTTTGAAGGATTAGTGAACTTTTCCCACTTCCGCTTACTCCTGTGATTGCTACTAGGTTTTTGAGTGGTATTTTTACTGATAAGTCTTGGATATTGTTTATATTTACATCTTGAATCTCTATAAATTCAGTTTGTGGGCGATTATGAGGATAGTGTACATCTTTTTGACCATTCATATATAAAGCTGTCAATGTTTTGGCTTTTTTCATCGCTTTTAAATCACCACTAAATACAACTTCCCCACCAAATTTACCAGCATTTGGACCAATATCTACAATAAAATCTGCACTACTAATAGTTTCTTTGTCATGTTCTACGACAATTACTGTATTTCCTTTTTCTTGTAGGGCTTTGAGTGTACGAATAAGTTTTGCTGTATCTCTTTCGTGAAGTCCAATTGATGGCTCATCTAGTACATACATGACACCTGTAAGTCCACTTCCTATTTGTGAAGCTACTCTTATTCTTTGTGCTTCACCACCACTTATAGTTCTTGCATCTCTTTTGAGTGTGATATACCCTAGTCCTACATCATAAAGAAAATAAATTCTCTCACGAATCTCTTTTAAAATAGGTGATGCAATAAGTGTAAATTGGTTGCTTAGATAATCAAAATTTGAGATATCAGCAAAAAATGAATATACATCTTCAATTGGCATACTGATAACATCAGCAATCCCTTTTTTGGCTACTTTTACAGCTAAACTTGAGGCTTTTAGACGATTTCCACCACAAGTATCACAAACTTTTTCAGTCATATACTCACCGATTTCTTTTTCTTCTTTTATCATATTGTATGCGATTTTGATGATACCTTCCCAAGGACGGCTTAGTTTGTGTCTTTTCCAAGTAAAATCTGCACTTTCGACACTTCCATGAAGGATAGCTTTTTTCTCATGGTCATCTAAATCTCTAAAAGTTTTTTTGGTATCAATATCTGCTGCATCACAAAATGCTTTTAGCATCTTAAAGTAAAACCCTTTGTTGAAACCATAAATAATCTTTATAGCACCCTCATCAATACTTAAGTCTTCATTGATTATTTTTTTCATATCAAGGGCATATCTAATACCAAGTCCATCACAGCTAGGACATGCACCTTTTGGGGAGTTGAATGAAAAGCTAAGAGGTTCAAGTGGTTCAAAAGAGACTTTACAATCAAAACATGCCATATGCTCACTATAGTGAATATGACCACTTTCAAGTCCAACTTCTTCAAAATTTGATACTTCTACTTCAAGCTCACCAAAACTCTCTTTTAGTGCTTTTTCAACATCACTTGCAATTCTTTCTTTGTTTTCTTCTTTGATTACAACCCTGTCAACTACTACTTTGATAGAGTGTTTTTTGGTTTTTCCTAATTCTAACTCTTCATCAAGTCTTACCATCACACCATCTACCATAGCTCTAATATAACCTTTTTGTCGCAATGATTCAATCAAATCTGCAAAAGAGCCTTTTTTTTCGTTGATAAGTGGAGCTAGGATTACAACTTTTGAATTTTCTGGCAGGGATAATACTTGCTCTATAATATCACTTGATGACATTTTGGATATTGGTTTGCCACAAAGATAGCAATGTTGAGAGCCAACTCTTGCATAAAGAAGCCTTAAATAATCATATATTTCTGTAATAGTTCCAACAGTAGAGCGGGGGTTTTTGCTAGTGGTCTTTTGATCTATCGCAATAGCAGGTGTTAGCCCTTCTATTCTTTCCACATCAGGCTTGCCTACACGATCTAAAAACTGTCTTGCATAAGACGATAAAGACTCGATATAGCGTCTTTGACCTTCTGCATATAGTGTATCAAATGCTAGTGTAGATTTACCACTACCACTCAGTCCTGTAAAAACAATAAGTTTATTTTTCGGTATTTCAAGATTGATATTTTTTAAATTGTTCTCTTTTGCACCAAATATTTTGATAGTATCATTTGCCATTTATTTATGTAACCTTATAGTTTAAAAATAGGGTATATTATAGCGAAAAACAGATAATGGATTGTTTAATCTAATAAATAAAGATTTAGATAAATTAAGAATTTGTTTCAATAAACATGTCATTTAGTTACAATGCAAGGTAATATGTTTTACAATTATTATATAAATTTATAAATTTTTAGATATAATAATTATCTAAGAAGCTTATTTGAGGAGCTGAATTATGTTTAAGTTAAATTTGTCAAAAAGATTATTCTGGTTCGTTACTTTATGTATTGTAATTGCAAATTTATTTATGGCTCTACATCTTTATAAGCAAACACAAGAACTTGTCGAAACGAGAGCTAAGGCAAGGGCAGGTACTCTTCAAAATTATTTTATTTCAATGCGATATACTTATCATCAACAATTTTTACAAAGTGGCTTTGAAATAGATGATAAAACAGTTGGATTTTTACCAGCTCATGCTTCATCTTTGATTAGTGATTATTTTAAAAATCTCATGAGTGATGGTACTACTATAAGAAATGTTTCAGACAATCCAAGAAATCCAACAAATAAAGCTGATATTTTTGAAGAAAAAAGTATCAAATATTTTATAGATAATCCAAATGAAAGTTCTAAAATGGAGCTTATCGTTGAAGATGGAGTAGAGAAGTTTTTTTATTCGTCTCCTTTGAAAATAGAGGCATATTGTATATCATGCCATGGTAAAAAAGAAGAAGTATTGCCATATGTATTAAAGCGATATGACACAGCATATGATTATAAAATTGGTGATGTTAGAGGAGTTACTAGTATAAAAATACCAAAAAAGATATTGAGTGATGCTTCGATGAGTATTTTTATAGATCATTTATTATTTAATTGGGCAATAATGTTTTTTTTACTTGCTATTATTTATTATGTTATCCGAGAATTAACCATAAAAGATGTAAATGCAAAAGAGTTGTTGCAACTTGAAGTAAATAAAAAAACTGCTGATTTATTGAAAAGTACCAAAGAATTAGAAATTGCCAATGAAAAACAAAAACATCTTTTTTCGATACTTAGAACTGTTGCTGATTGTAATCAAATCTTGATTACTACTTCAACTCTTGATGAGCTTATTTCAAAAACTGCTGAATCTATGCACTTGAACAAATCTTTTAGCGGTGTTAAAATAATGGTAAAAGAAGATAATGAACTGATAGTAAAAGCTTCTTTAGGATTAGATGAGGAGCGATATGTACTACCTTTGGAAAGACAAGTATATGAAACAAATACTGAACTTATTTTGAATGGTGAAGACCATAGAATGCCACCAGAATGCTTGGATAAGGTCAGACGCTATAATATCAAAGAAGTTTATTGTGTTCCTTTATCAAAAGATAGTTTTGCAAAAGAAGCATTTGGTGTAATGACGATTTGTAGTCAAGAAGATGTTGGAATGAGTGAAGAAGAAAAAGCGATGATTAAAGAGCTAGCAGGAGATGTAGGTTTTGCTATTAATTCATTTTTGCAAAAAGATTTAATCCAAAAGTTGTCTTTTTTTGATACATTGACAAACTTGCCAAATAAAAAATTCTTATTATCTCAATTGGCTAAATCTATCTCAAGAACTAGTGAAAATCAAGAATTTGAAGCAGTTTTATATATCAATATAGATAATTTCAAAAGCATTAATGATATTAAAGGGATACATGCTGGTGACAAAATTTTACAAGATATTAGTCAAAGATTATTGGAAATCATAGAGCGTAATGATATGCTATTTCATATAGGTGGAGATGAATTTATAGTATTGTTAGAACATGTTGGTCAGAATTTTGATAAAGCTGTCAAAGAATCCCATAGGTATGCTCAAGAAATATTAACAATTGTTAAAAATCCTTTTGTTGTAGAAGAACAAAATTTTTATTTGAGTCTTTGTATTGGTGTGGCGTTATTTAGTGATGATAAAAATTCAGAATATGAGATATTGAATAATGCAGAAAGTGCTATGCATTTAGCAAAAAATAGAGGTAAAAATAGTATAAGTTTCTATGACCAATCATCACAAGAAATTGCTATTACAAGGTCTGTTATGATTCAAAACCTAAAAGAAGCTTTGATTTCAGATGAATTCTTTTTATTGTATCAAAAACAAGTTATTGTCACAGGTGATGTGGTAGGAGTAGAAGCTCTTGTAAGGTGGAATCACCCTCAACTTGGCATTGTATCTCCTGGTGTATTTATCCCTTTGGTTGAAGAAACTGGTTTGATAAATGAGCTTGGTGATTGGATTATAAAACAAGCTATCACTCAACTTACAATTTGGAGTTTTGAAGAAAATAAAAAAGAATGGAGAATTTCTGTCAATGTGAGTCCTTTACAATTTAATGAGGATTTATTTGTAGATAATCTAAATAATATGTTAAAACAAAGTAAAATCACTCCTGATAAATTAAGATTAGAGTTAACTGAGGGTATTTTAATTAGTGATGTAGATAAAGTTTACAAAAAACTTATAGAACTCAAAAACTTAGGATTTAGTATCTCTGTAGATGATTTTGGAACTGGATATTCAAGTCTTTCATATCTCAAAAACTTACCATTAGATGAACTTAAAATTGATCAATCTTTTGTAGCTAACTTATCTGATAATGATGCTGATAAAACAATAGTACAAACAATTATTTCAATAGGTGAGGCATTTGGGTTTGAAGTCATAGCTGAGGGTGTTGAGACAAAAGAGCAACTTGATATTCTTAAAAATTTGGGTTGTAAATATTTTCAAGGTTATTTATTTGCTAAACCACAAGATACTTTAGATTTGTAAAGTATCTTGTGAGTGATAGAGTTATTTTATATCAATCTTTTTTGTGATATAAATAAATACAGAAAGCGAAGTAATAATTACACCAACGCCAATTATCAAGTATAGGGCATTTAACATTTGGCTGTAGTCATTGATAGCAATTTTGAACACTACTAGCAAAGACTCAATCAAAAGTGCTATGATGATTGTAATCATAAATTTTGTCAAAACTTTATATTCTAATTTTTCATTTTTTGAGTAACTTTTAAACAACACTTCTTGTTCTAGAAGTGTTTTGGCAAGGTCAAAAATAGCAAGTCCAAGAGTTAGAGCTACTATTGGTTTGAAAATATGCTCTATTGAAATATGATGGTTTATAAATGAATTGATAAAGTCATACAACGAGTAAAATATAGTAAAAAGAGCTAAAACAATCATAAGAGAACTAACAACCATATAAAAAGATTTGTTTACTATATTAAAATTATGGTTTAACTCTAAAAAGCCTAGTCTTTTAAGTAATACTTGAAGATTAAAATCCAGAAATCCTATACTATCATCTAGTTTTACTATTGCAGTCAAGCAAGTTTCACCTGTGGCACTACTTACATAAGGATTTGTGAATGCAATTTTTTCATCTTTGAAATCAACTTTATCCAATAAATATTTCCTATTTCTTCCCAAAGGTTTCTCTGAAATTTTATCTCTATAGATATTTGGTGAAAGCTGATTAAGGGTTTCTTTATCTGTAAAATAAATAAGTTCTAAAGATGGAAATACTCTGAAAATTTGTTCATAGTTACCATCATTTTTGGTTTTGATATTGCCAACATTGTGCATGCTTTCTTTGATAAAGTTTTCAATATCACGCTGGTTTTTGTTGTATATTTCTATAAATTCTTGCATAAAAATCCTTTTTGTGTATATAATGGAATTCTATCAAAGATTAGATATTAAGTGACCATAAAATATGGTTATTTTTTAGACACTATTTTGTTAAATTATCATATCTTTCTTGTAATTCTTTTGATTTTTCATAGTATTCTTTGGCATTATTTACCATTTCATTAAACTCAAAACCTTTCATAATAGTCTTATATAAATTTGGTTTATTTTTTTTCCAATTTCTTAATGTAACAGTTGTTACGCCCAAAAATCCAGCCATATCTCTTTGTGTCATCATTTTAACCTTTTTTGCTTTTACTATAACCTAAAATAAAGTAATTCTCAACAAATAAAATATTTACCCTTTAAAGGGCTAAATAGTAAATATTTAACTACTTTTATGATATAATGCAAAATATTTAACTCGGAAATTGTAATAATATAAAATTAATTAATGTTTAAGTGTATATTGTGAGAGGTCTGTAAAATGAAAAAAGAAGATGTTATAATATCATATATAGGGCAAGATAAAGAATTGATTTCTGAATTAAAATGTGATTTTTGTTGCACTGAAATTTATTCTGTAGAAAATATTCCACTACAAGAGAATTACAAAATAAATATTATATTATTTGATTTAAGTGTAGATTTGTTGAAACAAATAGATTTCGCAAATCTACATAAAATTTATAGTATAGTATTTATTATCAAAGAAATTGATTATGATTTATTCTTTAATATGCAAGGTAATGAATATTTTCAAAATTGCATATTGAGAACAGAAAACTTGTATCGAAACATATCTATATCAATAAGCAATATAATTTCTAATTATAATGAAAAGAAAGATATTGAAATCACAAAAAGTATTTTAAAAAAGTATAATAAATATGATTTTACAAGCAATATGCTTAAGAATATTACACATCAATTAAGACATCCGCTAAGTATAATATCTGCTCATGTTAGTGCTCTAAGATTAAAGATTGATTTAGGTGAAAAACTTGATGACAATGATGTACTTTATTGTTCTAATGATGTTATAAAATATGTTAATTACTTGTCAAATGGTATGAATGATTTTGTAGATTTTTTATCCATGGATGAATCTGAAACAAGTTATTTTTATGTATATAAAGTGTTAGAAAAATTTTCTAAATTAATTTCTTTTGATTGTAAGAATAATTTCATAACTTATATGCAAGATATAGATATTGTTTTTATGCTTAGGGGTAATATAAAACAGTTTTTATATGTGCTATTAAGTATTTATAATTTTTCTAGTAATGCTATGAATAAAAATATCTCAAAAGATGATAATAAATATTTCTTTATTGAGTTAAATCATATAGAAGAAAGTTTGGTAATTATTGTGAAGGATAGCTCTGAATATATTTTTTATTCAGATAATTCCGAGTTGTTTAATTTTTATATTACAAATGACTCAAAGTATCTAGGGCTATATATAGCAAGACAAATTATCAAAAATTCATTTTTTGGGGATTTGTCTATCAAAAGTTCAGAATATCAATACGAAAGTAAAATGCTAAAAGGAATAGAATTTACAATTAATATACCTTTAGTATGATAGAAAAGGAAAAGATATTTTATACTTACCACAAAATAGCAAATAATATGGTATAATACACATACAATAACCAGATAACTTCAAAAAGTTCTATATTACTACAACTGTCAAATAATATATTCAAACTCCAATTACTTATCTGTATTATTACCACACTAGATAAATATAGTGTGGTAATCTTATCCAAAGGAACAAACATAATGTCATTTTCGAAATTAAATCTTTGTGAGCCAATTTTAAAGGCTATCAAAGAAGAGGGCTATACTAGTCCAACACCAGTGCAATCTCAAGCAATCCCATATATACTAGAAGGAAGAGATATCCTAGCAGGTGCTCAAACAGGTACTGGTAAAACAGCAGGTTTTACTCTTCCTATGCTAGAACTTCTTACAAGAGACCCAAAGCCTACACAAAAAAACAAAGTAAGAGTATTGATACTGACTCCTACAAGAGAATTAGCTGCACAAGTGGGTGAGAGCGTAAGTACTTATGGTAGATATTTACCATATAAAAGTGCAATTGTTTTTGGTGGGGTTGGTATAAATCCTCAAATTGCATCACTCAAGAAGGGGTTGGATATACTTATAGCAACTCCAGGAAGATTGCTTGATTTGATAGGTCAAAAATGTGTTGATTTGAGTAGTGTAGAGATGTTTATCCTAGACGAAGCTGATCGTATGCTTGATATGGGATTTATAAATGATATCAAAAAAGTAATAGCACTTTTACCACAAAAAAGACAAACGCTGCTTTTTTCTGCTACATATTCAGATGATATCAAAAAATTATGTTCTTCGATACTCAAAAACCCAGCAACTGTGGAAGTAGCAAGAGCAAATACCTCAAGTGAGCTTGTCACACAAAAAGTAATTTTTGTAGATTGTGCAAGGAAAACATCACTTTTGGCAAAATTGATTTTACAAAACAAATGGGAGCAAGTACTTGTATTTACAAGAACGAAACATCATGCAAACAAACTATCAGACTATCTTATCAAAATAGGTGTAAGTGCTGCAGCAATTCATGGAAATAAAGGTCAAGGGGCTAGAACAAAAGCTTTGGCTGATTTCAAATCTGGAGAAGTTAAAATACTTGTAGCTACGGATATCGCTGCAAGAGGGCTTGATATAGACCAACTTCCTCATGTGGTAAACTTTGAATTACCAAATATTGCTGAAGATTATGTACATAGAATTGGAAGAACAGGAAGAGCTGGAAACGAGGGTGAAGCACTTTCTTTGGTATGTATTGATGAACATGAATACCTAAAAGGGATAGAAAAACTAATCAACAAAAAAATACCAAGTGAAATTATAGAAGGATATGAGCCAGACCCAAGTATCAAAGCACAACCTATTACACAAGGAAGAGGCGGCGGAGGTGGAAGAGGGCAGTCACAAAGTCCAAGAAAGCAAAATAACCAGTCATCAGACCAAAGAAGAGATGGGCAATCATCACATAAGAAACCAGAAGGTCAAAGATCAAAACCATCTACAAGACACTCTTCAGGCAATCGTGGTAGATAGTATTAACTATTTGCCATAAGATATTTTCGTCACTCCGAACTTGATTCGGAGTCTATATCTACAAGTTGTTTATAATACTCAATTATTTATTTCAATATATAAAAATAAAAATCCATATAATTATCATTCTTTAACATTATTTTAAGTTGAAATTAGTTAACATCCTCTAAATATTCAGTTTAAATTCATTATAAAGTCACTAATGAAGAATAATGAAAGAAAAACAATTGATAGGAGATAATTTTGGGAAATGATAATATATCAGTAGAAAAAGAAATATTTTTGGATACTAATATCTGTTTAATAAGTAAAACTGATGAAAATGGTATTATAAGCTTTGTGAATGATGAATTTTGTAATATTACAGGTTACGATATGGATGAAATTATAGGTAAAACTCATAATATTTTAAGACATCAAGATATGCCTTCTTCTGTATTTAATGAACTTTGGCAAACTCTCAAAATTGGTGATATGTGGACAGGCTTTATAAAAAATAAAACAAAAAGTGGAGATTTCTTTTGGGTATATGCAACAATATATCCTTGTACAAACCATTTTGGTATAAAAGAATATATTGCTTACAGAGGTAAAGCTTTAGAATTTGAAATAGAACAAATAAAGATTTTGCATAATTCAGATTTTTATAAATAATATGTTCAATTTCAACTATTAATAAAAAATTTAAAACTCACACTATACTACTAATTTACCTAATAAAAAATCACCAAAATAAAATATTCTCATATTAAATAAATCGTATTCTTTATAATACAACCCATCAGATAACTTTAAATATATATGATTGAGTAATATTTGAAATTTTTATAAAAAAATATATAAATTATAAGCAATATTAAAGTTATTTTGTAATAAAATAATATTTAGAATTTGTATGGCATATATTGTATTTAAGGGGGTTATATGATTTATACTTGTAACTATTTTGTATAAATAATCTTTATTGCTAATAAAGTGAATTATATACTTATAGATTTTTAATAAACATAGGAGAAAATTAATGTTTAAAAACATTTCAACAAAAAGACAATTATTTATTAATACCTTGATAGGTCAAATAGGATTTATTTTAATTGTTTTAGCAAGTATTTATGAAAGTAATACGATTACTATTATATTAATAGCATTATTCTTTGCTATATTATCTGGGATAATAAACTATGTATTTATAACATATTTGTTAACTGGAGTAGAAAATTTCAAAAAATATCTATCTAACTTTGTAAAATTTGTTTCTTTTGAAAATAACAAATATCAGTGTGCCAATCCAGAATATAATGATGAAATATCTCAATTACTTAGATTGCTTGATAATATTGCAACTACATATGAACAAAGATTAAAAAATGATATTAATATTATGGGTGAGATTATTTTAACATCTGATAAAATGGAAAAGGGAATATATGGATGTAAGGTTAAAGCTACAACACAAAATCCAATGATTAATAAACTCAAAATCAATACAAATCATATGTTGGATTCCGTATCAAAAAATATGAAACAATTAACAACTGTATTAAAAGCATATTCTGATGGCAACTATACACATAGAATTCAAATCGATGATAAATTAATGGGTGATATGAGGATTGTGATGGAAAATGTAAATGCTCTTGGTTTTGCATTATCAAATACAGCTTCAACAAACTTAAGCAATGGAGAAAGCTTACATTTATATACAGATGATATAAATTTATCTGCAAAGAATGTAGCTTCAAAAGCAAATCAGCAAGCAGCATCACTTGAAGAAACAGCTGCTGCACTAGAAGAGATTACAAGTATTACAAGAAATAATGCCCAAAATACTTCAAAAATGAAAGAACTTAGTCAGCAAGTTAGAGAGTCTGTCAATAAAGGACAAGCATTGGCTTCAAAAACTGCAATTTCTATGGACGAAATAAATCATGAAGTATTAGCAATCAATGAAGCTATAAGTATAATTGATCAAATAGCATTTCAAACAAATATATTAAGTCTAAATGCTGCGGTGGAAGCTGCAACGGCAGGAGAAGCTGGTAAAGGATTTGCTGTAGTTGCTGGAGAGGTGAGAAATTTAGCATCAAGAAGTGCACAAGCTGCTCGTGAGATAAAAACAATGGTAGAAAATGCAACCAAAAAAACTTGGAATGGAAAACAAATAAGTGATGATATGACAAAAGGCTATGAAGAATTGAACAATAATATTAATAATACCATAAAGCTCATAGAAGATGTTAGCAGTGCAAGTCGTGAACAAATGACGGGAATAGAGCAGATTAATCATGCAATTACTTCAATTGACAGTGTAACTCAAGAAAATGCAAGTGAGGCAAATCATATATCTAGTAAAATAACACAAATTTTACAAATGGCAAATGATTTGGTTATTGATGCAAAAAGTAAAAAATTTTAAGGAAAAAATACTATGTCACAAGAAATAATATTAAATGATTATGCTTTTTTAGTTAGTGAAACAGATGAAAAAGGGATTATAAATTTTGCAAATGACGATTTTTGCAAAATTGCTGGATATGAATTGGAAGAGATTATAGGAAAACATCACAATATAGTACGGCATCCTGATATGCCAAAAAATGCTTTTAGTGAACTTTGGGATACTATAAAGCGAGCTAATATTTGGACTGGTTATGTGAAAAACAAGTGTAAAAATGGTGATTATTACTGGGTATATGCAACAGTTTATCCATTTGAAAATTGTAAGGGGCAAAAAGGTTATATTAGCTGTAGACGAAAGGCATCTAGGGAAGAAATAATGACATATGAGAATAAATATCAAAGAATGATAAGTGATATTTAACTATTGAGCTGAACAAGAAGTTTTTTTAATATTTTTTCAAAAACATCTTGTTCTTTTTTTTCTAAAGTAGAAAAGATACTCATTGTAAGAGCTGCAATTTCATTAAAAGCTTCAATTGTTAGTTTTGATCCTTGCTGTGTCATTTCTACAAGCAGACTTCTTTTATCTTCTTTTGATGGTATTCTTTTTATTAAATTTTTAATTTCTAGTTTTTTGAGTACTTTTGTCATGCCACCTGAAGAGAAAATCATATTTTCATATAATTCTGTAGGGCTTAATTGTTTGTTTAGTGTTAGTAAAGACATCAAAACATCGAATTCTGAGTGTGAAACATTATATTTTGAAGCAAGAATCTTCTCTTTTTTTTCTATCAATAATTTATTTATAAGCATTAGAGGAAGACCTATATCTACAGCTGATTTATATTCTTTATAATGTTCTGGAAATGTATTTTGCAAGAATTTATGCTTATCTCCAAGAAAACTCAATATATCATTAGTCATTTTTTTCCTTGAAACTTGAATAATTTATCGTATTTTATAATTTTAAACTTAAACAATAGGTTTATTTATCTTTCTAGAAAGATAAATTAAGTTTGATAGTGTTATTATTACACACTAATAATATTACTAGGAGCAAAAATGAGATTACAGAATAAAAGGTATATACAAATATTGTGTATAAGTGCTTTGGTATTTGGATTGTATGGCTGTGAAGAGAAGCCAACTCAAAATAATCAACAAGCACAAGAAATGCCCCCTTTGCCAGTAAAAGCTGTAAAAGTTGAGCATCAAGATGTGGAGCTTGTAAAGAATTATCCAGCTTTGATAAAGCCATATGAAGAAGCACAAATAATCTCAAGAGTTGAAGGCGTACTTAAAGAACAACATTTTATTGAGGGTAGTTATGTCAAAAAAGGTGATGTGTTGTATACAATAGAACAAGATACATATCAAGCAAAACAAGATGTAGCAAATGCAAATTATAATAAAGCTTTAAGTGATTATAACAGAGCAAAGAAACTTTATACAACAAAATCAATCAGTGATAAAGAATATGATACTTTTACATCAGAATATGAAAATGCAAAAGCAAATTTACAACTTGCTCAAATTGAATTTGATTATACTACAATAAAAGCTCCTATTAGTGGTATAGTTGGAATTAAAACACACGATATTGGTAATTTTGTGAGTGCAAATACCAATCTTACAACCATTACATCAAAAAATCCTATACATTTAGAGTTTTCGATACCAAAAAGTGATGCTAATAGATTTTTATCACAATTTAAAAACTCAACAACAGATATTAAAATAGTAGATTCTAGCAACAAAGAATCAGTTCAAAATGGATTAATTGATTATATAGCACCACAAATTGATATAAATACCAATACTTTATCTTTGCGTGCAAAGTTTGAAAATAAAAAAGATGAGTATATAATAGGTGATTTTGTAAAAGTGAGTGTAAAAGGGATAAAAATAAACAATGTAATAACTATCCCAGAAGAAGCTATATTACAAACACAAAATGGTGCAATTGTATATGTAGTTGAAGAGGGCATTGCAAAACCAAGACCTGTGGTATTAGATGTATTGACGGCTGATGGAATGGTTTTGAAAAGTGGATTAAATGATGGGGATATGATTATAATAAACAATATTGCAAAAGTTAGACCAAATGCAAAAGTTGTATTAATGGATGGAAATTAAAATGATTTCTTCATTTTTTATAAAAAATCCAGTATTTTCAGCGGTAGTTTCTATAATCATACTTCTTGCTGGTCTGGCTTCTATGATAAATCTTCCAATTGAACAATATCCAAGAGTTGTCCCTCCTCAAGTGATAGTATCTGCTGTTTATCCAGGGGCTAGTGCTGAGACTTTGTCAAAAACAGTAGCATCACCACTTGAAGAACAGATAAATGGTGCAAAAAATATGATTTATATGAACTCTAGTGCTGATGATAGTGGAAAAGTGAGTATAAATGTATTTTTTGAAGTTGGTACAAACGCTGATGATGCAAAAATAGATGTAAATAATAGAGTCCAAGCTGCAATTTCAAGACTTCCTGAAGCTGTACAAAGACAAGGTGTGAGAGTATATGAAAGATCTCCAAGTATGTTATTGGTCGGTGTTTTATATTCACCAAATAATACTTATGATACTACATTTTTATCAAACTATGCCCTTATAAATATAGCTGATGAGATAAAAAGGGTAAAAGGTGTAGGTGATGCTGTAATATTTGGTGCTAGAGATTATGCCATAAGAGTTTGGATAGACCCACAAAAATTATCTTCTTATTCTCTTACTCCTCAAGATGTAATAAGTGCCATAAAAGACCAAAATGAGCAATACGCTGCTGGGAAATTTGGAGATGAACCAATAAAAGATAAACAAATGTTTACATACACAATTCTTGCACAAGATAGAATGAGCTCACCTGATGAGTTTGGAGATATTGTAATCAGTGCAAAAAAAGATGGAGCAACACTAAGGCTAAAAGATGTGGCTACTGTTGAGCTAGGATCTAGTAGTTATAGTCTTATCACAAAACTTGACAAAGCACCAGCTATTCCTGTGGCTGTGTTTTTGCAAACTGGTGCAAATGCCCTTGATACTGCTGATGGAGTCAAAAAAGTACTTGAAAATATGTCAAAAAACTTTCCAAATGATGTATCTTATGAAATACCTTATGATACAACAGACTTTGTAAAAATATCTATTCAAGAGGTTGTTTATACATTTATTGAAGCAATTATTTTGGTAATTGGTGTAATTTATCTATTTTTACAAAACTGGAGAGCGACTCTTATCCCTATTATAGCAGTTCCTGTTTCTATAATTGGTGCTTTTGCAGGGATGTATTTTCTTGGATTTAGTATCAATCTTTTGACACTTTTTGGACTAGTTCTTGCAATTGGTATAGTTGTTGATGATGCTATTATTGTAATAGAAAATGTTGAAAGGCATATTAGCGAGGGGATGAGTCCAAAAGATGCAACTTTTCAAGCTATGAAAGAAGTATCAAGTGCATTGATTGCTATTGTATTGGTACTTTGTGCTGTATTTATCCCTGTAGCATTTTTGGGTGGATTAACAGGTGAGATGTACAAACAATTTGCTATTACTATTGCTATATCTGTAGCAATATCAGGTTTTATAGCACTTACTTTGACACCATCACTTTGTGCAACTATTCTAAAACCAATTCACAAAGAACCAACAGGATTTTTCAAGTGGTTTAATAGTGTTTTCCAAAGAGCTACAAATGGATATACTACAATTGTGAAAAAATCTATAAAATATAGTTTGGTTAGTGCATTATTGTTTGGAGTTTTGATATATGCTTCATATGATATGCTTAAAATGATGAAAACTGGACTTGTTCCATCTGAAGACCAAGGTACTATTTTTGTATTTAGTTACAATCCACCTGCTGCTTCACTAAATAGAACGGAGGCTTTGACTGATGCTATACATGATCATATAGCACAAAACCCAAATGTAAAACATATTGTATCTTTTACAGGGCTTGATTTTATGACATTTGCAGAAAAAACAAATGCAGCTGCAACAATAGTCAAGCTAAATCATTGGAATGAGAGAAAAGATAGCTCATCTCATGCAGGAATAATAGCAGGAAGTTTGAGCAAAGAACTTATGGGAATACCCTATGGGTTTTCTATACCTGTACTTCCTCCTCCAATACAAGGTATGGGGCTTGCTGGTGGATTTGATATGTATGTACAAAATAGATCTGGCGGAAGCACTCAAGAATTAAACGGCTATGTACAACAAATAATCCAAAAAGCAAACCAAAGAGGTGATTTGATGGGTGTAAGAACTACGCTCAACACGATGGTTCCTCAATACAAAGTAAATGTAAATATAGAAGAAGCAAAATCAAAAGATGTTAAAGTGGCTGATATTTACAATACTCTAAGTGCCACTTTTGGAAACTATTATATAAATGACTTCAATCTTTATGGAAGAACATACAAAGTAAATATTGGAGCAAATTCAGAAAATAGGGCTACACCAGAAGATTTGAATAATATCTTCGTAAGAAATACTAAAGGTAATCTTATCCCTATAGGCTCACTTGTAAGCTTTGAAAAAACTGTTGGGGCTGATTTGATAGAGAGATTCAACCTTTTCCCATCAGCAAAAATTTCAGGACAACCAGCTATTGGATATAGCTCAGGGGATGCCTTAAAAGCTATAGAAGAAGTAGCTAATGAGGTTTTACCACAAGGGTATACTATAAGCTGGGTAGGAACAGCATACCAAGAAAAGCAAGTTGCAAGTGATAGTTTGTATGCGTTTTTATTTGGTATAGTGCTTCTTTATCTTATACTAGCTGCTCAGTATGAAAAATGGTTGATGCCTGTGGCTGTTTTGATGGCTGTACCATTTGCTATATTTGGTGCTATTGTAGCTACACTTCTTAGAGGGCTTGAAAATGATATATATTTCCAAATAGGGCTTTTGGTTCTTGCTGGACTTGCTGCAAAAAATGCTATTTTGATAGTAGAGTTTGCAATGCAAAGGGTAAGAGATGGACTTAGCCCTTATGACGCCGTAATAGATGCTGCAAAAATAAGACTTAGACCTATTATTATGACATCTTTGGCATTTACCCTTGGAGTCGTTCCTTTGGCTTTGAGTAGTGGGGCAGGAGCTGCTAGTCGTCACGCTATAGGTACTGGAGTAATAGGTGGGATGCTTGCAGCTACATTCTTGGCAATGGTATTTATTCCACTGTTTTATATTTGGGTTGCAAAATTGACTTCAAAAAAAGGGGATATTCAATGAAAAAGCATATATTATTAATATCTGGAATGTTTCTTTTAAGTGGATGTTCTTTGCTTAACCAAGATCCCAATATACCTGAAATAAAAGTTCCTATCACATCAACTGCTACAAATGAAGAAAAAGCTTTACTAAATGATAAATGGTGGGAAAATTTCAATGATACAAAGTTGAACTCTTTTGTTGAGTACGCATTAGAAAATAATAGTGATTTACAAAGTGCTTTGATTAAGGTAGAAAAATTTAGAGAGTTCTTAAATATCAAAAAAAGCGAGCAACTTCCAAAGATTGATGCTTACGCTGATGCTGATAAAAAAAGAATTAGTAAACTTGCACCTCCTTCATATCAGGGTATGACTTATGAAAGTTATGATTTAGGATTAAGTGCTTCCTTTGAAATTGATTTATTCGGTAAATTAAGTAATGCAAAAAAAGCTGCTTTTGAAGATATGATGAATCAAAATTATCTAAAAGAACTACTTTATCAAAGGGTTATAAGTGATTCTATAATTGCTTATTATGGTTTGAAATCAAATCAAGCTCTTTATAATAAGACACAGCAACAATATCTTGATGAAGAAGAGACATATAACAATATAAAAACAAGATATGAAAATGGTTTTATTGATAGAAGTACTTTACTGCAAGAAGAATCTTTATTTGAAATGACAAGAGATAATATGCTTGCACAAAAAGAGGTTTTAGATAATTATAAAACAGCTGTTTCTATTTTGATAGGAAAAGATGTAAATGAAGTTTTTGAAGCATCAAATATAAAGGTTGAAGATACACAATATGATTCTATGAATTTGCCAGTACCTGTCAATTTGCCGTCAGATATTTTAAATAAAAGAGCAGATATACAAGCTGCACAGTCAAAAGTAAAAGCAAGTGCATTTTCTGTTAGTGTTGCAAAAAGTGCATATTTCCCAACTTTTTCTTTGACGGGAAGCTTGGGCTATGTAAGTGGAGATTTAGATAAGCTTGTAAGGTCTGATGCCTCAAGCTATACAATAGGTGGAAATCTATTGAGTCCTATTTTGGATTTTGGCAAAATAAATGCAAATGTGGAAAATGCTAAAAAGGATCAACAATTAGCACTTATAGAGTATAGGGATACTATAAGAAATGCTTTTGGTGATATTAAAAATGCTCTTGTATCATATTCTACAAATAAAGAGAGATTTATAGCTCAAGAAAGAAGATATGATGCTATAAAAGAGAAAAAAGATATATCAAAGAATCAATATGAAAGTGGATATATAAGTTATCTAGAATTCTTAGAAGTAAGAAAAGAAGAAGCTAGTGTTGGAATGCAAAAAGAGAGAATTAAATTTGAAGCTTTAAAATCTGCTGTTAATTTGTATTATAATTTAGGTGGTGGATTTGAAGCAAAGATAAATGAAAAATAAAAAGCAAATATCAATATGAGAAAAACTGTAAACCATATAAATTTGATTATATTATTAGCAGTTTTATCTGCAGTCGCACCAATAGCTGTAGATACTTATATACCATCAATTCCTACAATGGCAAAAGAATTTAATGTAGGGATTGATAAAATAGAGTTAACCCTTTCAATATTTTTGATAGGATTTGCAATAGGACAGATATTTGGTGGTGTGTTATCTGATAATATTGGTAGAAAAAAAAGTTCATTAATAGGGCTTATTGGTTTTGCCTTTTTTAGTTTTTTGATAATCTTTAGCTCAACGGCTTATGAATTATGGATTTATAGATTCTTAGAAGCATTTTTTGGAGGATTTATAGTAGTCAATGCAAGTGCAATAGTAAGAGATTTATTTAGGGGAAAAGAAGCTACTAAAATTTTTGCTCTTATTGGAAGCGTAAGGAGTTTAGCCCCTTTACTAGCTCCTGCTATTGGTGCTTTTATAATCCATTTTTATTCTTGGAAAATTGTTTTTGTATTTCTAACAGTTTATGCTTTGGTTGTGGCTTTGTGGGTGTATAAAGACTTAAAAGAGACTTACACATATGTAAAGATAAATCCAATAAAATCATATAAAATGGTACTTCAAAACTCACAAGCTATGCAAATGATGTTTGTTTTGGCACTTGGATTTTCTGGAATGTTTACATTGATAGCAAAATCCTCTTTTATTTATATGGAATATTTTGGGATTTCTTCAGATTTATTTCCTTTGTATTTTGGTTTTAGTATATTGGTACTTATGGGGTTAATAAGTGTAAATGTAATATTACTTAAAAGTTATGCCCCTTTATTTTTGATAAAAATGGCTATTTTTATTCAGGTTTTGGTATCTATTGTATTTATGCTAGTCTCAAAAGACATCAGTCTAGTCTTAACTATACTGTTAATAGCTTCTTACATTGGTGTAAATGCTTTTATATATGGTAACGCAACAGCTTTAGTACTAGAAAAATTTCCAACTAATTCTGGTGTTGCATCAGCCTTATCTGGTGTAATTCAGTTTGGAATAGGGGCAGTTATATCTACAATAGTTGTAATGTTTCATACAGATTCACTTCTTCCTATAGCGGTAAGTTTATTTCTTATATCAATAACATCTTTTATTGTAATAAAATCATACAAATAAAGTAGAATTTTACCTACTTTAGCTTTTCATGTAATACAATACTAGCTTGTTTGGAAGCACTTTGGATTAGTGCATTTTTATCATCTAAGTACTCTTTACTTGTCTCAAACCCAAGTATTTTTGATGAGGTAGAGAAAAGTTCACTTTTTGAACTGAGAACTACAGTTTTTTCTCCACTATGAGCTGTTATATTAAATACCATAATTAATTTTTCTTGATTTTCTTCTTTAATAAGATTTTCTTTTGTAGTTTCATTTTCTTGATATACTGTTGCTTGTAAATTCAAAATATATGTATTATTATCTAGTAGTTTATTGTTATCATCAGCTTGATAAATATAAAAACAGCCACTTTGTATTAGAGAATTTTCAAATATAGCCTTTATCTCATTAGTAGTGACATATAAACTTTTTGATTTGTTGTCAATTGTTACTTTATCTATAATAATATTGCTTATTGTTTGAGAGCATAGTGAGTAGTTGTCTATATAAGGACGCTGTATTTTGCTTGAACATCCACCAAATAAAAGAGCCATAAGTGATATAAAAATTAACGATTTCATTTTGTAAGACCTTTGCTATATAATTTTCGTATTATATCACAAAAATATCCTATTTATCATAGAGAGTAAGATTCCAATATAAAGGACAAGTACTATTTTTTTGTATGATGTAATTTTAGTGATATTTTTTGTTTTTATTCCCAAATATACACCCAATAAACTACTAATTCCTATCACAGCACCTTCAAGATATAGCATTTCGCCAGCAATACTAAGTGAGCTAAATCCAGCAATAGAGCTAAAAACTACAAAAAATAGTCCTAAAGATGCTGCATCTTTTAGTGGATAGTGTAAATAGCTTGATAGAATAGGGGTTAGCATCACAGAGCCTCCAACACCTATACTCATAGCAATCATCCCTATAAAAAAACCTATAATAAATAAAATCAGCTTATTTTGAGATTTTCTATCTTCACGACCAGCTGGTTTTACATTAAGAAGTCTATATACAGAAAAACAAAGAATTAGAAAGAAGAGGTATTCTAGGAACTGATTTGATACATTAGTGACTATTACACCACTTAATAATCCACCTACAAACCCACCAATACCAATAATAACACCATCTTTTAAGAGTGTTCTATTTGTTTTTGAATTGAGGTAACTTCCATAAATAGAGCTAAAAACCATCTGCATAACAGATATTGCAACAGCCTCTTTCATCACAAAACCAGCATACAAAAGCATAGGAACAAGAATCATTCCTCCACCAACACCAAAAAAACCACTTACAAAGCCAGTTAATACCCCAAATCCTACTAAATCAATCATTTAACATCTTTGGTCATCATAGCTTCTATAAAGTTTTTGTAAATTTCATCCAACTCATTATCTTTTGTGCTTATATCTATACAAGCTTTATCTGTAAGAGCATGTTCCAATATTGCTACTCTTTTTAATAAATATCCAAACATCTCTTTTGAAATATCTGGTAAGTCATTGTGATCAAGTAGATTGTGAGTATCTTTTCGCTTGATTATCCTAGCAGGTACACCAACAGCGGTTGATGAGATAGGGACATCAGTAATTACTACAGAATTAGCTCCAACTTTACTATTTTCACCAACTGTTATATTTCCGAGAATTTTTGCTCCAGCTCCAATTGTGACATTTGAGCAAATTGTAGGGTGTCGTTTGCCATGGCTTAGACTAACACCTCCAAGAGTCACTCCTTGATATATAAGTACATCATCACCAATAACGGCAGTTTCACCAATTACTACACCAAAAGCGTGGTCTAAAAACACTCTTCTTCCTATAGTACAAGCTGGATGGATATCAGTGTTTGTCAAAAATTGACTTAATCCTGATAAAATTCTAGCAAGCCTTGTAAATCCATTTTTATAAAGTGCATTTGATAATCGATAGTTTATAATAGCCCAAATTCCAGGGTAATTAAAAACAAGCTCAAAACTAGATCTATAAGCTGGGTCATTGTTTTTTGGTAAGCAAAAGTCCTCTTTGATTAGCTCTAGTAATGATGGATTTTCCATTGTTAACACTTTGTTGTTTTCAGATAAGTTGTATCATTGATAAATTTATCTAACATTTTATATACTTTATTGTTTTTGTGAAGTTTACTTTTTAATCTACTTTTTAAATCTATCACATCATAATCAATATCTTCTAAAACATCTATTATTTTTTGAGATTTTAGTAAGTTTTTGATTTCAGCTGAGCCTTTTTTGAAAACAATATCAGCTTCTGTTGGATGTGAAAATAGATTGTGTTTCATTCCCAAAATATCTTGATATGCACCAACAAGGAAAAATGCCAAGAAATAGTCTTCTTTTTCTAAATCTATATCATGCAAATAAAGAGGTTTTTTACTATCAAATTCTATCTCTCCATCACTATCACAAGTGATATCCCACAAAGATGCACTTCTTGTTGGTTTTTCATCTAGGTGAGTAATAGGCATCACTGGGAACTCTTGATCAATACCCCAAAAGTCTGGTAATGATTGGAATATAGAAAAATTAAGAAGATATTTTTCTTGTATTTTTTCATTGATTCTTTTTAACTCTGTATAATCTTTAAGGGAGAGTAATTGTATAGCTTTCTTTGTAATGAGGTGAGCCAATATCTCTGCATTGCTTCTATCTTGTAAATCAATATAACCCAAATCAAAAAGTGTAAGTACAGATTCAAGATGGTCGAGTGCATCGTGCATAAACTCCAGTGCAGTTTCTTCTCTCATATCATTGTATAAATCATATAGCTCTTTAATTAGTGGCGGATTTGTATCTTTTAATAGGAGGTTTTCCTTTTCATACTCTGATGAAAACAGTTCTAATACTGGAGTTATCAAAACAGTAGAAGGAGCTGCTATAAATCTACCAGATTCAGTGAAAATATTAGGTTCTTTTACCCCTTTTTGTTTTGCAATAAAGTTTAATGTAAAAACAACATCATTACTAAATTCTTCAAGTGAATATGCTCTAGTTCTTTCAAATTGTGAATATTCAATAGCAAGTCCTCCACCAATATTGATGTTTTCAAGCTTTGTAGCACCCATTTGTTTTAATTCTGCATAAATGTGTCCTGATTCTCTAAGGGCTTTTTTAAGAGGTGCTATAGTGTGCATAGCTGAGCCTATATGGAAATGAATCATTGTTAATTGCTCAACCATATTGTTGGCTTTTAATATTCCAAAAGCTTCTAGTATTTCCGTTGAACTTAGTCCAAATTTAGAATCAATCCCACCACTTTTGGCCCACACACCACTCCCACCACTATGTAGTCTTACACGAAGACCAATATCAGGGCAAGCCATATCGAATTCATTGTATACTTCTACAATTGTTTCAAGTTCAGTTAGTCCTTCTATTGTGAGTGTGATGTTATAGCCCATAGTTTTTGCTATAAAGCCTAGTATAATCATCTCTTTATCTTTGAAGCCATTTACTGTTATTGGTGCATCTTCATTGTTGTATGCCATAGCAAGGATAAGCTCTGCTTTACTTCCAGCTTCAAGACCGTAGTTGTATTTCTCACCACTTTCAATTAGAGGAAATAAAAAGTTTGGGAATTGATTTACTTTTAAAGGAAAGACAGCATTAAATGTCCCTTTATAATCATATTCTTTAATAGATTTATTAAATGTTGTATAAAGTTTATCTATTTGCTTGTCTGTAATATGTGGAAATCTAAGTAACAATGGACCACGATGACCATCATCTCTTATCTTTGATATCAAATCTATTAAAGCTGGTTTATCAGCATAGTTAACCTTAACTTTTCCCTCTTCTATGATGAAATTGTCATCACCCCATAAGTGCAATCCGTATCTATTCAATTTTTAAAATCCTTAAATGGTATAGTAAATTCTTCTTTTGTTTTTAAATTTTTTACAAAAACTGTATCGTTCTTTAGCTCATCTTCTCCAATAAGTGCTACTATGGTAGCTCCTAGTTTATCTGCGTTGTTGATATGTTTGATAAAACTTTTTGAGCTATATTCTATCAAAGTCTTATTTTTGGCTTTAAATTCATAAGATTTTGAAAATATTTTCTCAATTCCTTCGTCAGTCATAGCACCAAAATAATAAACATCATCATTTATATCACTATATTTGATAAGTTCTAAAACACGCTCTATTCCTATAGCAAAACCAACAGCACTTGTCGCTTTACCACCTAGGAATTCTACAAGTTTATCGTATCTTCCTCCACCTGCTATTGCGTTTTGTGAGCCTATTTCACTACTTACAAATTCAAATGCAGTTTTGTTATAATAATCAAGTCCACGAACCAAATTGGAATCAATGTCAAATGATATATTATTTTTAGTTAAAATCTGTTTTAACTGTTCAAAATCTTTATTACAATCTTGACATAAACTATCAGTAATCTTAGGCATATCCTTTAAAAGCTCTTTACAACTATCAATCTTACAATCAAGAACTCTTATAGGATTTGTAATAATCCTTTTATTACAATCACCGCATAAATCATCTTTTATGACTTCAAGCTTTGATACAAGAGTCTCTTTATATGGAGGCATACACACGCTACAGCCAAGAGAGTTTAGTACAAGCTTATGTTTTATTCCAAAAAAGTTGAAAATATCTTTTATCATCATTATAATATTTGCATCTTCATATACACTAGAAAATCCAAATGATTCTGCACCAAATTGGTGAAATTGTCTAAGTCTCCCTTTTTGAGGTCGCTCGTACCTAAACATAGCACCATTGTAAAACCATCTTTTAGATGCTCCTGCTTTATCAAACTTGTTTTGAATAAAACATCTAACAACTCCAGCAGTCCCTTCTGGACGAAGACAAACATCATTTTCACCTTTGTCAATAAATTGATACATCTCTTTATTTACAATATCTGAACTTTCTCCTACGCTTCTTTTAAATAGTGCAGTTTCTTCTAAAAGTGGAGTTTGAATATATGAAAAGCCATAATTTCTTGCTATTTTTGAAGCATTTTCAATAAAATATGTAAAAAGCTTACTATCATCATCTATAATATCTTTCATCCCTCTTAAGCTTTGAATGCTTTTAACCATCTATGAATTCCTTTATTTCTTTGTGTATTTGGGTTATACTCAGACTTGCATCAATAAATTTGAAATCAATCCCAAGTTTTAAAATCGTTTGCTTCATTCTTTGTTGAATATCAAGCAAATATTGTGTCCCTCTTGATTCTATAGAATCATTTACTTTAGCTGATAGCCTTTTTGTGAGTTCTTTTTCACTTAGCTCTAATAATACTACTTTTTTTGGTAAATGATTTGATGTTGCTATAAGATTTAGTACCAAAGTCATCTCCATAGGAAAATCTTTTGCATATGCAATCCCTGAAATCAAACTTCTATCACTTATGATTAGTTTGTCTTTATTGGGTCTTATTATTTCATCTATATGCTCAGCACGATCTGCCAAAAATAAAAACATTTCAGCTACTTTTGATTTGGCTTCACCACCAAGTGCCATAGCTCTTAGTTTGACTCCTAGCTCAGTACCACCTGGTTCTTTTGTAAAGATAGCATCTGGATAAAGTATCTGAAGGAGTTCATATTGTGTTGATTTGCCAGCTGTGTCAATACCTTCTATTGCTATATACATTTTATTACCTCTTTTGGGACTAAGTGCGAAATATCTGCTTTGAATTTGAGTAGTTCTCTCACTACACTAGAGCTTACAAAGGCATTTTTAAGCGTTGGCATAAAATAAACCGTGTCTATCCTATCATCCAAGCTAGAATTTGCATACCCCATTTGTAATTCATATTCAAAATCACTAATTGCTCTAAGTCCTCTTACTATATTAAATATTTCTTGTTGTTTTGCAAACTCAACCAAAAGTGTATCAAATCCAATTACTTTGACATTAAGACCTTTCGTTGCAACTTGTGCTAAATGAATCCTTTTTTCTAAGTCAAACATTGTATTTTTACTTTTTGACTGGGCTATTCCTAAGATGATTTCATCAAAAACACCAAGTGAGCGGTGTATTATATCCATATGACCGTTTGTAATAGGGTCAAAAGTACCACAATATATGGCTTTTTTTAGTATTTGTTTCATTGTTCGCTTTTCCATCTTTTGTATAGATTGTTTTCAATGCCAAGTAAATCAAACCATTTACCAATAATGAAATTTTCCATATCATCAAGGGATTGTTGGTTTGAATAATATCCAAGCATTGGTGGTGCTATGATTACACCAAGATTTGATAACTTCAACATATTCTCCAATGCAATCGAAGAATATGGCATTTCACGAGGTGCGAGGATAGTTTTCTTTTTTTCTTTTAGCATCACACTAAAAGACCTTGTAATTAAAGTATCCGATATCCCAACACTACATTTTGCCAAAGTATTCATAGAACATGGAAGTATTATCATACTATCACACCCAAATGAACCTGATGCAATGGGTGCAGATATATCATTATCATTATACACCATATATTCATTAGTTTGTTGTGTAAAATCAATATTTTCTTCACATTGTAAAGCAATTTTTGCACTATCTGATAATACTACAAAAGTTTCAATATCTTTTGGAAGTAAAGAGACAAATTTGAGTCCAAGTTTAGCCCCGCTAGCTCCAGTAATCCCTACAATTAATTTCACAAAAAAACCTTTTTTTTATTTTTTAAGATTTTAACTTTTTTTTGCTTTTAAAATGATTAGTTCTTTTTTATTACTAAGGCATTTCTTAAGGTTAGTTTAAACTTATTTATGTTAACATTTCGTATAAGAGTTAAAGGCATAAAATTATATAATATGTTTTAAAATCTTATTATATATATTTCAAAATGTCTAATTAATAAAGGAGTAGTTTTATGTCAAAAAATATTGCTTTCATCAGAGTAAATAAAAACAATTCTGAATACACAGTAGAACAAAGTAGAGGAATACTAGCATACCTAAAAGAAAACAAAATAAGTTTAGATGATAGTATCAATGTTGAGATAAGTGTACCTTCTCAAGAAGAAAATATGGCAACCCTATGTTCAAATTGCGAAAAGGGTAATGTATTATATATTCATGATTTGCATGTTCTAGGTAGAACTACTGAGGTGATTTTGGATATTCTAAAGAAACTTTTATCAAAAGGTGTTAGAGTTTTTGTAATCAAACAAAATCTAGATTTAGTAAGTGATAAAGATATGCTTACTAAGATGATATTGGGAGTGATTAGTATGACTTTAAAGCTTGAAAGAGATTTGATGAGTATTAGAACTAAAGAGGCATTAACTGCCAAAAAAATAGATGGTATACATCTTGGTAAACCAAAAGGTACTATCCAAAAATCAAAATTTGACAAACAAAAACAAAGAATAGAAGAACTTTTAGGGATAGGCTTATCTACTAGAAAGATATCTAAACTTCTAGGATACAATAATCATATAGGGCTAAACAACTATATCAAAAAAAGAGGGCTAAGGGATATGAGTGCTTCAAATGTACTTGATGGCGAAGATGACAAGGAGTCATCTCAAATAGCTAGTTAATAGGCTGGTATTCATTTAATCTGTCATTTAGTGTTTGATAGGGAATCCAAAAATTGTCATTCCGTGCTTGACACGGAATCCAGAACATAATAGATTCCGTTTCAAGCACGGAATCTATTATCTCAGCACCTCAGCACTTTCCCCCGCTTACAATAACTCATCCGTAAGCTTGAGAGCTTCATCTATATTTTTTGCCACAAATTTTCTATCAAATTTTTTGAAAAATTGTGATTTTGAAAGTATTTTTTCTACATTATGATTTACACCAGAAAGTATTAGCCAAGTATCATTTTTTCTACAATTTGCATAAAACTCACTAAGAGCGTGCATAGCAGTAGCATCAATAACTGGAACTTTTCTCATTCTTAGAATAAAAACTTTTGGTTTTTCTTCAATATTATCAAGAACAGTTTGAAGTCTATCTGCAATACCAAAGAAAAAAGGTCCATTTATCTCATAAACCTCTACGCCATCAGGAATTTTCTTTTTATTCGTAGCGTCAGGGTCATCTATGATATCTTCATCAGTGCTATAAAATTCATTAAATTGTACTTTGTTGTCTTGTATTTGGGTTACTTCTGTAATTCTTTTGATAAATAAAAGTGCAGCCAAAACAACACCCACTTGCACAGCTACCGTCAAGTCTACCAAAACAGTCAATAAAAAAGTCACCATAAGTACTGCAGCATCACTTCTTGGACCTTTTAGAATATGTTTGAAATGTTCTATTTCACTCATATTCCATGATACTATGATAAGAATTGCTGCAAGTGTTGCCATAGGTATTTTGATGATAATACCAGCTAATGCAAACATAAATATAAATACAAATACAGCATGAATAATTCCAGATAAGGGAGTCTTTGCCCCAGCTTTGACATTGGTAGCAGTTCTTGCAATTGCTCCTGTTGCTGCAATTCCACCAAATAATATGGAACCAATATTAGCTATACCTTGCCCTACAAGCTCTGTATTTGACTTGTGGCGTTGTCCTGTCATACCATCAGCAACTACTGCACAAAGAAGTGATTCTATCGCTGCTAGAAGTGCTATGGTTGTGGCTGCTGGAATTAGCTCTTTTATTTGCTCGAATGTAAAGCTAGGAATTGATGGCATTGGGAGAGTATTAGGTATTGAGCCAAATCTTGATTCTATTGTATCTACATTTAAGCCAAACATATATACTATAATACTTGCTATGATAACAGCTACTATAGGTCCTGGAATTTTGGAAAATATTTTTTTTGTGTAAATAATTATAAAAATAGAAATAAGTGCAATAGCAACACTTACAAAGTTGATTTCACCAACATGGGAAACATATTCAACCCATTTACCAATGAAATCAGCAGGAAGTTCTGATATATTAAATCCAAAAAAGTCTTTTATTGTTGAAGAAAATATAATTACAGCAATTCCAGTTGTAAATCCTGTGATTACAGGGTAGGGTATGTATTTCAAAACTGCACCAAAACGAAGAAATCCCATCATAATAAGTATAACACCAGCCATAAGTGTAGCAATTGCTAGTCCTTCATACCCATGTCTTAGTACAATATCATAGATAATTACAACAAACGCACCAGTTGGTCCTCCGATTTGTACACGACTTCCACCAAAAAGTGATATCAAGATACCAGCAACTATGGCGGTAATCAAACCTTTTTCTGGCTCAACTCCACTAGCTATTGCAAAAGCCATCGCAAGAGGTAAGGCAACAATTGCCACAGTAATTCCTGAAAACATATCACCACTAAAATATTCTTTCTTGTATCCTTGTTTTAGTACGAGATAAGATTCTGGGGTAAATTCTTTGAGAAAGTTAGAAATTTTGGAAATCATAGTAAGACTCTTTGCCTAAAAATTAAAGTCGTTATTATACTCCAATTTTAGACAAAAAGTATTGTTTAAAGAAAAATTAAGTTTGAAATTTTATTAAATTTCATCATCTTCATCATTATCGCCATTTCTCATGGCATTTATATCTTCGATTAATTCTAAACACTCTTCTTCATCTATTTCATCATTTTCAAGTTCAGTTAATATTTCTCTGAACGCTTTTAAAAGGTCTTGTGTATCTTTTAACTCTTCTGTATCTTCTTTTGTTGCTTTTTTAGCATCTACTAGCTCAAAAATATAATCAATACTATCTTCAATTTCTGGTATAACCTCATCTTCAATAAGTGCCTTTAGTGTTTGTGCATTAGTCATAGTGTTTTCCTTGCTTAGGTGTATTTTGTAAGTCATAACATGACTTACGATTTTGTGATTATATCATAATATTTGAAATATCTAGTGATATTATTGTGTAATTTCCCTCTTTTGAGTTGATATTAATAGTGATTTTATGGTTGTCACAAAACTCTTTTACAATAGTAAGTCCTAGCCCAAATCCTTTGGTAGAGATGTTTTCTTGGTAAAATGAATCAAAAACTAAGAATAAATGTTTATGGTCAATCCCTATACCGCTATCTTCAATATATAAAACATTATCTTTAAAATATATCTTGATAGTTCCGTGAGGTTTATTGTATTTTATTGCATTTGAAAATAAATTACTCAAAGTTGTGATAAACCCTTTTTTGTCTGTTATGATTTTTATATTTGATGGGATGTTGATATCACAAGAAATATCAGATTTGATTAACAATTCATCAAATTTTTCTTTTACTTGATAAATACTATCACCCAATACAATCTCATCTAGTTCTATCTTTTCTATTTCTTTTTTGATACTGTATTCCATATCATCGTAAAGTTCTAGTAAATCATTACACGCACTTTGTATTCTACTTAGTCTTTGTTTGTTTTTATCATTATCAAGATGTTTCTCAAGCATTTTGGTATTTAATAAAATAGTTGCAACTGGAGTATTTAGCTCATGAAGTGTTTTTTTGATTTTATCATCAAGATTTTTTTCACTTTTGAACAGATTATCAAATAGTGGTTGGCTAAAAACTTTGTATGCAGCAACGCCAACTAAACTAAGAGGTAATATAATAAATAAAACATTTAAACTAGGAATATTTAAATTTTCAATCAAAATAAATTGTAAATATAAAATTATGATGATGATGATAAAAATTAGTATAAAATGTGATCCTATAAAATCATTTTTTTTACTTTTCAAGAGTGTATCCCAAACCTTTATAGTTTTTTATACTATTTTCTCCAAGAAGTTTTTTGATTTGATTTATATATACTCTGATTGAACCTTCACTATATTCTTCACCACTACTCCATAATTTTGAGATAATTATCTCTTTTGTGACCAATTCACCCTTTGTTTGTATCAAAATATCAAGTAAAGTTGCCAATTTTGGAGTTAAAATCACTCTTTCATCACCACTAAAAAGCGATTTATTATATAAATCATATGAAAAATTGTTTCCTAGATTTATTTTACTTTTAATTCTTCCTATTCTTTTGAGAATTGCATTTATTCTTAGAAGTAGTTCATCTAAATCTACAGGTTTATTCAAAAAATCATCACAACCTTCTGTAAAACCTTTGTATTTTGTTTCTTTATCTTTATAAGATGTCAAAAATATAGCTGGTGTTGTATCTTGAGAAGCCCTTAATGTTTTGAGAAGTTCAATCCCATTTCCATCTGGTAAATTGATATCAAGTATATATAAATCATAATTGCATTTATACGATAAATTGAGTGCTTCATCAATATTATGTGCCACATCTACACAAAAATCACACTCATCCAAAAAATCTTGCAAACTGTTTGCAAATAGTGTATCATCTTCTAATAAAAGTATATTTGTTTTAATCATTTGATATTTTACTGAAAAAGTGTTAATTTTGTGTTAAATGAAAATAAAAAGAATAAATAAATCACATTAAGCTAATATAAAAGCTATTAAGAGTAAAATTATTTAAGTGAATTATAATATAAAGGAAGTTTTGATGAGAAAGATAAGTTATTCTGGTCCTAGACCCGTAATCTCTCAATATGGGATAGAATTTAAAGAAGGAAAAGAGGATAAATATGTATATCTTATGATATCAATTCAAATTTTAAAAGCAATTGATAAGAATTTTAAAGAATCAAAGCATTATTCATATGATTTAAGTACAAAAAAAATAGCTGATGAAGAAATCTTAAATACAATGATAAGTTATGAGCCAACTTTGGCACAAAGTGTTGAAAATGAAGCACAAAATTATGAAAAAAAGATTGAAGAAGAAATTGAATATATAAAAAATCTTCATACTATTAGTGATATAGAAAGGGATGTTTGGGTAAATAATCTTGAACTTATGAAAGAATATAGAATCCAAAGGGCAATAAATAAGATTTTTTATATACACTCTATTTATGAAATAGTTGAAATTATAAAAAGAGAAAAAATCAAAGAAATAGATACTCCATTTTATGAAAAATACTGGCATGTTTTAAAAAGTATTGAAGGTACTATTAATTCTGAGAAAAATTCATTAAGAGCAAATATAGAAGTTATAAATCTTGATGGTTCTATAAAAACAAAATTAATCATTTCTGGACAGTCATAATGATAAAGAAGTCTTTGATTTATGTCTTACTAGGGGCATTGGCTTATGTATTGTTTGTAAATGAAGATTCTAAGTATATTGTAGCAGGAGTTGGGATATTTATAATTGGTATGCATTTTATGGAAGATGGTTTTAAGCTATTTAGTGGGAGTATTTTAGAAAAACTAATAGCAAAAGGTACTGATACTATACCAAAATCTGTAACTTTAGGTGTGGTTGCAACTGCTATTTTACAAAGTTCTTCTCTTATTGCTATTATAGTTATATCATTTCTTTCAGCTAAGCTTATAACTCTTGCTGGTGCAGTGGGTGTAGTATTTGGTTCTGCTGTTGGAACAACTGCAACAGCTTGGATAGTATCTGCTTTTGGTTTGAAGATTGATATTGCTGCTTTTGCTTTGCCTATGGTTATATTTGGTGTAATTTTTAGATTATCTAAACAAAAAAACACTCAAGGTATGGGTAATATCCTCTTGGGATTAGGTTTTGTATTTCTTGGTATTGGATATATGAAAGATGGTTTTGAGGATTTAAAAGATGGTATTGATTTGGCTCAGTTTGCGGTTGAAGGATACAAAGGCGTTGTTATATATACTTTAATTGGTGCAGTAGCTACAATTATACTTCAATCAAGTAGTGCGACTTTAGCTCTTACTATTACAGCTCTTGCTACAGGACAAATAACATACATAAACGCTTTAGGTATTGCAATAGGTGCTAATATAGGAACTACTATCACAGCAGCTATGGGGGCTATGGTCTCAAATGCAAATAGTAAAAGAATGGCAGTTGCTTTGTTTATCTTCAAAAGTGTTACAGCTTTGATTACTATTATAGTGATTTATTATTTGGTAGATTTTGTTGATATAGTTGCAGCTATGATAGGTATAAATGAAAATGACTGGGCTATGAAACTAGCACTTTTTCATACTATATTTAATCTTTCTGGTTTGATTATATTTTCTTTCTTTATTCACAAGCTTGTTGCATTTTTGAAAACATTGTTTGTGGAAGAAGCACAAGTTTATATTTTAAAACCAAAATATTTGGATATGGAAGCTGTAGCTGTACCTATGGCAGCTTTTGAAGCTACAAAAAAAGAGGTAATTCATCTGTATGACAACTCAACAGAGGTATTAAGTCATGCTATTATGTTGCATCGTCACAGATATCTTGGTCAAAGTGATATTGCAAAAGTAGTGAGTGAGTCAACAGATATAATACCACTTGATATAGATGATTTTTATCAAACGAGAATAAAGTCACTTTATAGTGATATTATTGATTATTCTACCCATTTTATTAATGAGCTTGATAATGATAAGAAGCAATATATTTATGAATTAAGAACAGCTTGTAGAGATATAGCTGAAGCGGTAAAAGATACCAAAGATTTACAAAAAAATATCTCGAAATATCTCCAAAGCAATAATGAATATATAAAAGAAGAGTACAATCACATAAGAGAAGCTATCGCAAAAACTATGAATGTAATCAATGATATCAAAAACTCCAAAGATGAGCTTGATGTTCTTGCAAAATCTCAAGTTTTAAAAGATTATTTAAAAGCTCTTGATGTTATATCAACGGGAAGAATTGATCCTTTGATTAGAGATGGAAAGATAGATAAAAAAATGGCAACAACACTTTTAAATGATAGTTCAAATGCATATAACATTGCTAATAAACTGATAAATATAGCTAAAATACTTTGGATAGAAGACATTACAATCAAACAATTAGGGGCAAAAATATGAAATTAGAAAAGATTTATGCAAAAGCAAAAGAGTTCTTAGAAGGTGCTAGTGAAAAAGAGCTAAAAAAGAAAAAAGTCAAAGAACTAAAAGAAAAAATTGAAGATAAAATTTCTAAAATGAAAAAAGAAGCAAAAGAGATAGAAGATGAAGTAGAGCGTCAAAATCTTAAAAATGAAATTGTAGCATTGAAAAATATTTTAGATAAATTGAAAAAAGATTTATAAGCTAATTTAAGCATACTAATTAAAACTTGAATTAGGGGGAATCTCTAAAAATTTTTATGAAAAGAAGATAGATTTATCCTAAATCTCAAGTTGTTGATATTCTCTAAAAAGTATTGAGTAAACAAAAAGCTTATCTTAACAAATTATAATGTAGAATTATAAATATATTATTCAAGGATTGTTTATGATTGTTGGTTTAAAGTTTATTTTGATATTTTTAATATTTGTTTCATTACCTTCGTTTGCTACAACTTTGAAGATGGGAATTTTTCCATATACTGACCCTATACAAATAATAAAAATTCACAATGACTTAAGAGATTTTATATCTAAAAATTTAGGTGTGGAAGTGGAAATATATACTGCAAATAGCTTTTTACAGTATTATGAAAATACAAAAAATAATCACTATGATATCATAATTACTCCACCACACTTTGGGGCTATTCATATCATACAAGGATTTGTTCCAGTTTATAGGTATGATAGATTTTTAAGTCCAGTTTATGTTGTCAGAGAAGATTCTGATATAAAAGAGATTAAAGATTTTAAAAACAAGAAAATAGCTCTTTCAAATCATGTTTCAATATCTTCTATTAGTGGTTTGGTTGAGATGAGTTCTGAAAAAATTGATATTAAGTCAACAAATATTGTTAATACGAAAACACATCAAGCAGCGGTTACAAGTGTTATTTTTGGTGAAAGTGATGTTGCTATAACTACCCATACTCCTATAAATCAAATGTCAAATAATATTGATATGTCAAAAATCAAATTAATAGAAGGTGAGATAAAAGTACCACATGTATTTACTTTGGCAAGTCCAAATCTAGATAAAGAAACAGTGGTAAAATTGAAAACTATTTTAAAAGATTTTGAAGCAACAAAAGAGGGTAAAGAGTTTTTTACAAAAACTGGATTTCTTGGATATACAGATATAACAAAAAAAGATTTGGATAGTTTGATTATGTTTATTATAGAAACTAAAAAGTTTATAGAGTAAATTATGTATTTTTTTCAAAGCTTGAAATTTAAATTACTTTTTTTATCTTTTGTTGTTCAATTCCTTCTTATTTTCTTTTTGGTTTATAATAATATTACAACGACTAAGTCTCATTTGGTATCACAAGCTCAAAATAATCTTGCTGAAATAAAATATAGTCTTACAAATACACTAGCTGGATTATTGATATCCAAAGATTATGGTGCTATTAAGTCTATAATTGATGAGTTTACATCGAAAAATAAGATATCATATATAGTGATAAAAAAAGATGATAAGAGTTTATTAAGCTCTAATTTCAATGAAAAAGAAGGATTGCCAAAACTTAGTGATGATTTTTTAAAAGCTCACCAAATATACCACACAGTTCATGATATCAATTTTTATGGTCAAAATTATGCTACTGTTTATTTTGGATTTGATATTTCTTTTTTAGATAAAGCCAAAAATGATATTTTATATGAAAGTATTATTATATCTATAGTGGGATTGGTACTTAGTTTCTTGTCTTTGTTTGGTATTGTTTTGTGGCTTACTAAAAACCTTGATAATCTTACAAGTGCAGCTATGCAAATCAGTGAAGGTGATTTTAATATAAATCTTGAAACAAATGATTGTAATGAAGTTGGAATGTTGTCAAAATCATTTAATAATATGGCTCAAACCATATCAAAACAGTTTGGGATTATAAAAAAGAATAATCAAAAATTTCAAACAATAGCAGATTATACCTATTCTTGGGAAAATTGGTTTGATGAAAATGGAAAATTAAAATGGATTAATCCAGCTGTTGAGAGAATAAGTGGTTATAGCGTAAATGAAGCTATGTATCTAACAGATTTTCCATTTTGTATTGTATTAAATGTTGACAAAGAGTTAGTGTATAATCAACATTTATTAGCACTTAAAGGCAATAGTGGTCAAGACTTTGAATTTAGGATTATTAAAAAGGATAACTTTATTATGTGGGTTGCCATGTCTTGGCAAAGTGTTTATGATGAAAACAATAATTTTGTAGGGTATCGGTCTAGCATAAGAGATATTTCTACAGAGCATAATATGAGCTTGGAACTGCGAGTTCAAGAAAAGATAAATCAAACATTAGAACAAAGAGTAAAAGAGAGTGTTCAAAAACTTCGTGAAAAAGATTTGATGCTAATTCAACAAACCAAGATGGCATCTATGGGTGAAATGATAGCAAATATAGCTCATCAATGGAGACAACCTTTAAGTGCAATTACTAGTAGCGCTAGTGCTGTGAAAGTAAGTGAAGAACTTGGAGTTTTGGATAAAGAATCTTTACATAAATATATGGATATGATTGCTAAGAATTCACATTATTTGTCCAATACAATAGAAAGTTTTAGAAACTTTTTTAAACCAAATCAAGAAAAAAGCGAATTTAATATAAAAGAGACAGTTGATGATGTAATCAATATTTTTGGAACATATTTTAATGTAAATAATATAAAGATAATAAACAATGTAGAAAATATTACTATAATGAGTTATGCAAATGGCTTACAACAAGTATTATTAAATATTGTCAAAAATGCAAAAGATGCAGTAGAAAGAGATGGCATAATATATTTACAAAGTCAAATACTAGATGATGGGCGATTAGAACTTCGTATTAAAGATAGTGGGGGTGGAATACCTGAAGATATCATAGGTAGGGTGTTTGATCCTTATTTTACAACAAAGCATAAATCTCAAGGTACTGGTATAGGGCTAAATATGTCATATCAGATAGTAAAAGAACATCTAAATGGTACAATAGATGTGCAAAATAGCGAATTTATTGATAATGGTCAGACATATAAAGGTGCTGAATTTATTTTAAGTATAACAATAAAATAGCTTATTTATGAAACTACAATTGCTTTTATGCTAAAATATACTTCTAAAGAATAAGTTAGGGGAAATATTAGAAGTGGATAACCAAAAAAGAGAATTTGTTTTAAAAGACTTTTCATTTTTCATTTTATATAAAGTTGTGAAATTTATATTTTCTATTTTACCAAAGGGTGTAGCTAAAGCTTGTTTGAATTGGCTTGGCATTCTTGTGCGAAAGTTCGATGGAATGCACAAACATATACCAAAAGCAAATCTTGATTTTGTATTTGGTAATAAATTAAGCAATGAACAAAAAGAGATTATAGTACAAAATTCATATAAGAACTTAGCATATAACCTATATGAGTTTGTTATAAATTCATCTATTACTGTTGAAGAATTATCACAAAAAGTGACTATTACGAATGAAAAATATATATTAGATGCTATCAAAGATAATAAAAGTATAATATTTGTGTCAGCTCATTATGGGAATTGGGAACTTTTGGGAAAATATTTTTCAAAATATAAGCCTATAAGTGTTGTTGGGAGACCTCTAAATAATGAATATTTAAATAACGACCTAAAAGAGAGCAGAGCTTTAGATAATTGTGATATATTGGATAGAAGTGGTGCTACAAGAGGATTGATGAAAGCACTCAAAAATAAGCATAATATTGGACTTGTTGTAGATCAACATACAGCACCAACTAAAGGTGGTATAGAGGTAAAACTCTTTGGTAAAAAAGCTTTGCAAACTGATATCCCAGCTCGTCTAGCACTTAAATTTGATGCTGTAATATTACCAACTTTTGTGGTACTTAAAGAATTTGGAAAATATGAAATCAAAGTTTATCCTCCTATTGAGGTAATAAAAGATTCAACAATAGAGTCTTTGACACAAGCACAAGCTGATGCCATAGAAAAACAAATAATAGAACTTCCAGATTTATGGATGTGGCAACATAAGAGATTTAAAGAAAACTATTCAGAAATTTATAAAAAAGTGTAATTGATGAAAATACTTATTATTAGAAGTGGTGCATTGGGAGATTTGGTTTATTCAACATCTGTAATTGATGCTTTAAAAAAAGAATATGGTGAAAATAGTCAAATTGATTTTGTATGCACACCATCTAGCTCAAAACTTTTTGAATGTGACACAAGAATTAGTAATATATATTTACTAAAACATAAAAAAATACCCATAATATTCAGTGTACAAAAAAAAGCTATTATTAATGCTTCTAAAAAAGAGCCTTATGATTTACTTATCAACTTTGAAATGGGAAAACAGTTTAAATCACTTGTTGAAAAAATTGTTGCAACAAAAAAAGTTGGTTGGTTTTGTGAAAATATAAAAATTACTAAAACACATATGGTTGAGATATGTAAGGAATTTTATGCCAGTGCTGTTTCTCAAAAGAATCTAGTAGAAGCTTACCCAAAACTATATGGAGCTAATTTTGACGAATTGAGAATTAAATTTGATTTACCAAAAGAATATATAATATTTAGTCCTAGTAATTCACACAATAAAAAGAAAAGTTTAAACTATAGAGCATGGACACATAGCCATTGGAAACAACTACTTGGTTTAATACCAAAAGATATGACGGTAGTTATGATTGGAGCCAAAGGTGAAGAGGAGTTTTTTGAACCTTTAAAACCATATTTATCAAATGTAGTTGATTTGGTAGGTAAGATAACTATACCTCAAATGATAAGTGTAGTCGAAAACGCTAAAGCCATAATCGTAACTGATACAGGTACAGCACATATTGCCTCTGCTGTCAATACTCCTGTTTTTTGTCTTATAGGACCAACTCCTGCCGAGCAAACTGGACCATATAAAAGCCCTTTTAATAAAGTGCATATCATTACAGCTAATCTTAAATGTAGTCCATGCTATAAAAGTGAAATTATGAAAGCTTGTAAAGATAATATTTGTATGAAGAATATTTTACCTAGAAATATCATAGAAGCCTTAATTTTAGAGAAAATATTGTAAAATAACATATTATTTGAACATTTAGGAGTTGCATGAAAGGTATAATATTAGCAGGTGGAAGTGGTACTAGACTGTATCCTATTACAAAAGGTGTATCCAAACAGTTGGTTCCTATTTATGATAAGCCTATGATTTATTATCCATTATCTGTATTAATGCTTGCTGGTATAAAAGAAATTTTGATTATATCAACACCTCATGATTTACCTAGATTTGAAGAACTTCTTGGTGATGGAAGTGATTTGGGGATTAGCTTTTCGTATGTAGTTCAACCAAGTCCAGATGGACTAGCACAAGCTTTTATACTTGGTGAAGAATTCTTAGATGGTGATGATGCTTGTTTGGTTTTGGGAGATAATATTTTTTATGGACATGGACTAACCAAACTTCTAGCCCAAAGTGTAAAAAATGTAAAAGAAGAAAATAAAGCAACAGTTTTTGGATATTTTGTAAAAGATCCAGAAAGGTATGGAGTTGCAGAATTTGATAATAATGGCAATGTTATATCTATAGAAGAAAAACCAGAAAATCCAAAATCAAATTATGCAGTAGTTGGATTATATTTCTATCCAAAAGATGTGGTAGCCAAAGCAAAAAATGTAACCCCTAGCTATAGAGGTGAATTAGAAATTACAACTTTGAATCAAGATTATTTAAATGAACAAAGGCTGAAAGTCGAGTTAATGGGTAGAGGCTATGCTTGGCTTGATACAGGTACTCATGAAAGTTTATTAGAAGCATCACAATTTATTCAAACAATTGAGAATAGACAGAGTTTAAAGGTTGCTTGTATAGAAGAAATAGCTTATGAAATGGGTTATATTTCAAAAGAAAAACTTTTAGAATTAGCAAAACCATTGTCCAAAAATCAATATGGTCAATATTTAATCGCTAGAGCTAATCAATCAAGAAGAATTGTTTAATTGTGAATATTGAATATTCCTCAAATAAAGTGCAGTGCACAATAACTTTTAATTGGAAGAGATAAAATGAATTTTATAAAAACACATATATCAGATGTAATAATAATAGAACCTCAAGTACATGGTGATGCAAGGGGATACTTTGTAGAGACATTTCGTACGGACAAACTTGAAAAATTCTTAGGCTATAAGATAAATTTTTGTCAAGATAATGAAAGTAAATCCTCAAAGGGTGTTTTAAGAGGATTACATTATCAACTCTCACCATTCGCTCAAACTAAACTAGTAAGAGTAATACAAGGTAGGGTACTTGATGTAGCGGTAGATATAAGAAAAAATTCACCTACATTTGGACAACATATAGCAGTAGAACTTTCAGCTGAAAATAAAAAACAACTTCTTATCCCCAGAGGTTTTGCTCATGGATTTGTGGTTCTTGAAGATGATACAATATTTGCTTATAAAGTAGATAATTATTATAGTCCAGAGTGTGATAGAGGTATAGCTTTTGATGACTTAACTCTAGGTATCGACTGGATAATTCCACATGATAAACTAAACCTTTCGCTTAAAGATACCAAACAACCTTTACTTAAAGATACAAATGATTTGTTTGAGTATGGAGTAGATTATTATGCTTAATATTTTAGTTACTGGTTCAAATGGACAAGTAGGAAGTGAAATTAAAGAAATATCATCAAGTTATCAATATAATTTTTTCTTTACAGATAGAACAAATATTGATATTACAAAGAAAGAAGATATAAAATCTTTTTGTGAAAAAAATAGTATAAATATTATAATTAATTGTGCAGCATACACAGCAGTAGATAAAGCTGAAACTGATGAGATAAATGCAGACTTGATAAATAGAAAAGCTGTAAAAAAATTAGCATTAATTTCTAAAGAATTAAATATAAAACTTATTCATATCTCAACTGATTATGTATTTGATGGTAAAAACTTTAAACCTTATTGTGAAGAGTATCAAACAAATCCACAATCAATCTATGGTAAAACAAAACTTGAAGGTGAAAAAGAGTTAATAAACATAAATCCAAAGAATTCAATCATAATAAGAACTTCTTGGGTGTATAGTTTTTTTGGAACTAACTTTCTCAAAACAATGCTTAGACTTGGAAAAGAAAAAGAATCGTTAGGTGTAATATATGATCAAGTAGGAACTCCAACATATGCTGGACATTTAGCAAAAATGATTCTTGAGATTATTCCTCAAATCAATAGCCAAAAAGTAGAAATATATCACTATTCAAATGAAGGTGTTTTGAGTTGGTATGATTTTGCAAAAGAGATTATGCGTATGGCAAAATTATCTTGTAAAATAAATCCAATAGAAACAAAAGATTATCCAACACAAGCATCAAGACCTCATTACTCAGTATTAAATAAGAATAAGATAAAATCTACTTTTGCTCTAGAAATACCATACTGGAAAGATGGGCTTGATGATTGTTTGAAAAGATTAGGAGAAAGAAGATAATGTTTAATAATACAAATAAAACAATACTAGTCACTGGCTGTGCAGGATTTATAGGAAGCAATTTTGTACCATATTTTCTTGAAAAATATCAAAACTATAACCTTGTAAATATAGACCTACTCACTTACGCTGGAGATTTAGAGAATTTAAAAGAAGTTGAGAATAACCCAAGATATAAATTTATCAAAGGGGATATTTGTAATCGGGAGCTTGTAGAGTTTATTTTCACGGAATATGATATAAATGGCGTTATTCACTTTGCAGCAGAAAGCCATGTGGATAATAGTATTAAAAACCCTGGTGTGTTTGTACAAACTAATGTAAATGGGACTTATACTCTTGTAGATGTAGCAAAAAAACATTGGATGGAAAAACCTTTTGTTTACAAAGAGAAGTTTATCGAAACCGATGCTTCAGCTTCGGCAAATGGTGAGGTTAAAACCTCACTTCCTAGATTCCATCATATAAGTACAGATGAAGTATATGGAACTCTTAGCCTTGACCCAAATGATTTGTTTACAGAAAATACACCTTATGCTCCAAATTCTCCATATTCAGCTTCAAAAGCTTCAAGTGATATGATAATAAGAGCATACCATGAAACTTTTGGACTTAATACTGTAATAACAAACTGTTCAAATAACTATGGACCAAAACAACATGATGAAAAACTAATTCCTACAATCATAAGAAATGCCCTCAAAGGAAATCCAATCCCAATCTATGGTGATGGAAAAAATATAAGAGATTGGCTATATGTGCTAGACCACTGTAAAGGTATAGATTTGGTGTATCATCAGGGTAAATCAGGTGATACTTATAATATCGGTGGAAGAAATGAAAGAACAAATCTTCAAATTGTAGATAGAATTTGTACGATATTAGATGAAGTTCATCCAATTAAAGATAATTCAACATTCAACATTCAAAATTCAAAATTGGAAAGCTACAAGGAGTTAATCTCCTTTGTAGCCGACAGAGCAGGACACGATAGAAGATATGCAATAGATGCTACAAAACTAGAAAATGAGCTAGAATGGAAAGCAGATGAGAATTTTGATAGTGGTATTGTGAAGACGATAGAGTGGTATTTGGGAAAATATAATATATGAATAATATACCAAAGTGTACAGTAATTATATCAGTATATAAAGATATTAAAAGTTTAGATTTAATATTAGAAAGTTTGTCCTCTCAGACTATTCTAGCCGATGAGATTTTGATTTCAGAAGATGGAAATAGCTCAGAAATGGCAGATTTTATTCCTTTTGCTTCTAACAAGTATAAAAATCTGAATATTACACATTTGTCCCAAGAAGATATTGGATGGAGAAAAAATATAGCATTAAATCGTGCTATATTAGCATCTAAATATGAGTATTTGATTTTTATTGATGGTGATTGTGTTCCTTTTCAGACATTTATAGAAAATCATTTGTGTCAGTCACAAAGAGCCGTTGCACTTGCTGGTAAAAGGGTTGAATTGGGAGCAAAAATTACACAAAAGATTTATAACAAGGAACTCAAAGTATCGGATTTGACAAACAACTATTGGTTTTATTTGCCTCAATTAGTGTTTGATAAAACAAGACATTTGGAAGATATAGTATATGTTAGTTGGAAATCATTTCTTGCTTCAAAAATAAAGAAAAATGTAAATTATATTATAGGGTGTAATTGGTCGTGTTTTAAGGCAGATATATTAAGAATTAATGGCTTTGATGAAACATATACTTTGCCTTCTGTTGGTGAAGATGTTGATTTGGGTTGGAGATTTAGAGGTCTTGGCATAGAGCTTTTATCTTGTAGGCATAATGCAAATTTGGTACATTTGTATCATAAAAAAAGATTTGATAGTACACAAGGAATTGTCAATAATGCTATATTAAAGAAGAATTTTGATGCAAATAAATTTTTTTGTGATAATGGTATAAATAAGGTTAATATTTAATGAAATTAGCAGTAAGTGTTGTATTATATAATCCATTAAATGATGTGTTTGATAATATAAAAACTTATGCTGATTTTGCTGAATGTTTGATAGTAGTAGATAATTCTGAAATCAAAAATTCACAATTAATTAAGAAGATCCATGAATTTTATCTAGATAAATTAGTTTATATTGATAATAAAAATAACCTAGGTATTGCTACTGCATTAAATATAGCTTCTGATAATGCGATTAGCTTAGGCTATCAGTGGCTTTTGACAATGGATCAAGATAGTAGATTTATTAACTTTGAGCATTATATACAATGTTTATTAAGCATTAATAATTATGATGGAATAGGTATTTTTGCTGCTAATACTACAAGAAATGCTATAGAACAACTACCCAAAACACCAACTTGCTCTTATGAAGAAAGATTGATTGTTATAACATCTGCAAATATAATTAATTTAAAATACTTTAATCAAGTAGGCCGTTTTGATGATGGTCTATTTATAGATATGGTAGATTATGATTATTGTTTAAAAATTCACTTGGCAAAGTTAAAAATATTATTCTTCAAAAATGTATTTGTAGAACATGAGTTGGGTGAAATTAAAAAAAGAAAGAATCTATTGACAAGAAAAGAGAAGTATAAAATAGAACATAGCTATCAAAGAGCTTACTATATAGCTAGGAATTATTTATACATGTCGAAGAAGTACCATAACCTTTTCCCCAAAGAATTTTCATACTTAAAAACAATCAATATAGTTTATGTGCATGATGTGACAAAGATTCTTTTATATGAGTCTAATAAATGGAAAAAAATTAAAGCTAAGATTATTGCAGGTATACACTTTTTATGGGGCAAAAATGGCAGATATGATTTACAATTTTGAAGCAATATATCCAACGGTCAATTGTGATATGAAAGAAATAGATGTTTCATTTATTACAATTAACTATAATTCATCAAAATATACTATGGATCTTGTAAATAGTGTAGAATTACATACATCTTCAGCACTTTCATATGAAATGATTATTGTTGACAATGCTTCAAATGAAAATGATTTTTCACTATTAAAAGAATTTGTAAAATCCAAGAAAAATATTAAATTAATAAGAAATAGAATTAATAGTGGTTTTGCTAGTGGTAATATGCTTGGTGTGAATTATGCACAAGGTAAGTATTATTTTTTTATTAATAATGATTGTAAATTGCTCAATGATGTAGCTAAAATATTTAAAGAGTTTTTAGACTTAAATTCTGATGCGTCATTGGTTACTGGAAAAGTATTAGATGATAAAGGAAACTTTTCGTCATCTTATAAGCAATTTCCACATATAGTAAAGCAATTATTTGGTAATAGTGTACAAAGATTTGTATCTAAGCATAAGTTTCCAAGTAATAAAAGTAGATTAGAATACAATTCAGAAGTTGAGGTTGTAAGTGGTTCTTGTATGTTTTTTAGATCAAATGATTTTTGTTTGATAGGTGGTTTTGATACCGTTTTTTTCCTTTATTGTGAAGAAGAGGATATTTGTAAAAGAGTTTGGGATAGTGGTAAAAAAGTATTTTTTGTTCCAGAAGCTAAAGTGTATCATAAATCTGGTGGAAGCACAAATCAAAGTTTGTCAATGGAACATGAGTTTTATATATCGTATTTTCATCTTTTAGATAAACATTATTCAAAAATAAGTGTTTTTGTATTAAAAAGTGCTTTATTTCTAAAATTGTTCTTTAGGATATTCAAAAAGAAAAATGGTTTGACAATATTTTTGTATATGTTAAATGGATTTTCCACAAAGAATAGTTTACGATATGTACAAATTATTTCAAAAGATTGGTATTGTAATAATTAATAATTAGTATTGTAATTATAGTACACTAATTCAAAAGGAAGAATAAATAGATGCTCTTCAACTCATATGAATTTATATTCGCATTTTTGCCAGTAACATTTTTAGTATACTTTTACCTTTTGCATAAAAGATTAGTAACAGGAGCAAAAGGTTTTTTAGTATTTGCTAGTTTGTTTTTTTATAGCTGGTGGAATATAATATATTTACCACTAATACTATGTTCTATGCTTTTTAACTATGTAATAGGGACAAGCCTAGGAAAGGCAAGTGAACATAAAAAAGTGACTAAAAAGCAAATTCTTTTTGTAGGAATAAGTGGTAATTTGTTGCTACTTGGATATTTTAAATATACAGATTTTTTTATTTCAAATATAAATTTGCTTAGTGATACTAACTTCGATTTACTTTATTTAGCCCTTCCTTTAGCTATTAGTTTCTTTACCTTTCAACAAATAGCATACTTGGTAGATAGCTACCGTGGAGAAACAAAAGAATATGATTTTCTAAACTATGCACTATTTGTAACATTTTTCCCTCAACTTATAGCAGGTCCAATAGTGCATCACAAAGAGATGATGCCACAATTTGCAACTAAATGGAATTTAGTAAAGAATTATAGAAATATCGCTCTTGGTATATTTATATTTTCTATGGGGTTATTTAAAAAAGTAGTTATTGCAGATACTTTTGCAGTCTGGGCTACAAATGGATTTGATAATGCTCAAACTTTAAATCTAATAGAAGCGTGGGCAACAAGTCTTAGTTATACATTTCAGTTATATTTTGATTTTTCAGGTTATACGGATATGGCAATAGGTGCAGCATTGCTTTTTAATATCAAGCTACCTATTAACTTTAACTCCCCATATAAAGCAACAGATATACAAGATTTTTGGAGGAGATGGCATATTACCCTTTCGAGATTTTTAAGAGATTATATCTATATCCCTCTTGGTGGTAATAGGGTATCAGAACTTAGAATTTATTCAAATCTTATGATAACTTTCATATTAGGTGGACTCTGGCATGGAGCAGGGTGGACTTTTGTATTTTGGGGGTTTCTTCATGGAATTGCTCTTGTAATACACCGTATATGGCAAAAAGTAGGATTTAAACTAAATATAATAATAGCTTGGTTTATTACATTTAATTTTATAAATATATCATGGGTATTTTTTCGTGCAAAGGAGTGGGATGATGCGATTAAAGTCTTAAGTAGTATGTTTAGTTTGGATAATGTTGTGTTGTCAGAAAAGTATTTTAAATTTTTAGCTAATTTTAATGAACATTATTTTACTTATGGTAATGTTTATGAAAATATTATGGGTAAAGATAAAACTACAGCATTTATTATCTTAGCAATAGTTTTTGTTTTGATATTTAAAACATCATATACAAAAATGCAAGAGTTTAGTCCTACTTATTGGTCTTTAGCGTTTGTAATAGTCGTGTTTTTCACAGCCGTGTCACTTGTGTCTCAAGTGTCTGAATTTTTATATTTCAATTTTTAAACCATGAATAAAATAATATCCTTCAAAAAGTTAATATATATTTTTACAGTAGTTGTATTGATTTTTGTATTTTATCATTTCTTGGTTTGGACATTTTGGACTTCACAAATTTTTGATAGAAAAGATGGTTTATTTGTGGGAGATTTGGGACGACTTAGTTATCAAATAGATTCATTACAGCCAAGAAAAATTGAATTCACATTGCCTAAAAAACATTTGAATAATACTAATTGGAATGAACAAAATATTGATATAATGACTGTTGGAGATTCTTTTTCAAATGGTGGTGGAGGTGGTATTAACTCATATTATCAAGACCATATAGCGAGTAAGTATAATATAAATATATTGAATCTTCATCCATTAACACCTGAAGTAAATCCTATAGATTTATTAATTTATTTGTACAATACCAAATGGCTTCATACTAATACTCCTAAAGCTATTTTAATAGAAATTGTTGAGAGACAAGCTTTGGATTATTTTGCAAAAGATTTTGATTGGTCACAAGATAATCTAAAAATAGATTCGATAGTAGCAGATTCTCCAAAGAAAGAGCAGCATACTCAACCTTTAGGCTTCATCAATAATGCAAATTACAAGATTATTTATTATACTTTAAAATATAAAAAGAAAATAGATGCAAATAAAGGTGCATATTTATTCAATTTAAACAAAGAATTATTTAATGCAAAATCTTTTTCAAATAAATTACTTGTGTATGATGGGGATATAAACAATATAACTTCAAAAGATGATAAAAGGGTAGAAAAACTTAATAATAATTTGAATAAGTTAGCAGTTTTACTAAATGAAATAGGTGTAGAATTGTTTTTTATGCCTGTGGTTGATAAATATGATTTATATTATAACTATATATCAAATAATCCTTATGAGAAGAATCATTTTTTCGATATATTGAGAGTATTGGATAAGCAATACACCATGATAGATACTAAAAATATTTTAAACAATTTAATTATAGATAATATTAAAGATATTTATTATGCCGATGATACACATTGGTCATATAAGGCAAGTGAAGCTATAGTAGAAGATAAAAGTTTTAGGATATTTCGTTAAGGACTTTTTGGATACAATTCAAAGTATAAAATTTTATTTGTTATGATAAGTTTGGAGTAAAATGTTAAGTAAATATGAGTTATTGGATTTTAAAACTCTTGGTGATGAAAGAGGTTCCTTGATAGCGATTGAAGAGGGATATAATACACCTTTTGAAATAAAAAGGGTTTATTATATCTTTGATACAAAAGAGGGGATTGAAAGAGGTTTTCATGCTCATATCAATCTCAAGCAAATAGCAATTGCTGTAAAAGGTAGTTGTACTTTTGTTCTTGATAATGGAATGAAAAAAGATGAAATGAAACTAACTAATCCAAATCAAGGTCTTTTGATAGAAGGGCTTATTTGGAGAGAAATGAAAGATTTTAGTCCTGATTGTGTATTAGTTGTCATAGCTAGTGAACATTATGATGAAGGTGATTATATAAGGGATTATGATAGATTTTTAGAGGAAGTAGAGAATGGAAAAAACTAAAAAATTAATCATCATAGGCAGTGGTGAAACTGGTTTAATAGCTTATGAATATTTTCAATTTGATTCATCTTACGAAGTAGTAGCTTTTAGTGTAAATGAACAATATATTACTGCAAATACTATAAATAATTTACTAGTTGTTCCATTTGAAACTTTAGAAAAAAAATATAATCCAAGTGAATATGAAGTGTATGTAGCTATAAGTTCTGGTAAACTTAATAGAAATAGAATAAAAGTTTATACTGAAGCAAAAGCTAAAGGTTATAAATGTGCAAGTTATATAAGTTCAAAATCTTTTGTATGGAGAAATGTAGAAATAGGTGAAAATTGTTTTATATTTGAAAACAATACACTACAACCTTTTGTAAAAATAGGAAATAATGTAACTCTGTGGAGTGGTAATCATATAGGGCATAATACTATTATCAAAGATAATTGTTTTATATCTTCTCATTGTGTTATTTCTGGATTTTGCGAAGTTGGAGAAAACTCTTTTTTAGGGGTTAATTGTACTATTGAAAATAATGTAAAAATTGCAAAAGATAATTTTATAGGTGCTGGAGCATTGATTCAAAAAGATACGATTGAAAAGGGATTATATCAAACAAATCAAACAGAATTATCAAAAGTAAATACTCATAGATTGTTTAAGATTAAGGAAGATGTATGAAATGGGAAAAAAAAGGATTAATATATAAACCACCTTTTGATGGAAGCTGGAAGGATAATTCTGCTCTCACTCCAACACCATTTTTGTTAACTGAAGATATTATTCGCATATATGCAAGTTTTAGAGATACAAATGGTATAGGACGAATTGGTTTTGTAGATGTTGATGCAAATAATCCAAGTATAATATTAAGAATCTCAGAAAAGCCTGTATTGGATATAGGACAAGATGGTATGTTTGATGATAATGGTGTAATTTTAGGAGATTTAATTAAAATTGATAATATGGTATATATGTATTATATTGGCTTTCAGCTTGTTAAAAAAGCAAAATTTTTAGCATATACTGGTTTAGCAATTAGTAACGATTCTGGAGAAACATTTGTAAGAAAATCGGTAACACCAATTTTAGATAGATTAGATAATGCAACTCTTTTCAATGCTGTGCATACAATAATGTATGAAAATAATATATTTAAAGCTTGGTGTGGAGCTGGTAGTGCATGGCAAAAAATAAATGATATAGATTACCCAAGTTATATTGTGCAGTATTATGAATCTAGTGATGGTATAAATTTTAATACTCAAGGTTATAAAAAATGTATAACTTTTATTGAAAATGAATATAGAATAGGACGACCAAGAGTTTATAAGGATAATAATAAATATAAAATGTTTTATACTTATGGTACGGTAGAAGGTAAATATGAGATGGGTTATGCAGAATCTAATGATGGGGTTAATTGGAATAGATTGGATAGCGAAATAGGGATTACATTGAGTCAAGATGGCTGGGATTCGAAAAGTATATCATATGGTGTACCAATTGTAATTAAAGATAAAGTATATATGTTTTACAATGGAAATGAGATGGGGAAAGAAGGTTTCGGTTATGCCGAATTAGTTCAAGAATAAAGGAAGAAAATGTCTGAAAAATTAAATTATAAAATGCAAAAGACAGGGACAAAAGAACAAATGTCAAATAGAGAAAAATTGAATAATCTTTTTCAAAATACTCCAATGCCGATAGAACATTTGATGGTTAACTTAGGTTTGTATATGAGAAGTTCAGTTCTAGCTAAAACATTATATATTAATGAGTTATATGAAAAAATTGTGCATCTCCCAGGTTCTATTATGGAGTTTGGTTCATGGTATGGAACAAATTTAGCATTATTCGAATCTTTAAGAGCTATTTATGATCCTTATAATTATACAAGAAAAGTAATTGGATTTGATACTTATGATGGCTATGAAAATCTAAGTACTAAAGATGGTAATAGTGATTTAGTTCAAGAAGGTCAATATGCAATACCAGAAAACTATATGGATTATTTACAAGAAATTTTAGACTTTCATCAAAAAGAAAATGTTTTATCGCATATAAAAAAATATGAATTAATCAAAGGCGATGCTACAAAAACTGTTTATGAATATTTAGAAAAAAATCAACATACGATGATTTCATTGGCATATTTTGATATGCAACTATATGAACCTACAAAAAAATGTTTAGAAGCTATAAAGCCTTATTTAGTTAAAGGTGCTATTATAGCGATGGATGAAATAAATAATGATGATTATCCTGGAGAAACTATAGCTTTTAGAGAAGTTTTTGGATTAGGAAATTATGAAATACATAAATCTAAATACCTTCCTGATAGAAGTTATATGATATATAAGTAATTTTGTATGAATATCATAAGGTATGTGAAAGAATATAAAAATTTATGGAATGAATTTGTAAAAAATGCCAAAAATAGTCATTTTTTATTTCATAGAGATTATATGGAATATCATAGTGATAGATTTGAAGATTTTTCACTTATGATATTTGATGATGCAGAAAAATTAATTACTATATTACCTGCAAATATTAAAGAAGATACTTTGTATTCTCATCAAGGACTTACTTTTGGTGGCTTTTTGGTAGATGATAAGATGAAAACAGAAACTATGGTAGAAATATTTCAAGCTTTACAAATATTTATAAAAAGCCAAAATATAAAAAAATTAGTTTATAAGTGCATTCCATATATTTATCATATAAAACCATCTGAAGAAGATAGATATGCTTTATTTAGGCATGATGCAAAACTTATAAGAAGAGATGTGACTTCTACTATAGATTTGACTGAAGAAGTAAGATATTCTAAAGGTAGAAAGTGGACTATAAATAAAGCACAAAAGGAAGCCATAGAAACTTTTGAATCAGATGATTATGGAACTTTTTGGGAACTTTTGATATCAGTATTAGAATCAAATCATGAAGCTAAACCAGTACATACACTTGAAGAAATACAAAAATTAGCTAGGCTATTTCCCAAAAATATTAGGCTTTTTGTAGCAAAAAAGAATAAACAAATTGTTTCTGGTGCATTAATTTATGAAAATAAAAATATTGTACATACACAATATTTAGCCAATAGTGAATTAGGAAGAGAAATAGGAGCATTAGATTTATTGATAAATTATTTAATAAAAGATGTTTATAAAAATAAGAAATATTTTGATTTTGGAATATCAAATGAAAATGCAGGAAGATATTTGAATAATGGTTTAATTGCACAAAAAGAAGGCTTTGGGGCAAGAGCAGTAGTGCATGATTTTTATGAATTGGAGATAAAGTGATTCCATTTTTAGATTTAAAAGGTATAAATTCTCAATATAGGGCTGAATTGATAGAAGCATTTACAAGAGTTATCGATAGTGGCTGGTATATTCAAGGAAATGAATGTAAAGAGTTTGATAAAGAGTTTGCCGAGTATTGCGGAACCAAATATGCTATTGGTGTAGCAAATGGACTTGATGCCCTTATTTTGATACTAAGAGCTTATAAAGAACTTGGATTTATGCAAGATGGTGATGAAGTGATAGTCCCATCAAATACTTATATAGCTTCTATTTTGGCAATTTCACAGAATAATCTAGTACCAGTTTTGGTGGAGCCAGATATAAATACATACCTTATTGACTGGGCTAAAATAGAAGAAAAAATCACTTCTAAAACAAAAGCTATTATGAGCGTGCATCTTTATGGACAAACTTGTGAGATGGACAATATAAATGAAATTGCAAAAAAATATAATCTAAAAGTGATTGAAGACTCGGCTCAATCTCATGGTGCATACTACAAAGATAAAAGAAGTGGAAATCTAGGAGATGCTAGTGGATTTAGTTTTTACCCTGGTAAAAATCTTGGTGCTTTAGGTGATGGTGGAGCAGTTACAACTAATGATGAAGAACTAGCCAATACGATAAAAGCACTAGGAAACTATGGAAGTCATAAAAAGTATGAAAATCTCTATAAAGGAATAAACAGCAGACTTGATGAGATACAAGCAGCGATGCTTAGAGTAAAATTAAGATATCTTGATAATGAAATAGAAAAAAGAAGAGAGATAGCAAATTATTACATTGAAAATATCACTAACAAAAATATCATTTTCCCAATTCAACATCTAACATCCAAAATTCAACACTATCAAAACCATGTTTGGCATTTGTTTGTAATAAGAACAAACAAAAGAGATAAATTACAAAAATATTTACTAGACAATGGTATCCAAACACTTATTCATTATCCAATACCACCTCATAAACAAAATGCGTATAAAGAGTGGAATAATGAAACTTATCCAATAAGTGAACAAATACATAATGAAATTTTGAGTTTACCAATAAGTGGAGTTCAGAGTTTGGAAGATACAAAAATAATTATAAAGGTTTTGAATGAATTTAGATAAGAAAGTACCATTGGTAAGTATTATAGTTCCTTTTTATAATCACAATAAATTTATTAAACAAACTTTAGATTCTTTTCTTGAAGACACTTACCCAAATAAAGAAATAATCATTATTAATGATGGTTCAACAGAACTTCAAGATGATAATATAATTAATTGGATAGATTTACACAGTAAGCATATAAAAATTAATTATATTAAAAGAAAAAATGAGGGTGTGACAAAAACTATTAATCAACTTATCAGTATGTCTAATGGAGAATATATCCTTCCTTGTTCAAGTGATGATTATTTTATAAATAATACAATTCAATCTAGAATTGATTTGTTGTCAGGAAATAAGAATAAAGAAATTATTATTGGAGATTGTATAATAGTTGATAACGACAATAAATTATTATTTAAAAGTAACTTATTTGAATGTAGAAATCACAAGCTAGAAGAATATATGACAGATTTTGGATTAGCAACGATGATTATAAAAAAATGGAGTATGGCTGGACCTAGTTGGCTTGCAAAGAAGAGTTTATTTGACAAAATAGGTTTATTTGATGAAAATCTAATAGTTGAAGATTGGGATTTTATGTTAAGAGTAGTAAGTCAGAACTTAGCTATTTTTTATCCAGATAAACCAGTTTCTGCATATAGACTGCATGGGAATAATACTATTAATAATCCAGAAAAACAAATCCGTATGTGGGAAGATTTGTATCGTACTGCCAAAAAGCATATCAAATCTTTTAATAATCTATATTTTAAATATTTAATGTGGAATAATAGTAAGAAGAATTTAAAAAAATTGAATGAACTAAGAAAAATGAATTAACTTTTGTATTTGATAATTATTATATAAATTGGAGTTTAATTGAAAATTATATCTTATCTTAGAAATGATTATAAAAATATTATCATTCTTAATTATTTATCACTATTTTATTTATTTTCTTTAATGGTTTCATACAGAATTTCAGGCACTATACTTTATGTGATTGCAATTGTATTTTTCTTTAATGAAAATATCAAAAACCATATTATGGATTCTTTAAATAATAAGTTTGTACAAGCTTGTATATTGTATTTTTTAATTTATGTGATATGGCTTTTTGGAACGGAAGAAATTTCTTATGGTTTGGCTCAGGTTAAGATTAATAAAGTCTTTTTATATTCTATTTTGTTTGTAGCGATTATTAGAAAAGAATTTATTGAAAAATTTATGTATGTTTTTTTTGCTGGGCTTTTGATAAATGTTATATGGTCTTATTTAATGTTTTTTGATATTGTAGGGTCTCCTTTTGCATTAAGTGGTTATTATTTGCCATTATTAGAAAAGACTGATCATGGTTTTTTTATACTAATTGGTATGGCTTACTTATTATTTAGGTTGTTAAGATTCAATGATAAAATATCGTATAAAATATTCTTTATACTATTTATTTGCCTAGAAAGTTTTAATATTTTTATTACAAATAATAAAACTATAATGTTTTTGTATTTAGTAATGGTTGCTATAACATTGCTATATATTTATAGAAATAATTTTATAAAGATAATTATTGGATTGTTTGTGTTTACAGGTTTATTTCTGATTATCTTAAATGTTTTTTTACCAAATGTTAAGAATAACTTATTAAAAGAAGTGAATGGCATACAACAAAGTTTAACAACTGATAATTATTTTTCTAGTATGGGGCAAAGAATAGGTATTGCAAAGTATTCGTTGGATGTATTTTATGATAATATTTTATTTGGTGTTGGAACTGGCGACCATGCTAAAGAAGTTATCAAAAAATTGAATGAAAGTAATTTAAAAGTAAGTTCACCAATGTCTTATAAAAAAATGATTTATAACTTAAATACTGGCAAAGCTAGTTCGTTGCATAATACATATTTACAAATTTTGGTGCAATTTGGGATTCTTGGTTTATTTGTTTTTTTAAATATATTTTATAGACTTTTTAAGTTAATTGATAATTCTATAAATGTATATTCTTATTTGCTTTTAGTTGTGTTATTGATTGTTTTATTGCAGATTTTTACTGGCTGGGATTTTCAATTTGGTAATTTGGGGAATTTCTTCATTATATTTGTTGCAATGCTATCCACACAAATTCAATCTGATAAGCAATATAGAGTATCTAGCTTTAAATGATACTATATAAAATACGATAAAATTATAGAGGAATAATTAAAAATGAAAATACAATTTTTAAGAGATATTGAAAAGTATTTGAAAAGTAGAATTTGTAAAATATTTATTGATAATTATGATTTTACAATAATTTCTAATAATTGTTGGGGAACATTTATATACAAAAAATTTGGTTTGACATATCAGTCTCCATTTATAAATGCGATGATATTTGCACCTGATTATATAAAACTTTTAGAAGATTTCAATAATACTAAACTTGAAAATTTAACTTTTATAGAACATAATAAGTCTAAATTCATTGATGAAATGAAAAGACTTAATATTTATCAGCAAGGTTATCCTTTAGGGCTTATCGATGGCAAATATGAAATTAATTTTTTACATTATACTACAGAAGATGAAGCCAAAAATAAATGGCTCAATAGATGTAAAAGAATAAATACAGACAAATTAATTTTCAAATTTAGTGATGGAGATTTGTTTGAAGAAGAAATGGCATATAGGTTTGAAAAACTACCATTTAAAA
>Ga0265294_10000321_pt1 | contig 63374 bp, 54 predicted proteins | sample MunlanPumphouse3_FD_192504 | JGI IMG/M metagenome (GOLD analysis project Ga0265294, IMG submission 192504) | Groundwater microbial communities from a municipal landfill in Southern Ontario, Canada - Pumphouse #3 | ecosystem: Environmental > Aquatic > Deep subsurface > Groundwater | place... | reverse complement strand
GGGTGTATTTTATAAGTTTGATACGATAACTTGTGTACCTATTGATACTAGAGCTCTTGATTTATCAATCATGAATAAAGAAGAAATTGATTGGTTAAACAACTATCACTCATGGGTTTATAAAGAATTATCACCTTTCTTTAAAGAAAATTTAGATCTTCTTAATTATTTGAAAGAAGTTACAAAAGCAATTTAAAAGCCACCAAAAGGTGGCTTTTATCTTTATATTTCTAATTTAAAAAATAAATATTGGTGTTATAAAGGTAAAAACAAGAATAACGCCAACAATAGCAATAACTAGAACAATTATTCCACCAATAATTTTAAGAATAAATGAACAAAATTTAAGGATTATACCAAGTAAAATAAAAGCGGCAATAACAATTAATACAGTTAATAAAATAGCCATAATTCTTCTCCTTAAACTTATTTATATTATGGGATATTAATCTTAAAAAACAACATAATATTTGTTTTGCCTATTCTTTTTACTTGGTATGTAAACTGTGCTTTACAGTTTTTATCACTTTTTATTAGTTTATAAAGGAAAAAAGAAGAGATTGTTATAGAATATTAACATGGATACATTAAAAGAACTTGAAGAAGAGATTGTTAAATTTGTTAATGATAGAGATTGGAATCAATTTCATTCACCTGAAAACTTAGCTAAATCTATAAGCATTGAGGCTGCTGAATTATTAGAATGCTTTCAATGGGATAATGAAATTAAAGATAAACAACATATTGAAGATGAACTAGCTGATGTTATTAATTATTGCATACAAATGGCGCATGTTTTAGGAGTTGATGTGAAAACTATTGTTGAAAATAAACTTAAACAAACCGAAAAGAAATATCCAATTGAAAAATGTAAAGGTAAATCTTTAAAATATACAGCTTATATTGATAAGAAAGAAGGTAAGTAATATGAAAGTAGGTATTGTAGTTGCAGTGGTTCGTGAATTTGAAGCTTTTTTAGAAGATTCTTCATTAAAAGTTGAACTTATAAAATCAAATCATCATGATGTTTACAAAACTTTAATAAATAATAACGAAGTGTTTGTAATTAATTCTGGATATGGAGAAATTGATGCAAGTGCAGCGACTCAATTATTGATAAGTGAGTTTGATTGCGAAATGATTTTAAATTATGGGGTTGTTGGAGCTTTAAAGAAAGACTTAAAAGTTAAAGATTTATTTTTAATTGATAAAGTTGTTCATTATGATTACGATGTCTCACAAATTGATCCTGTAAGACCACATCAATATAATGAATTTAAAGATGAATTTATTCCAACAAACAAGGAATTAGATAATAAAATAATTAAATTAATGCCAAATATTAAGTGTTGCATATGTGCAAGTGGCGATAAATTCATTGTAGATAAAGCGATAAAAGAAGATTTATCTAATCAATTTGATGCATCGATTTGTGATATGGAAAGTGCGGCAATTATTCGTACATCTTATAAAAATCGTATTCCTTGCGCTTCAATCAAATGCATTAGTGATACTTATGATGGCGATGGAAAAGACTATGAAAGCAATGTTGTTGAAAGTAGCAGTAAAGCTTTTAATTTAATAAAAAATCTTCTTCAAATTATTTAATTCAAGTATTTAATATCGATTATTTAAAAACTTATTTCTTTAAGTGCTTAAAATAATTATAATAATCATTGCTGGGGGTATGGCGGAATTGGTAGACACTCAGGTCTTAGAAGCCTGTGCTTAACGGCGTAAGGGTTCGAGTCCCTTTACCCCCACCAATTTAGAACGACAAAAGTGATACAACGAGTATCACTTTTTTGTGACAAACACCGCGATTAATGGGCCTTTTCTTGATAGGAGATCGCTTTGCCTTGATTAATCATGTTCTTTTCTTGGCATTTTAGAGGCAAAAGAATGTCTACTCGTTAAACGGTTTGCCCTAGGGGGTGAACACTCGTTAAACGGATATAGCAAAATATGTTATGAGATTTTCATTTGTAGTACTGTTTATCAGAAGTTTTTAATAAATAAAGCTGAAAAATAAATTGGATTTAAATGGACAAAATAAAGGACAACTATATGGACATCTTTAGCTTTCTTTGGTAAAATCTATATTAAAGAGGTGAAACTCGATGATAATAGGAACTGAAACGGAACAAGTTGAATTCAAATTGACTACCGGTGAAAAAAGGGAAGCCATGGAGTCAATCTGCGCTATTTTGAACAAGCATTGCAGTGGAACTTTGTATTTCGGCGTCGATGATGAGGGGTTTGTTAAGGGGCAGCAGATAACCGATTCGACCAAGAAGGACATTTCAAGAACCATCTCTGAATCAATCGAGCCAAAAATCACTCCCACAATCGAGGTTTTATCAATAGAATCGAAAGAGCTGATTAAAGTTTCGTTCTCCGGGCATAACAGGCCCTATTCCGCTAATGGAAAATACTTAAGCCGAGTCGGAACCGAAAACAGAAGAATGACGAATGAGGAACTGAAACGACTGATTAAAAACGAAGATTATTCATCGCATTGGGAAGACGAACTAACTTCTTTCGGCCCCAAAGACGTTGATGAGACGGCCTTGCTTGATTTCTTCAAGTCAGCCAAGGATTGCGGAAGACTTGAAATGGACACATTCGATAAAGAAAGGCTTCTAATTTCTTTGGGCTTATTGGTTGGCGATAAGCTAAACAATGCTTGTTTTGCTTTATTTGGCAAGAGTGCTAAAATCGGGCTTAAATTGTCAACTTATCCAACTTCCGATAAGGTATCGATTACTGATTTGAAACTAGTAAACGGCAATATTTACAATCTCATCAATGTTGCAATCGATTATGTTTTGAACAGAATCAATTGGCGAGTTGAGATAGGCTCTAGAAAAAGAAACGAAATACCGGAAATACCGGAAAAAGCATTAAGAGAGATAATTGTTAATGCTTTTGCGCACGCCAATTATGAAGTATTACCGGAAATAGAAATCGGAATTCATCCAAACGGCATTGAAATATACAATCCAGGTTCTTTCCCAGATGAGCTTACACCTTTTGATTTCATCAGCAAGAACCTTCCTTCTTATAAAAGAAACAAACTAATCCTTGATGTTCTTTTCAGAAGCAAAGACGTGGAGAAATCCGGAACCGGCTTTCAAAGAGTTAATTATTTATGTAACAATCAAGGAGTTTCTTGGACTTATAAAAAAGAGGCATATGGTTTTTCCTTTGTGTTTATCAGGTCAAACGTCCAATTAAATGTCCAACTAAAAGAAGATTTAACGGCACAAGAACAGACAATCTTCAATTTAATTAACGATAATGCGAAAATCTCAAAAGGAGAATTGGCTCTTCGCATAGGGAAGTCAGAGAAAACAGTCCAGAGAGCCATATCTTCTTTGATGAAGAAAGAAGTGATTGCTCGTGTCGGATCCAACAAAACCGGCTACTGGAAAGCAAACGAAAAAGAGTAATTTAAGGAGATGTGTATTATGGATATATCCTTTAAAGTTGATAACGAAAAATTTAATTATAGAGTCTGTGCCATCATAGTTTTTAACAAGAAAATACTTGCTATGCATGACGAGCGTTCACCATATTATTATCTTCCTGGCGGAAGAGTAAAAATGGAAGAAACAGCAGAACAAGCAATAATTAGAGAAATCAAAGAAGAACTTAATATCCCACTCAAGATATCTCGCCCATTGTGGTTGGTTCAATCATTTTTTAAGGAAGATGTTAATAAATTAGATTATCACGAACTGTGCCTGTACTTTTTGATGGATATATCGGAATCTGGCATTTTACTAAAAGGCGATAAATTTGCCGTTCTTGAAGGAAAGGATCCCCTTACTTTCGAATGGCTAGAATTTGCTAGATTGAAAGAGGAATATTTTTATCCAAAGTTTTTGAAGGAAGATATATTCCATCTTCCTGAGCATTTCACGATTCGTACAGAAATTGAATAGACTATCAAATTCCAATTTGCTGTTATGTAATTATGTTTAATCGATGGGTTCCTGTAAATGTATTATTGGCAGGAGTTCACTTTGTATTCAAAATGATGTACTGTTCAATTGTTAACGTAAAATATTGATATACTAATATCAGTCTTTTTTTGTTGTTTTTGGCTATTTTTTGATAGTTTTTCGAAAGTGGGCGGATGATGTCATAATTCAATCTGCCTCAAATGTGTTAATACACCTATGTAGAGAAGTAACAAATCGAGGCGCTTACGCGACTTGAAAAAACAAAGCTTGGGTAATATTGAGTTCAATTTTGCATAGAATAAAGTATAGAATAAATATAGATAAAGATACTTTCCATATTGTTGAATAATGATTAACAAGATACTTAATTGAATTGTCTGTAGTATAGAATTATAATTTTTAAGTAGCAAATAAATGAAAAGACATGAGATAAAAACCATTAAAAATCCAGATAAACTAAGTAGCTATTGGTTAAGCCAACCATGGCTAGTTTTATTTATAAGCGTAAGTGGAATTGTTTATAATATTGGCATGCTAGTTTTCCCTTATTTTTTAGGGAAACTAATCGATGGAATCAATGATTTTTATAATGGTGATTCCAATATAGAGAATATTTTTGTTTTGGTTGGGATTTTTGTTTTGTCTATATTTATAGTGCAATTAGCGCGTGCCATCAAAAGATATACGGTTCGTAGATTTGCAAATAATACTACGAGCAGCATGCGATTAATTATATGTAATACCATTCTTCATTTTGATAAAGAAACACTTGATAATGTTGGTATTGGAAATTTATTAACGAGAGCAGTATTTGATGTTTCTCAAGCTGTTGAAGGAATGAGAAAATTTACAACGGAGTTGTTTGATACTGGTATTTTATTCATTGTTTATTTTGTATATTTGATTTTGTTTGATTATAAAACTTCATTAATCGCTTTTATACCAATTGCGATTGCTATTTTGATTTCCTTCTTAATGAGAAAAGAAATCTTTAAAGCTACATCAGAATCAAGAAAGGTGAGTTCTAAATTATCTACTTCAACTTATGATCTTTTTGATAACGCTATAACTTATAGAATATTTGGACGTGACAATGATAATTTAAATGACTATAACAAAACTTTAGGAGATTACGAAAAGAAAACTGTTAAATCTTCAATCCTTTCGGATACAATGATGCCTATAGCAAACTTGATTGCTCTTATTGGTTTGATTCCGGTTATTATATTTGGTGCAAATCATGTCATTAATAACGATTCTACGAGTTTTAGTTTTTTAACTTCTAGCAACACCTGGACAATTGGTGTTCTTTCAACATATATATCAACATTTATATTATTAGCTACCAAATCATCTCATACAGCAAAACTCTTTGGCGCTGTTCAAAAAGGTTTGGCTTCATGGAAAAGAATAAAACCAAATATTAGTGATTATACCTTATACAAATCAAGTATTCGCATAAATGGCATAGAGTTAATAATTAGTAATTTATCAATATGCATAAATGGGAATACCCTTTTCAGTAATTTAAACCTTAATGCAAAAATGGGAGAAATAATAGGGATTACTGGACCTATTGCTTCTGGCAAATCCGCATTTTTAAAAACATTTTTAAAAGACATTGGATACAGTGGTTCAATAAATCTTTTTGGAAAAGAGATTAGAGATTATAAGCAAGAAGAGATTTATGGAACGATTGACTATATGGGGCATAAGAACGAACTATTTACAGACACGATTAAAGAAAACATAGCGCTAGGAGATAAAACAAAAAAGGTTGAAGACTTTATTAATGATGCTGGATTTAATAAAGACTTAGAAAACATGCCTGATAAAGAATACACAATTGTTGGGAACGAAGGCGTTAAACTTTCGGGTGGGCAACAAGAAAGAATATCTTTAACGAGAACTCTTTATTATCAAAAACCCTTAATAATTTTAGATGATCCGTTTGCTTCCTTAGACAATAATACTGAAAAAGAAGTTTTCGCTTCTCTTAAGAAATATGCGAAAGATTCGATTATAATTATTTCTTCCCATCGATTATCTTTTTTTAAAGAATTGGACCAAATAATTGTTATTAATAATGATAAAAGTATAAGTATTGGTAAACATGAGGATCTTCTTAAATCATCAAAAACTTATAAAGAACTTTTTAGTTTACAAGATGTAGGGGAGGAAGCTAAAAATGAATAATCAATTTAAAACTAGCAAATTTATTTTTACTTTCTTTAAGAAACATTATGTTTTATTTATTTTACTTATTATTTCTGTAATCGGTTCAGCATGTGTGGCTTTATTACCATCTTTTGCTCTTCAATATTTAATTGATAATTTTATTTGTCCAGCAGTCTTAAATAGCGAAGTAAATCAAAGCTCACTAATAATTATGTCTCTAGTGTATTTTTCTACATATTTGTTGATTGCTTTATTTACTTTTTTTGAAAACTATATTATTGATATTTGCGGTCAAAAATTAATTCATGTCCTTCGTTTGAGTATGATTGAGAAAGAACATAGGTTAAAGAGTTCCTTCTTCTCGAACAATGGTTCTGGAGAAATGACTTCAAGAGTAACGGATGATGTTTATGCGATTGAAGTTCTATTTGCTAATGGATTTGTAGAAATGACAGTGGATTTGTTCAAAATAATCTCTATTTTAGCATCAATTTTTGTCTTTAGTTGGGTTCTTGGTTTATTACTTTTGGTGTTTATTCCAATTATTTTCGTGATTACACAAATCTTTAGAAAAAAGATGCTTAAAAATCAATTAGCTAACAGAAAAGTTTTGAATAAAGAGAGTAATAGCTTATCTGAATCTATTGATAATATCGAAACAATTAAAAATTTATCAAAAGAACAATATCGTGAAGACTCATTCCATGAACTATTAAACGAAGGGTATGTTATAAATGATAAAACATCTTGGTTTGATAGTGTTTATTCGCCAATAATTAATCTTATTCAAGCATTGGTTATTTCGCTTGTTACGTGTCTTGTTGCTTATGGTATTAATTCGAGTTATACAATTTTAGGAATTACAGTCGGAACTTTTGCTGCGGCATTAAATTTGATTACAGATATTTTTAAACCTATCGGAAATATTGGACAAGAATTTCAAACTATTCAAGAAGGCATTTCTGGAACAAAAAGAATTGAAAATTTCATGAATGAAAAAGAGATTGGCATAAAAGACGATTCAATTTCTTCAGAGGCAATTCTTAAAAACATCCAGGAATATATATTGAAATTTGATGAATTGAGTTTTCATTATGAAGATAGCGATACTCTAATTTTTGACAAAGCATCTTTTAATATAAAAAGAAATGAAAAAGTGGTTATTGTTGGAAGAACCGGTGCTGGGAAGACAACATTATTAAAATTAATTTTAGGAATTGTTGAACCAACAAATGGAGAAATTTTATTAAATAATTTTGCTACAAATAAAATACCTGATATAGAAAAGAGGAAACTATTTGGTTACGTTGAACAAGATTTTAGACCTATTCCAGGTTCAATCATGGAGCAAATTACTTTAAAGGATAGTTCAATAACTCTTGATGAAGTAAGAAAAGCTATGAAATCATGTTTTTTAGATGAGTATGTAATGAATAATATTGAAGGAAATTATAACGCACAATTTAAAGAAGAAGATTTTTCTAGAGGTCAATTACAATTATTAGGTTTAGCTAGAGCTATTGTAATGAACCCAAGTATTATTTTGCTTGATGAAATATCAGCAAATCTTGATTCGAATACTGAAAATTTAATAATTAATGCGCTTGATAAAGCCTTTAAGGATCGAACCGTCATCTCTGTTTCGCATCGTTTATCTGATAAACTTGGTTTTACTAGAACAATAAAAGTTGATGAGGGGAAAGTGTATAAGGAGTAAATAATATATGAGTTATATTAAAGAATTAAGGAACAAAGTTGGCCACGAAACAATAATTATGCCTTGTGCCTGTTTGCTCATCGTTGATAATAAAGGAAATGTTTTGCTTCAACACAGAGTTGATAATAAATTATGGGGATATCATGGTGGTTCAATTGAAGTTGATGAGAAAGTTGAGGATGCTTTAAAACGCGAAGTAAAAGAAGAATTAAATATTGATTTATTATCATATAGTTTGTTTAAAATTTATTCGGGGAAAGAGTTTCATTATACCTATCCAAATAAGGATGTTGTCTCTCCAATTGATATTTTATTTATTTCGAGTCAATTTAATGGAGATTTTAAATTACAAAAAGAAGAAATTGATGGAATTAAATGGTTTAGCATATATGCGATGCCTAAAAATATGACGATTGGATTGAAAGTTGTTATTAATGATTATATTAAAGCCTTTGAGGAAGGTCGAAAGTTTTAGCTAATTAATATTGACTTTTAAATGGTGCGAAACTATAGTAGTAAAGTAATTTGAGACTGAGTATCAAATTAACTTTATGAAAGAATATTCTACTAAACAAAAAGAATCTATAAAAGATTTATTAAAAAACCAAAATCATCGTTTCACAACAGATGAAATTTTATTAAGTCTAAATAGTGGAAATAGCCACGTTTCAAAAGCTACCTTATATCGCCAACTAAAAGAGTTAGTTGAAGAAGGAAGTGTTAAGACTTTTTATAATGAAAATCTTAAAAGGTACGAATATCAAGCCCTAGAGGTAACTCCTGAGTGTAAAGATCATATTCATTTAAGATGTAGCAAGTGCGGTAAAGTTATTCATTTAGATTGTAAACAAGAGAAGAAATTTTTAGAACATGTGAAGAAAAAACATGGTTTTGAAATTGATGTTGAAAACACATTTATTAGTGGTATTTGTAGTGATTGCGCTAAGGAGAAAAAATAATGTTAGATGTTTTTATAGATGCCTTACTAGATAGTCTAAAAGTATTGGCGGTTGCTTTTGTAATATACTTTATTTTATCTTTTATTGAAACTAATGTGTCTAAAGTATTAGAAAAAAATAAGAAGGTATCGCCATTAATTGGTTCTGCTTTAGGCCTTATTCCTCAATGTGGTATGAGCGTTGTTTCGTCTGATTTATATCTAAAGCACCACATAACCATGGGGACCTTAGTTGCGGTTTTCATCGCTTGCAGTGATGAAGCCTTGCCGATTATGTTATCAAATCCTAATAAAATTATTATGGTTTTACCATTAATTTTAATTAAATTTGTTTTAGGATTCGTGACCGGTTTTATTGTTGATCTTTTTGCGACAAAAAAAGATGACGAAACTGAAAAGCATTTAGAAACTTGTGAAGGGGAAACGGATATCCATGTTGGTTGTTGCAATCACGAAATTGATGATCAAAAAGAAAGTAAATGGCACAAGCATCTAGTGCATCCTTTAATCCATTCACTAAAAATATTTGCTTATGTTTTTGTGATTAATATGATATTTGGAATGCTTATCTATTATGTTGGTGAAGATAATATTGCTAGTTTTATTAATCAAAATAAATATTGGTCACCTTTATTTACATGTCTCGTTGGTTTAATTCCGAATTGTGCTTCATCAGTAATTATTACAAATATGTATCTATTAGATGAAATCAGTTTTGGTGCGACATTGTCAGGATTAATCGTTAATGCAGGGTTAGGAATTATGGTTCTTTTAAAGAATAAAAACGCCATTAAAGATACTTTAATCATAATTGGAATCTTGCTATTTGTTGGTCTATTAGCTGGATATGGTTTTTGCTTAATATTTGGTTTCTAATAATACAAAAAAGTATATATAATTAATGGTATGAAATTTATATCATTTAATGTTAATGGCGTAAGAGCTATTTTAAAAAAGGATTTTACTAGAGACTTTGAAAGTTTAAACGCTGATATTTTTGCTATTCAAGAAACAAAATATACTGAAGATTTGCATTTAGACTTTCCTTTTGCTCCAAAAGGTTATTTCACCTATTGGACTAATAGCGACGTTAAAAAAGGATATTCTGGAGTTGCAGTTTTTACAAAGAAAGAACCATTGGCAATAACTTATGGTTTAGAAAATAATAAATATGATGACGAAGGTAGAGTCATTACTTTAGAATTTAAGAATTTTTACTTTGTTGCATGTTATGTTCCTAATAGTGGTGAAGGCTTAGTTAGGCTTGGATTTAGAATGACTTTTGAAGAGGATTTAGAAAAGTATTTAACTGATTTAGATAGCAAAAAACCTGTAATTTACTGTGGTGATTTAAATGTTGCTCATGAAGAGATTGATATTAAAAATCCTGATTCGAATCATCAAAATGCTGGGTTTACTGATGACGAACGTGCGAAAATGACTAAATTATTATCGTTAGGTTTTACTGATTCTTTTAGGTATCTACATAAAGATGAAGTTAAATATTCCTGGTGGAGTTATAGATTTAGTGCAAGAAGCAGAAATGCTGGTTGGCGAATCGATTATTTTTTAGTTTCCAATAGAATAGCTTCGAAAATTGAGAAAGCGGAAATTCATAACGAAATTCAAGGTTCTGACCATTGTCCTATTGAACTTGATATAAATATGGAAGAATAAAATGAAACTATTGTTATCTGGTTTTGAACCTTTTTTAAATAATAAGATTAATCCATCTTTTGAAGTATTAAAGAAATTACCAAAAGATATTGATGGGAATGAAATAAACATCATTGAATTACCAGTTACTTTTAATGAGTCTTTTAAGGTATTAGAAAAAGAAATAAAGGTAATTAAGCCTGATATCGTTATTTCTTTTGGTTTAGCAGCTGGAAGAGAAGCGATTTCGCTAGAATCAACCGCATATAATTTAAAGAAATCTAGTGCTCCTGATAATAACGGGATTATTTTTGAGAATGAAGAAATTGTTAAAGGTGCAAATAAAGAAATCAAGACGTCTTTTAAAATTGATGAAACGATTACTAATATTGGTTCTAAAGACATTAAGGTATCCAATTTTCCTGGATATTATGTTTGTAATTTTGTTTATTATAATGTTTTGTTTAATGAAAAAAAGTATGGTTATAAGGGTTTATTTATTCATGTCCCAACTTTTGAAAGTATGGATACACTAAAAATGGAAGATTTAATTATTAAAGTTATAAAAGAATTGTTTAAAGAAAGGTCTAGATAAATTTATGGAAAACGAAAAGGATATTAAAAAATATTGGGATGATGCATATAGCGGACATAAAACTCCAATAAAGATAGCCAAAGATGAAATCGCAGTTGAAAATAATCTTGATCAATATATCAAGGATTATTCAATGCATGCAAAAAAGATTTTAGATTATGGATGTGGCATAACTTATAATCTTTTTCTTGCTCATTTTTCTAATCCAAATCTAGAATTAGGATTAGGAATTGATCCTTCAAAAAACGCAATTGATTTTTTAAGAAATACATCTGAAAAATCAGGCTTTAAAAATGTGTCGTTTGAGGTTGGTGATTTCGCACGAATGCAAAAGATTAAAAATGAAGATTTTGATTTTGTTATTTGTATGAATGTTTTGGATTGTATAACAAAAGATATAATGATTAAAACAGCGGGTGAAATAGTGCGAATTTTGAAAAAAGGTGGCGTTTTTCTTTTGAAAGTTAATTTTTATTTAACGCCTGAAGAATGTAAAAGGTATCATCTTGATCCAATTGGCGATGAAGCATATGCGCAAAAGGGTCTTTTTCGTATTGCATTCTATAAAGATGAATATTGGATTAAACTTTTCACTGATTTAGGATTAAAATTAGTTAAAAGTGATGAATATGCACGTCTAGAAAATGGACCAAAAGATAGAATATTTATTTTTAAAAAATAGAGGATATTTTTATGAAAAGCAAAAGAATTAAAGTAGTTAAAAAAATTGGCCTTTATGTTGATGAAGCTAGTGGTTGCTATTCAAAATTTAGTTATGAGGACAATCATATACTAGATACCGAATTTATTGATTATGTAGAAAGAAATGCTCATGAACTTGGTGGAGTTGATTTAGATAAATACGAAATAGATATTTATAGTCCATTTGTTATTTCTAATAATCAAAAAGAAATTTTTCTAAATACTTATAAAAGACATTATGAACAAATGCAAAAAGATGCAGAAAAAGAAGTGCATCGTTGCAATATTCGTGCAGGTATTCTTTTTCTTGCTGGTGCCGTCATTCTTGCGGCTCGTGGAATAATCGCGAGCACATGGACAAATGCTCCAGAAATAATTGATTTTGTTCTTGAGATAGCGAGTTGGGTCTTTATGTGGGAATCAGTTGATGTTATGTTCTTTTCGCGAAACCAAAGTTTATTGAACAAAGTTTTTTATGAACATATGTATAATGCTGATTTTTCTTTTATATATAAAGAAAAAAAGTCTTCTAAACAAGACGATCCATTAAGCCTTTCGTAACGTTTGGAAATAAGTGACTATAAGTATCTAGAGTTTGTTGGGTTGATGAATGCCTTAAATGTTTAGAGACAAGCAAAGGATTACAACCTTGATTAATCATTCTTGAAGCCATTGAATGTCTTAAACCGTGGAATTTAATTGGTGTAACTCCACACATATTTATATGTCTTCTCATGACAGTTCTTATATTTGTTCTGCCTAATCGGTGATTATTAAAAAATAATAAATCAGTTTCGTTATCAGGTTTGACTTCTTCTTTCCATTGCTTAAATTCAACTAATAAAAATGTTGGTAAATCTACAGAATCATTGCTGCTTTCGTTTTTTGGCGAGTTTATTTCACCTTCTCTATCCATAGATTTATTAATATCTACATAATTCATTTGAAAATTTAGATCTTCCCAAGTTAAAGCGTTTACTTCGCCCATTCTTAACGCTCCCCAATAGGTTAATAAAAAGTAGTATCTCCATTTTCGATCTTTAGTTTCGAAAGTATTGATAAATAAGTTAAATTCTTCGGGTGTCCAAAAGACAATCTTCTTTGATAAAACTTTTTCTTTTCTAATTGATTTAAGCATTCGGATAATCTTTTCAGCATAATTTGATTCTAAGTATTCTCGGTCTTCAGCAAATATTAAGATTTGTCTTAAGACTGAAAATATTAAATTCTTTCGACTAATGGATAAGTTTAAATTATAAACATATTGTTTAAAACTCATTACATTGCTGATAGTAACGGTATCAGTAACGAGTTGTCCATTATTGAAAAAGGGCATAATGTATTTATTTGATACGCTTACCCTTTCTTGGTAGGTCAACTTTTTATAAGTTGCCTTAATTTCTTCGAGAAAATAATGAGTTAGATAATACATTTCAATATTTCCTTTATAAAATAGTTTTGTTGTTTTTTCTGTTGTTTTTAACATAATTTTTTCCTCCTAGCAAAATATTTTCTAAATATTTTTGATTAAAAATATGGGAGAAACAATATTTATTTTTTTTGTACCTTAGATAAGTTGATAGCAAAAATAACAATTAAAAGTAGAATTGTTACCTTGAAAAAACCTTGAAAAACATATGAAAAATGTTGCACATTTTGAATATTTACCTAAAATTATATTGTATTGGAGAAAATGTATGAAAAAGAATATAAATATTGTCCTATTATTTTTATTAAGTTTATTTGGTGTTGGAGCAATGATTTCCCCAATTGGAAAAGCTCTTGAATCAACATCTACAAGCCGAATTTGGAGTTATAGTTTGTATACTCGTTATTTCGGTGGTGGATATTCAGGTTCAAAGATTGGAAATTGCGGACCATTAACTTTAGCTTGGATTTTAAACTTAGTAGCGTTAGTTGTTTGTGTTGTTTTAATAATTTTGTATTTTGTTAAATATGAATTAAGCAGAAAAACTTCAGTTATTTTATATTCAATAATTTCAGTTTTTTATGTAACAGCGGGTGTACTCGTTCTTGCGACACCAGCTCTTGTTGGAAATACTGATAGTGCAACATTAGGTATTGGAAGTATTTTGACTAGTTGTTTCATGCTTGCAGCATTTATTGTTGGTTTAATTATTGTTATTAAGTCTTTGTTTCAAAAAGACGAAGAATAGTGCTTCTTTATTTAAAAAGCATTTGTAAATGCTATAATTTTAAAAGGTTATTAAGTTAACCTTTTTTAATGATTGGAGTTTTATGAAAAAGAACATTGTTTTATTAGTTGCATCTTTATTTTTAGTTGAGTGTTCTTTATATGGAACAAACAATCAAACAAATACCAATAAAAGAGATGTAAATGTCTTTGTTGAACTAGAAGATAGTTATGGGACTAGTGTTGATTCAAGAGATCTTGAAGAAAAAGAATTTTTAATTAAACTAAAAAATAATATTGGGTTAAATTATAGAATCAATGATAGTTATAAATCAGTAGCCAATATTTTAAACTTATCAATTAGTAGTAATGATGTTGAGACAATTAAAAATATAAGCGGAGTAAAACTAGTTTCAGAAGTAAAAAAATATGAATTAGATAATGATATAGAAGATATGTCATTTGATCCATATGAAAACACTAATAAACCTGATCAAAATTATTCTAAAGTTGATATGAATGTTCCAAGCACTTCTAATGGTGGAACAGGAACGATGATTGCGATTATTGATGATAGTTTTAATATTGACCACGAGATGTTTAAAGATTTATCGAGTGGTTATAAATATACAAAAAGTGAAATAACTAATTTCAAAAACGCGAGTGGATTTAATGCGAAAAATGCTGGTTATAAAGATAATAAGATTCCTTTTTACTATAGTTATGCCACAAATGACACGACCTTATCTTTTACAAGTAATAAGGATTTTCATGGCGCACATGTAAGTGGAATAGCTGGAGCTAATAATACAATTGAAGGAATTGCTCCAAATTCGCAACTTGCATTAATGCGAGTTACAAATGCCCGTGGTGTCTTTGATGAAAATGCTGTTGTTAAGGCTCTTGATGATTGTGCAAAACTTGATGTTGACGCAATTAATATGTCTTTTGGTAATTCTTTATTAGATTACACAATCAATGATGCTATAAAATCTTGCCTTGAAAATTTAAAAACTCTAGGAATTGATGTAAATGTTGCAGCCGGAAACGATGGTCGTAGAAATTTCAATAATGGAGTTGGTGAATATTCTTCAACTAGCAACGTTGAAACTGGAGAAATTGGGAGTTATGCTAGTCAAAATAGCGTTGTTTCAGTTGGTGCTTTAGATATAGATGAAGACGTTACAATTAATTCTTCCTTTGCTTCATATTCTGGAACTACTTTTTATGCTCGTGATCAAATTGTAAATCATGCAATTAATAAAGATGGAGTAGGAACAGAAGAAAAGTATGATGATATCAAGCCTTTTTATGAGTTTATAAAAGATGGTGATGACAATGTTACGTTAGATTACGTTGTTGTTCCAAACTTAGGAAATGACGAAGATTATAAGGATATTGATGTAAATGGTAAAATTGCGGTAATTAGTAGAGGAACCATTACCTTTGTTCTTAAAATAAGAAATGCTGTTAAACATGGCGCGAAGGGTGTAATTATCTATAATAACAAAGATAACACCTCATCTTTAGATAACACATATATTGATTTTTCTGGAAATAATGATCCTTTAGAGGATGAATATTATGTTCCTATTGCTTTAACAAGCAGTGCTGCTGGTGAATTATTAATTAATCAAGAAACTAAAAAGATTATTGTTGGTAAAGAAAAAAGTGCTGATTATTCAAGTGATGGAGGAACAAGTGATCTATCATTAAAGCCTGATATTAGTGCGCCAGGAACCCATGTTTATAGTGGTACATCTACTATTGATGGTGTTAATAATTATAGTTTTCTAAATGGAACTAGTATGGCTACTCCAAATATGACTGGGGCTTATGCAAATATACTTAGTAATTATACTGGAGATGATAGCGAGGCATATAAGCGAAATCTTGTGGCACGCATGCAATCAACGGCAAATCCAATAAAAGACGTAAATGGTTCTTATTATTCCCCACGAAAAGTAGGGGCTGGAGAAGTTGATGTTGGTGGAGCAATTAATAGCGATGTTTATTTAATTGGCAATGTTGATAACAGAGCGAAAATTGAATTAAAAAACAATGAGGATATTAAAAAAGGTGATGTAAAGCTTAGCGTTGAAACACATAACGGTTCAAGCGAATCAAAGAAATATAAAGCCACAGTCTATGTTCAAGCTCCAGAATTGACTGGAGTAGATAATACTTTAACAAATATAACAAATTATAAAGTTAAAACCGATAAGGATGTTTTACTTACAAGTTCTACAAGTGAAGTCACAATACCTGCAGGAACTTCAAATTTATCGTTTAATGTTTCTATCACTAACGATAACAAAGAATATTTAAAGAATTTTGAAAATGGCACTTATCTTGAAGGCTATGTTGTATTTGATTCTTTAGATAATAGTGAAGATTTATCGATTCCTTATTTAGGGTTTTATGGTGATTATAATAAAGAAGAAGCTGTTGAACCATTTGCTTTTGAAAAAGATGAAAACAAGTTATATGGATCAGAAATAATTAATACAATGTGCGATGTTTATCCTGCTTTAAATCCACTATATAAAAATGCTGATTTTAGTAGTATTTTTGCTGTTGGAAGCAAAGCTTTAACGAGTAGTGAAATTACAAGTATTCGTTCAAATGAATCAAATTTATTAAATTATATGAATCAAGTCTCATATAGCAAAAAGAAGAATAAGATTAATTTAGGAATTGATGGAATATCAACTCATGTTGTCATTCAACAATTTATAAACCGAAATTTAATAGATAATTCTGTAAATCTCATTAATACTAAAACTGGTAAAGTAGTTTATAGTAAATATCTTTATAGCCTATTAGATGGAGATACTGGTTCGTCTTTAACAAAACATGCATTAACAAAATCAATGATGACAAGCGATTTGTTTAGTTATGGAATAATCGCAAATCGTGGATTCTTAGTTTTAGATTTAGTTGATGATTCAAATAATCTTATTTATCCAGAAGGCGATTATACCTTAGAGTTTAATTACACACTCGTTAATGGATCGACATCTAAGAAATCTTATAATGTTACAATTTCTAAAACATTAGTAACTGAAAAACCAATGTTTTATAAGAAAGAAATTCTTACTATTGAAGATAAAAAATATCTTAGGGTTTACTTTAGTGCTGAAGAAATAAAAGAAGTTAAAATTGAAGATGAAACTATAGATTATTCAACTGATGGAAATAGCTATTATGTTGATATAGATGTCTCAAAATATGAAAGTCAAAAATCAGTACGATTAAGCATTGTTGATATTTATAACAAGACGCTTGATGGGCTATTACAAATGACATCGATTGATAGTGGCATGTATGCAATTTTCCAAGAATCATTACCAGAAGGGTCTCGCATGAGTGCTTCTATTAGCGATCCAGTTGATGATGATAGTGGAAATCGAACTTATAATTATAGTTTTGTTGTTATTGACTCAGGGAATATGCCTGTAAGTTTTGATGACACAACCAAACTATCTTTTGCTGTTCCTAGTGATGTAGTTGTTGATAGTAGCAATATCGCAGTTTATGAAGTAAGTGATGCAGGTATTGAAAACCAAATTCCTTTCTCGTTATATGAAAAAAATATTGTTGTTGAAACTAAATCAAGTAATCTTAAAGTTGTCTATAAAGCCGTGGAAAAAGAAACAAACATATTTACAAAACCTGGAGTGATTATTGGAATTTCTGTTGGCGTTGCTGCTTTAGCGATTGGAGCAGTTGTTATGATTATTGTTGTTAATAAACTTAAGAAAAAAGAAGTAAAGTAGTCCTTAAGGTTTACATACAAGTTTATTTGTCTATAATAAAGAAGTTCATAAGAACCGTTAGTTTACTAAAAGGCTTATTCAATTGTCGAAAGATAGGAGGAGAGCCATGAAGGTAAATTTACGACTCGAAGTTAAAGAAAACGATGCTAATAAAATAATTCGTTGGTTAAAAGATGAAAATATAACTAAATATTTAAATGAAGACATTGCCTCAATTGACTCTTTAGAGTCAGTCATTAAAAATAAACAAGCTGATTTATTAACATATTATTTAAACCAATGTGGTAGATTCTTTTTAATAGATAGTACTGAAGAAAAATGTATTGGTTTTTTAAACCTTTTCCCTTATATTCCAAATAAAGAATATGAGATTGTTATTGCGATTGGTGACGAAAGAAATTGGGGAAAGCAATATGGAAAAGATACGATTATATCGATAATGAGAGAAGTATTTTTAAAGTGGCGTATCAAAAAAGTCTTTGCCAAAGTCCATATAGACAACAAACGTTCAATCGAGATGTTTGAGCATTTAAATTTTATAAATGAAGGCGTTAAAAATAACCATTATATTTACTCAATGGATTTTGATACTTATCTCAAATCACTAAGCGAAAAATAATATTAAATTTCAAGACTTTTTTAATAATTAAAAGTTATTATCTATATAGGAAGTTTTTTTAGTGGTGTTATAATTCAAATACTTCCTATAAAGTAAGCGTATTTTTGGAGAGAATTTTATGAAAAAAAACGGGTTAGTATTTTTATCAGCATTAACAGTATTAGGTTTTGCTTTTTCAATCACAACTAAAGAAGGTAATGAAGTAGTTCGTGATAAAGAAGTTATTGTTGAACTTAAAGATGTTCTTGGAACTGATGTTTCAAGTCGTGAAGAAGTCGAACAAACTTTTAAAAGCGAATTGCAAAGTTTAGTTGGCTACAATTATCGAATCAAAAACAACTATAAGCACATTGCTAATGCATTAATTCTTGAAGTAAATAGTAATGATGTTGATAGTATAAAAAGTTTAGACTTAGTAGAAAATTTAAACGATGTAAAAACATACACATATTCGGTTGATGAAGAAGATTATTCTTTTAATCCTGATGATACATCAACTGCTCCTAGTACAAATTATTCTCGCGAAGAAATGAATACTCCAAGTAGCGGGAATGATGGTAGCAACACAATTGTTGCTGTTTTAGATGATAGCTTTAATATTAACCACGAAATCTTTAAAGATTTGAGTGGTGATTATCGATATACAAAAAGCGAGATTACTTCATTAAAAAATACAAGTGGCTTCCATGCAAAAGCTGCTGCATATAAGGATAATAAGATTCCATTTTACTATAATTATGGAAATTCAAATACTTCGATGAGTTATACAAACAATACAGAATATCATGGTCAACATGTTTCTGGAATTGTTGGTGGAAATAATAAATATAATGGGGTTTCTCCAAATGCGCAATTAGCATTAATGAAAGTCACTGATGGAGAAGGTAATTTTACCGATACAGGTATTATGAATGCTCTTGAAGATTGCGTTATTTTAAATGTTGATGCAATCAATATGTCTTTTGGTGTTGGCGTTCAAGATTTTGATTCTAATGGTTCTTATAAATCAATTTATAAGAAGATGGAAGAACAAGGAATTTCAATAAACCTTGCTACTGGTAATGATGGGCATGAACAATTTAGTAACGTCATTAACCAAAATACTTTAACAAGCAGTGTTGAAGATGGTTTAATTGGCGGAGATGCCGTTAATGATTACACAACTTCTGTTGCGGCTTTAAACTTAGAAAATGATGTTACTATTGCGAGCAGTTTAGCTACAGCTGATGGCGATTCATTTAGAGTAAAAGAACAACTTGTTAATCACACATATTATGATGATTCAGGTGTGTCACACGAAACGAATTATTCAACTATTTATCCTTTCTTTTCCCTTATTGAAAGTGGTCAAAAACGAACTACTTTAGATTATGTAGTTGTCCCTAATTATGGTATTGAAGCTGATTATAGTGATATTGATGTAAATGGAAAAATAGCAGTAGTTCAAAGAGGTGGCGCAACTAGTGATGATGATCCAAATGTTAATTTATATACCTTTGTTGCTAAAGTAACAAACGCTGTTAAACATGGCGCTAAAGCCGTCATTATTTATAATAATGTTGGAGCAACTTCGGAAGTTGGTTATTTTAATCTTGATTCATTAAGCAAACAATATTATGTGCCTGTAGGTTATGTTAATTCTGCAAGTGGAATTCTTTTAAAGAATGCAACCAAGAAGCAAATTGTAATTACTAAAGAGATGGCTGCTGATTATACAAGCGATGGGGCTACAAGTGAACTAAAACTTAAACCAGATATTAGTGCTCCAGGAACTAACATTTATAGTTCAACTGGTCCAAGTACTTCAAAATATGCTTATTATAGTGGAACAAGTATGGCTTCTCCTAACTATACTGGAGCATACGTTAATGTTTTAAGTAACTATGAAAATATTGAAGATGAAACAAAACGTGATGAATATCGAAAATCATTATCTTCAAGAATAATGTCAACTGCTGACCCAGTCTTACAAGCTAATGGCGCTTATGCTTCGCCTCGTCTAGTTGGTGCTGGTGCTGTTGATATAAGCGACGCAATAAATAGCGATGTGTATCTTGAAGGAAATGTTGAAAATAAAGCTAAAGTCGAACTTAAAAATACCGATGATATTAAGTCAGGAAGAGTTAAATTTAGTGTTACAACTCATAATGAAACTTCATCAACTAAGAAATATAAAGCAACCCTTTATGTTGAAGCTCCTGAACTTGTAGGTTTAGATGCTGTTGATGGTACTTTCTTAAATAGTACATATAAAACGAGTAAAGATGTTTTATTAACAACATCAACTAGTACCGTTTCAATTGTTCCTGGAGATTCTTCAATTAGTTTTGATACTTCAATTACTAGTGAAAATAAAGAGTATTTAAAGAATTTTGAAAACGGAACTTATCTTGAAGGATATGTAATACTTGAAGCGATGGATGGTAGTGAAGACCTTAATATTCCTTATATGGGATTTTATGGTGACTTTGCTAGTGAAGATTGTGTTGAACCATTTAGTTATGAAAAAGATGAAAATACTGTTTATGGTAGCGATATGCTTAATGCTTTACTAGATACTAGTGATAACTATAAAAATGGTGATTTCTCATCAATGATAGTTGCTTTAGGTGGAGATTTAAGTGATTCTCAATACTCAAATGTTATCGCTAATAAAGCAAGTTTCTTATCTTATGGTAAAGCTGCAAGTTATGATAGTGAAAATAATGAATATGTCTTAGGTGCGAAAGGTGTTTCAGATCACTTTATTATTCAACAATTCGTTAATCGTAGTGTTTTAGATAATAAGATTACTGTTACCAGTAAAGATACTGGTGAAGTTGTCTATACTGATGCTATGTTTAGTATGCTAGATTCAGGCAGTACCGATACGCAACATAGTTTGTATCGTTCAGAAATGACTCAATCCTTATATAGTAGTGGTTATTTTGCTGATCGAGCTTATACTTTTATATCGCTTGTGGATAGTAGTGGAAACTTACTCTATCCAGAAGGTGTTTATGAATGGAAATTTGAATATACCCTTCCTAGTGGAACCGTTCAAACAAAGACCATAAATATAAGATTATCAAGTACGGTTTATTCAAATGAGATTGGTTTCTCCACTCATTCAATCAAAAAAATTGATGGTGAAGAATATCTTTATTTAAGATTTACTGGTACTCAACTTAGTTCATTAACTATCAATAATAATAGTTTTGATATTAAGAAAGATACTGATGGTTATTATGCTGAAGTTAAAGTAAGTGACTTAAATGGATCTGATGATTTGTTTATTGAAATTAAAGATACGCTAGGAACTGTTAGTGATATGTGCTTCTCAATTTCCTCCCTTGGCAATGGTGGTTATGGAATCATTTCTAATGATTTAGTTAATGGATCAATTATTAGTTGTGATGTTGAAAGCGTATCAATCAATACTAGTGGTTATGCCTTTACTTATGAATTTAGTGCAAAGACTGTCTTTGGAAAAGATGTTTCATTAAGCAATGAATATGGAGTATTCTTTGAACCAAAAGATGGATATTCAAGCGATTCAGTCAAGGTTTATGAACTTGACAGCAGTGGAAAAGTAACTATTGAACAAGAAGTATCGGTGATTGATGGAACAATTTATACTAAGACTACTAGTGGACGTATTCTTGTGGTTTATAGCGAGAAAACAAGTTCGATAAATCTATTATCTATTATTCTTATTGGATTTGGTGTAGTCATTATTGTTGGTATCTTACTTGCGCTTATAATTTTAAGATCACTTAAGAGACATCGAATTTAGTTATTAATGATTTCTTAAAATTAAGATTGACAAATTTCAATATAAGAGCCTGTTATGGGCTCTTTTTTTAAGAAATTAAAATGTAATTAATAATATTGACAAAAAGTAAACGTGCTTTATAATCTCATTATGTTTTAAAGGAGAAAACAATGAAAAACAAATGGATGAAGAGAGTAAATCTCGTTGCTTTATTCGGTTTAACTTTTGCAGCACTCACGTCATGTGGCGAAACAAAAACTACCGATAGCTATACTTACCATGATTATCTAACACAAAGTCCAGATACTTGGAACGTACATGCTTGGAAGATGGTTGATGAGTCTACAATTATGGGTTTCACTGAGATGGGCCTTTATGATTTTGCGATGAATTCAACAAAAGATGGGTATGATGTTGTTCCTGAGATGGCTGATGGTGAAGCCGTTGATGATACAGCTAGTATCACTGAAGCTCAAATGAGTAAATATGGTCTTGATGCTAAAGCTGATGGATCAAAATATACTGAAGGACAAAAATGGATTATCAATCTTAATAAACAAGCTAAATGGCAAGATGGCACAGCTATTAATGCGGATACATATGTTGAATCAATGGATGAATTCCTTGATCCAACTATGGTTAACTATCGTGCAGATTCTTGGTATTCAGGCAGTGTCGTTTTAGGACATGCTGAAGCTAGATTTAAGAGTGGTCGTACCGTTTATGAAACTTTAGTTGATGGTGATGGCAATGTTGTTAGCCACTCTGGAACCGCTGTTGATTCAAAGCGTTATGCTAACTTATATCAAGTTAACCCATGGGTTAATGGATATAGTATGTCAACTTGGGTTGATAATTATGGTGCTGAAACATTCCCACTTACTGCAGCTTTAATCGCTGATGAAGGTACTTGGGGAAATTCAAGCACTCCAAAATATGTTGCAATTGATGATAATGCTGATGTAAAAGCAAAATTTGTTGCAGCTTGTAAAGAAATTTGTTCAACTGCATTTGGTATGACTCTTGTTGAAACAGATCGTACCGATAATGATCAAGATAACATTTATTTACTCGATTTCTTATTTGGTGCTTATGCTAGTAAAGCTACATCATTTAGTGAAGTTGGTATTGAAAAGACTGGTGATTATCAAATCGCTTTATATTTACAAAAACCATGCACTTTATTCCAATTACATTATCAATTAACTGGTAACTGGATTGTTAATAAGACAATTTATGATAAATATAAGAAGACTGTTGGTACATTAACTGCTACTGAATATGGTACTGCAGTTGATAAATATAGTGCTTATGGTCCATATAAGATGACCAAGAATATTCTTGATAAGGAAATTGTCCTTGAAAAGAATGATCAATGGTATGGTTGGACTGATGGAAAGCATGAAGGTCAATATCAAACTACTGGTGTTAACTTCCAAATTGTTGCTGAAGATAATACTGCTTTATCATTATTTGAAAAAGGCGAACTTGATGGAATTCCAGTTCGTTCACAAGATGTTGCTAAATATGGTATGTCTTCACAATTAAAGTACACTCCACAAAGTTACAGTGATAAAGTTGCTTTAAATAACAGTTTTGCTTCTCTTGCTAAGAGACAAGGTAGTGATAATAAGACTATTTTATCTAACGTTAAATTTAGACAAGCCTTATCATGGGCTCTTGATAGACAAACTTATGTCCAAACTCAAACTGCTGGTAGTGCTGCTGCATTAGGTGTTATTAACTATATGTATGTTGTTGATCCAAATACTGGTGAACTTTATAGAAACACCAAATGGGGCAAGAAGGTTATTACCGATGTTTATGGTGATTCAACCACTGGTTATGATCTTGAAAAAGCTAAAGAATTAATTACTGAAGCTTGTAAAGAAGAGAATGCTAGTACTAAAGAAGGTTCATGGAAGACCGGAACTAAAGTTGTCCTTGATTGGTCTGTTTATAACGAAGGTTGGGATACTGCAATTAACTTTATGATTGATAACTTTACTAAAGCTACTGTTGGTACTCCACTTGAAGGATTATTCGAGATTAAGATTACACATAATGGTGATACTGTCCAAGATGTTGTTAAAAATGGTGAAGCTGATATGTGTATGGATATTTGGGGCGGCAGTGAAATGGATCCTTATGGTATTCCTGATACTTGGATTGATGCTGATAACCGTACTTGCTATGGTTATAACCCAGATGGAGAAAGTATTTCAATTGATTTAAATGATGATGGAACAATTTCAAAAGATGAAACATTATCAAATACTCAATGGTACAACGAATTAACTGGTGGTATTTATAGTGCTGCTAGTGCAAGTGTTGATACTCGTGTTAGAATTCTTAGCGAACTTGAAGAATACATGCTCAAAAAACAATATTTTATCAGTGTTCGTGCAAGACAAAGTATCTCTATGGATTCCTTCAGAATTAAACAAGGAACCGATACTTACTTACAACTTGTTGGATTTGGTGGTATTAGATTCATGACTTATACAATGACTGATCAAGAATGGTCCGATTATTGTGGTTCCCATACTCTTGATTACTCAAAGTAGTATTCTAGGTTATCTTTAATAAATATGGGCATCAAAAGATGCCCATATTTTTGTGAAAAAGGTGATTATTATTCCTTATTTATGTTATATAATAACAATATAGTTTTTTACTAATGTTAGGAGATTTTAGCAATGGATATGTTTAAATACATATTAAAGAGAATTGGTTTGATGTTGCTGACTTTCTTTATTATCATGACGATGTGTTTCGTCCTTGTAAAACTTTTACCAGATCCAGTAACATGTCAACCAGGTACCGATTCGTGCGATGCGGAACTTGTTTGGCGAGAAGCCCTTGGCTACAACAAGCCAATTATGGTGCAATATTGGATTTTCCTCGTAAACGTTTTTACAAAATTTGATTGGGGTGTTGGTTTCAAGATGTATTGGTTAAAATCTGTAACCAGTATTATGTTCCAAAAACTTCCTCCAACAATGTATGTTAACTTTTTCGCAGTAATTCTTTCGGTACCAATTGGATTAATATTTGGCACATTTGCTGCTCTTAAGAAGAACAAATGGGAAGATCAAGTAATTTCGGTTGGTGTTATGTTAATTATTTCGATTCCTTCATATGTTTATTGCTTTATTTTGCAATATATACTTTGCTATAAACTTGGATGGTTCCCTTTAATTGTTAGTAGTAGTACTAACTATTTTACTTGGGAAGTCTTTAGAACATATATGCCTGCAATTTTATGTTTATCTTTAGGAACAATTGCTGGTTTAACTCGTTATACTAGAGCTGAATTAACTGAAGTTCTTACAAGTGATTTTATGTTACTTGCTAGGGCTAAAGGCTTAACTCGTGGACAAGCTACTGTTCGTCATGCTTTCCGTAATGCAATGGTCCCAATTTTCCCAATGATTATTGGTGAATTTATTGGTATTCTTGGTGGTTCTCTTATTGTTGAAAACTTCTTTGCAATACCTGGTGTTGGTAAAATGTATCTTCAATCTATCAACGTTCGTGATTACAATTTCTTTATGTTCTTGAGTATGTTCTATGTTGTTATTGGATTAGTAGCCAATTTACTTGTTGATTTGAGTTATGGTTTTGTTGATCCACGAATCAGAATAGGAGCAAAACGATAATGAAAAAGAATGATAATATCAAAATCAATAAAGAAGATTTTGAGTTTGTTCAAAACGACAAAAAATTATACGATCAAAAGTTTGAAACAAAACGTATAGGTTATTTTGCTGATGCTATGCAACGTTTCTCTCAAAACAAAGGATCAATTGTTGCTGGTGTAATTTTGTTAATTATGATTATGTTCTCAGTTATTGCGCCTTTTGTATCTGGTTACGAAGCGCAAACTCGAGATGATTTCTATACATATTGTTTACCTAAAGTTCAATTATTTGAGGGTACTGGTTTTTGGGATGGTACAAAAACTGAAGTTACTAACGAAAAATTCTTTGCATATTATGAATCATATGGAGCTGTTCGTTCATATACAGTTGGCGAAGATGAATTTGGTGAAAAACAATATACAATTGTTCGTGATACATATATTGCTGGTTGTGTTTATAAAACATTTAGTGCAAAAGATTTTGTTGCAATGGATGAGTACGATAAGAGTATTGAAAATCTCGAAGATAAGATTTTCCAACCTTTAATTGATACTAGTTGGATTGATACCTCAACTAATAATGGAATGGTTCTTGAAAACTTATACAAGCAAAACGCTAACTATTCTTATAAATTAACAATGAAAATGGCACCTATTTTTGTAACGGATGATGATGGAAATCAAGTCCTTGATTATTGTTATTTAAAAGATGATGCAGGAAATTATGTTTATTCTAAGCAAGATGGAAATACTTATTCAACTCGTTTAAATTACGATAATTATTATAAATATTTACATAATGGAAATAGTCCATATTTTACATTAGGTAGCGATCAATATGGTCGTGATATTATGACACGTTTGGCTATTGGTGGTCGTTTATCATTAACCCTTGGCTTTACTGTAAGTCTTGTAAATATTATTCTTGGTGTCGTTTATGGTGCTATTGAAGGATATTATGGTGGCGCAACCGATATTGTTATGGAACGTATAAGTGAAATCTTGAGCGAAGTTCCATTTATGATTGTTGTTACGTTATTCTCGTTATATCTTGCAGATGTTGTTAATCCAGTTATATCCTTATTCCTCGCATTTGTTGTTACAGGGTGGATAGGAACGGCAGCGACAACACGTATGCAATTCTATCGATATAAAGGACAAGAATATGTTTTAGCTGCACGAACTCTTGGAGCACGTGATAGCCGATTAATTTTTAAACATATTTTACCAAATGCTGTTGGTCCAATTATTACTTCAAGTGTTTTAATGATTCCAAGCGTTATCTTTAGTGAATCATCACTTTCTTACTTAAAGATTATTGATTTCTCTACTGGAAATATTACCTCAATTGGTACTATGTTAAGTGAAGGACAAGCCACCTTTATGACTTATCCAAACCTTATTTTATGGCCAGCAATCTTTATTTCTTTACTTATGATTTGTTTCAATATTTTTGGAAACGGGCTTAGAGATGCCTTCAATCCACAATTAAGAGGAGCTGAATAAAATGAGTGAAAATAAAGAAAGAATTCTTGAAGTCAAGAATTTAAGAATTTCATTTAGAACTCTTAATGGAACTGTCAAAGCTGTTAGAGGAATAAATTTCGATTTGTATCGTGGCCGAACGCTTGCGATTGTTGGTGAGTCTGGTAGTGGAAAGAGTGTTACTTCTCGTGCTATTATGGGCATTTTAGCTCCTAATAGAATTATTGAAGAAGGCGAGATTTTATATGATGGCAAAGACTTACTTCGTTTAAGCGAAGAAGAATATGTTAAGATTCGTGGTTCAAGAATTGCAATGATTTTCCAAGATCCAATGAGCAGTCTTAATCCTATTATGAAAGTAGGAAAACAAATCACTGAATCAATGATTCTAAAACAAAAGAGCGATCGAAAAGAACATAAGAAAAAGTATAAATATATTTCTTCACGTTTAATTTCTTATTGCGAAAAAACAAAATGCGATGCTGATATTAAAAACAAGATAAGCACCTTATTTAACGCAATTAAGGAAAATAAAGATTATTCGACAAAACCACTTTTTGCTGATGCTGATGGACTTTTAGCTGACAATAATGCTGAAAGAAAGAATAATTCTTTAGAAGCTAAAAAACTAATTCAAAAGTTAATTGATGATAAATTAATTACTGAAGATGAGTTAAAAACTAAAGAACTTCGTCAATTATTAAGAACTATTCAAAAGAAAGTTAATATTTGTGAAAATAGATTAAGACATACTCGTGATGAAGAAATTGCAACGTATTACGTTTCTTTAAAACATTATATTACTGCTTATAAAGAAGCGCTTGTTCGTGAAGCTAATGATGTTAAAAAACTTGAAAAGCAAAAGAAACTTAAAGAAAAAGGCAAATCTATTGAAGATAGTGCTAAAAAAAGAGCTTTCTCAAGTGAAATTGATACCTCCCATAAAGCAGTTGCTTTAAAAATTTACGAGATTACTCTCAAATTAATTGAGCATCTTGATTATTTATCAACTAAAGAATTTGTTGAAGCCAATAAAAGAACCGAAAATTTATTAGATTATTATGTTGAGTGCATCAAAGGTATGTTTGTAAAAGAAACTAAAAAAGATTTTTATCAACGTGCTACTCAACTTATGAAAGAAGTTGGTATTCCAGAACCTGAAAAGCGTATTAAACAATATCCTTTCCAATTTTCTGGTGGTATGCGTCAAAGAATTGTTATTGCTATTGCTCTTGCAAGCAATCCTGAGATTTTAATTTGCGATGAGCCAACAACTGCTCTTGATGTTACTATTCAAGCACAAATTCTTGAACTTATTAATAAACTTAAGGTTACGCGTAATTTATCTGTTATTTTTATTACTCATAACCTTGGTGTTGTTGCAAATATGGCTGATGATATTGCGGTTATGTATGCTGGTAAGATTGTAGAAATGGGAACTGTCGATGATATTTTCTATAATCCAAAACATCCATATACTTGGGCACTATTAGCATCTATGCCTGATCTTGAAACTAAAGAAAGACTTGATGCAATTCCTGGCACTCCACCAAATATGATTATTCCACCAAAAGGTGATGCTTTTGCTTCAAGAAATAAATATGCTATGAAGATTGATTTTGAATACGAACCACCATTCTTTAAGGTGAGTGAAAACCATTATGCTGCCACTTGGTTGCTTTATCCAGGTGCTCCAAAGGTTGAGCCACCAAAGATTGTCACTGATCGTATAACTAGAATGAAAAAAGCCTATACAGAATCGTTAAAGAAGGGGGCAGAAAAAGATGAGTAACGAAATTAAAAACGACGACATTATCCTTTCTGTCCGTCATCTTAAACAATACTTTAAGTTTGATAAAGGTGCTGATAAATATAACAAGGCTGTTCACGATGTTTCGCTTGATGTTAAACGTGGTGAAGTTTTAGGTCTTGTTGGTGAGTCTGGTTGTGGAAAAACAACGACTGGACGTAGTATTATTAAGCTTTATAACATTACTAGTGGTAGTGTATATTTTAATGGTGTTCGTATTAGTGCTGGAACCCGTTGGAATGAAAAAGAAATTAAATTTAAGACCAAAAAAGCTCATGCTGAAATCGCTAAACTTAAAGAAGAAGAAACTTATGAGTTAAATCATTTAAATACCGATAATAGCGATGATGTTGGTATTGCTGATGAAAAAGCAAAGATTCATGATAAATATTCGAAAAAGATTACAAAAATTAGAGATGAGCTCGAAGTTATAGTGAGCCGCGAGAGAGAAAATATCAAAAGCGCTCATTATGACAATAAAAACTGCAATAAAGTTTTTGCTGCTAAGCAAGTCGCTTTAGTAAAAGAAAAATATAAAACTAAAATTGAAGCTTATAAAAGCAAATCTGAGCATACTCCTGAAGAAGAACAAGCTTACAAGGAACTTTATAAGAATTATCGAGATGAGTTAAGAATTGCTAAAAATGATAAGATTATGAACAAGATGCAAATGATCTTCCAAGATCCTATTGCTTCTCTTGATCCACGTATGACTGTTCGTGAAATTATTGCTGAAGGTCTAAGAATTCGTGGTATTCGTGATAATAAAACAATTGATAAAGAAGTTGAAAAATCATTGACTGAAGTCGGACTTTTACCAGAACATGCTACTCGTTATCCACATGAATTTAGTGGTGGTCAACGTCAAAGAATCGGTATTGCCCGTGCTTTAATTATGAATCCTGATTTAATTATTGCTGATGAACCAATTAGTGCACTTGATGTTTCAATTCAAGCTCAAGTCATTAACTTACTTAACGATTTAAAGAAAGAGCGTAATTTAACTATTTTATTTATTGCTCACGATTTATCTGTCGTTAAATATTTCTGTGATAGAATTGCGGTTATGTATTTTGGAAATCTTGTTGAACTTGCAACAAGCGATGAATTATTTAAACATCCATTACATCCATATACTAAATCATTATTAAGTGCCATTCCTCTTCCAGATCCACACTTTGAAAAGAATCGAAAGAGAATAGATTATGTTCCTTCAAGAGATCACAACTATGCAAATGAAAAACCAGAACTTCGAGAAGTTGAACCTGGGCATTTTGTAAGATGTAGCACTGAAGAATTTGAAAAATATAAGAAAATTTGCAATGAATAGTAACGAAATTTCAAAAACTGAATCAAAAGCTACCTTAAAAGAAAACATTATTTCAGCATGCGTTGCATTTGTTATTTGCGCAGCAATTTGCATTCTTGTTGCTTTGCTCGATGTATATGTTAAAGAATTAAGTTTTAGCATCGAAACCGCAAGAATTCTTGGAGATGGTTTCTTTGTTAGTGGTGTTTTAGGAGTACTTTTTTGGTTACTTATTTTAGTTTCCCAACTTGGTGCATTTGATATGATGGTCTATGGTTGTAGAAAGTTATTTAATTATTTATTTAAGAAAAATCCTGAAGATTCAACTTTGCCACACACTTATTATGATTATGTAATGATTAAACGTGGTAAAAAGCCAAAAAGATTTTATTTCTTCTTAATTGTTGCAGCAGTTTATTTAGCTATTGGCATGATTTGTTCGTTTGTTGCCGTAGCTTAATATAGGTTGTTTAGGAGGATTTGATATGAAAATAGGTATTATTGGTCAAGGCGCAGGCGCTTTATTTTTGTCGTTACTTTTAAAGAGTAAAAACGAGTCTCTTGACATTACAATAATTGATCAAAATATTAATCCATTTAGAAAACTCTATGCAACTGGGAATGGTCGATGCAATCTAGCAAATAAAGTAATTTCAAGAAATTCATATAATAGTGAGCCAGCTTTTAAATTAACTAGAGAATATAACTATATAGATATGATTAAATTTCTAAAATCACTTGGAATTTATACAAGACTTCTTGATGATTTAGTTTATCCATATTCTTTAAGCGCAAAAGCATTTACAGATTATTGTGTAAGTTTACTTAAACAATATAAAGTAAAATTTATTAATAAAGAAAAAGTCCTAGATTACTTAAACAAAGATAAAAGTATATCAGTTAATACTAAAGGAAAAGAATATATTTTTGATAAAGTCATATTTGCCACTGGTGCAAAATCACATAAAGTATTTGGTAGTGATGGTTCTTTTTTTGATGTGCTAAAAAAACATAATTATAAAATTAAGTCTCTTAAACCTGGGCTTGTTCCTCTTAAAGTAAAAGAGAATGTTAAACAAGTGGAAAACGAAAGATTAAAAGTTGGTTTAACTTTAATTATTGATAGTGATGTTGCATATAAGGAACAAGGTGAAGTCTTGTTTAAAAAAGATGGCTTAAGTGGGATTTGTGTATTTAACGCAAGTTCTATAATAGCTCGAGACCCTGGTTTTAAAGAAGCAACTATTAAACTTGATTTATTTCCAGAAATTCCAAATGAAACGTTATTAAAACAATTTACTAAAGATAATAAAGTATCTCGTGATAATTTTTTAAATGGTTATTTTACACAAAACATGGCGGAATATATACGAAAATTGAGTGGATGTAAGAATTTAAAGGCCTTTGATTCTTATGATTTAAAGCGTATTGTAAAATGCGTAAAAGAGATGAGTTTCATATATGCCTCACCATATTCTTTTGATGATTCGCAAGTAAGTGTTGGTGGAATCGAACTTAATTCAATCGATGATAACTTCATGTCCAAAAAAGAAAAGAATGTTTTCTTTATTGGTGAAGTATTAAATCTTGATGGTTTATGTGGTGGTTATAATCTCATGTTATGTTACGCTGAAGCACGTAAAATAAGCGAATATTTATTAACGCTTAAAGACTAATATATTTCTCCAGTCTTGATATCGACTTTCTTAAATTTATAAGTTAGTTTTTGTGTTTTTTCATCGATATTAATAATTAAAAAGGAACCATAGTTTGTTCTAGTTGGATGGGTTAAACTTCCTGGATTAAATACGTAAGTATCGCCTATTTTTTTATTAACCTCAACATGAGTATGGCCACTTAAAAATATTTTCGCATTTAAGCTTTTAATATATTTATCTGGATTAGAAATCATTTCATAACTATCGCCATGTTCGACATGAATTTTTCCAAAAGGAGTTTCGATATCGATTTTTTGAGGTGCTTCCGTACTCCAATCGCAATTCCCTTTAACAAAACGATAAGTACTCATCATATAATCAGGAATACAATAATCTCCACAATGAATAAATAAATCTGCGTCTTTGTTTTCTTCAAAAACTTTATTTAAAATGAAAGTGTCTCCATGAGAATCGCTTACTACAATAATTTTCATATAAAGATTCTATCACAAAGGTTAAAAGAGTTAAAAATATAGTAATATTTTTGCTAATTATTTCTTGTAAGTATTACAATAAGTGAGTACATATATTAGGAGTTATGAAATGGAAAAATATAAGAAAATAGCTGAACAAAATTTACCTGAAGTAAATTGTAAGGCAACAATTTATGAGCACATTAAAACTGGTGCTCGTGTTTGTACTTTAGATACGGAAGATATTAATAAAGTATTTTGTATTGCGTTTAAAACACCAGCAATAAATTCGACAGGTGTCACCCATATTATTGAGCATAGTGTTCTTTGTGGAAGCAAAAAGTATCCAGTTAAAGATCCTTTTGTTGAACTAATGAAAGGGAGTTTAAATACATTCTTAAATGCTTTTACTTTTCCAGATAAAACAATGTATCCATGTGCAAGTAAAAATGATAAAGATTTTAAGAACTTAATGGATATATATTTAAATGCAGTTTTTTTCCCAAGAATTTATACCTGCAAAAATATTTTCTTACAAGAAGGTTGGCATTATGAAATCTTTAATAAAGACGACCCAATCAAATATAATGGTGTTGTCTATAACGAGATGAAGGGTGCTTATTCAAGTGCTGATGAAGTTTTAAATGAAGTATTAATGAATGGAACATTTGATGGAACAACTTATCAATATGAAAGTGGTGGTGATCCAGAATGTATTCCAAACTTAACTTACGAAGATTTTATAGGTTTCCATAAAAAATATTATAGTCCTACAAATTCTTACATTTTCTTATATGGGAAGATGGATATGGAAGAAAGAATGGATTTCTTAGATAAAGAATATCTTTCTAAGTTTGAGAAGATTGATGTTAATCCAATAATTAAGAAGAGTGAATCCCAAGAAAAATTAGTTGAGAAAGAAATTTTTTATCCAATTGCACAAAACGAGATTCTTGATAACAAAACCAATTTAGGTTTAGGAATTGCACTTACTGGTGCAACGGATATTAAAGATGATATTGCTTTTACTATTCTTGATAGAATTTTAATTAATTCACCTAGTGGAATTATCAAAAATAAGTTATTAGCTGCTGGAATTGGTGATGATATTGAAGGCGGATGTAATGATGGAATTAATGAAGTAGCTTTTTCAATCATTAGCAAAAATACTTCAATGAAGCAAAAAGATAATTTCTTAAATGTCATTAACGATACTCTTAATAGTTTAGCAAATGGTGAATTAGATCATGAAAGTGTCTTAGCTTATATTAATAACTTTGAATTTAAAGCTAGAGAAAATTTATTTGGTAGAATGCCACTTGGCTTAGAGATTATTTTAAAATCGATGGATACTTGGCTTTATGATGATAAGACTCCATTCTTAAAACTTAATCAATTAGGTTATTATAAAGAATTAAGGGAAGATTTAAAGAACGGTTATTTTGAGGAATTAATTAAGAAATATTTGTTAAATAACAATCATAAATTCTTGGTTATTCAAAAACCTTCAAATACTTTACAAATTGAAAAAGAGAAGGCTGCTGCGTTTAAACTCGAAAAATATAAAGCTACTTTATCAAGTGAAGAAATAGCTAGTTTAATAAGAATGAATGAAGAATTAAGAGAGTATCAAAGCGCTCCTGATTCAATAGAAAGCATTAATTCTATACCACATTTAACATTACAAGATTTAAAGATGAAACCAGATAATTATCCATGTAATGTTGAACACTTAAATTTTGATTTATATACTAGTAATTATTTTACTAATGGTATTGTTTATGGAGATTTTTACTTTAATGCCAAAGATATTTCTTATAAACATGCTAGTGAACTTGCTTTATTAAGCGCTTTACTTACTAAACTTCCAACAAACAAACATACAAACCAAGAACTTGATAAAATGATTGGTTTAAATTGTGGTTCTTTTGATGCAACTTTATTCCTAAATAAAATTTATAAAACTAATGATTATAATTTTTACTTTGGATTTGAGTTCTCAGTATTAAAAGAGAATCTTGGATTTATAAAAGATATGTCTCTTGAATTCATTAACGATTCACAAATTAGTAATGAAGCAAAACTTCAAGAAATTATCGGAAGCGAAAAGGCGCGACTTGATCAAGCCGTTAATTATGGCCACTCACTTGCGATGATTAGAAGTAAACGTAATAATTCAGTTGGAGATTATCTTAATGATGAAATTAATGGAGTTGGTTATATTGATTTTATTAACGATTTATCTAAAAACTTTGCTACTAAAAAAGATGAATTAATTAAAGATTTAAGTATGTTAATACATACATTATTTACCAAAGAAAACTTTGTTGCTTATTCAACTCTTGATAAAGAAACAATGCCAAATTATAAAGAGGCATGTATGCAACTTTATGAAAATTTACCATCATCTAGCGAACGAAAAGTAAATAATGAGCAAATTAAGCTTAAACCAATAAACGAAGGTTTTATGTGTCCATTTGATGTTAACTTTGTTATTCGTTCATGTGATTTTGCTAGAGTTGGTTGTTCTTATAATGGGAAAATGGATGTTCTCACAAATGCAATTGGTATTGATTACCTTTGGCAAAACGTAAGAGTAAAAGGTGGCGCCTATGGAGCTGGACTTTTATTAAATCAAAAGATGGGTTTTGCTTTATACTCCTATCGTGATCCACATATTGTTGAAACTAATAATATTTATTTTGGAATTCCTGAATTTATCAAATCAATGAAGTACTCTGATGAAGAACTCTTAAAATTAAAGATTGGTTCAATTAGCAATAATTCTTATGTTATGCATCCAAGTGATGCAGGAAAATTAGGCTTTAGCAGATTACTTAGTGGCTATACCTATGAAGAAGTTGTTAAGCAAAATGATGAGTTGCTTGAATGTACAGTTAGTGATTTAAATAATTTTGCTAATACGATTAGCGAACTTTTAAATAATTCTAATTTATGCGTAATAGGTAACGAAAAACAAGTTGATGATAACAAAAAGTTGTTTAACGAAATAAGAAAACTATATTAGATTTTTAATCGAGCACAATGAAGTTTTGCCTTCGTTTTGTGCTCGATTTTGTCCTTGCTTTTAACCTTCGTTTATAATAAGATAATAAAGCATATGGCGAAATTGGAGAAGCGGTTAACTCACTTGGCTGTGAACCAAGCATGCATCGGTTCGATCCCGATATTTCGCCCCATATTGTAAAGTACCCCTTTCTTTGGACTAATCAAGTTCAAGAAAGGGATTTTTTTATTAAGAAAATCAGAAAACGTTTTAATATTATACAAATATGCAATTTTTACTATGGAATTATGGGATTTAGTTTACTAAAATAACAATTAGAGGTAAAAACTATATGAAAAAAATGAAAATTTTTGCAGCTAGTGTACTTGGACTTGTTTCAGTCTTAAGTTTAGCTAGTTGTGGGGAAAAAGAGATTAGTCGTGATGAAGCAAAGAGTGATTTAAGTTCTATCGTGAGCACTTCGGTTGAAACTCCTAAGAAGTTCAGCTTTTCAAGTGATTCTACTGGTAGTTATGTAAACCCATCTTTCGTTGATAATGAATATGATTTTGGTAAAATTTCACCACTCGCATCAAGTAGTGGAAGTTATACATTCTCATATACTTATTCTGAAGAAGATAAGTATTTAGATGTTAAATTTGGCAGTTTTGAAGCTTGTGTTTATTATAAAGATGATACTTTAAATTTTTATTCTTCACTTGTTGGAAGCATTGCAGTTAAAGTAGATTTTTCCGCGGCTATTCAAACATTAACTGCAACAGTTAAAGCCTGGGGTTTAGATATTAGTAACATCATTAATGATTATGGCACTAAATTACTTGAAGGATTCTTTGCTAAACTTGATACTATCGAAGGTGTTGAAGAATCTTATAAGAGTAGTGGTAATGGAAATTTAAGTGCTTCAGTAACTTATACAAGTTCAAATTCGAACAAATATAATACTGAATTTGCTATTAACAATTATTATTTAAATAAACTTACTCAAAAAGTTAATGATAAAGAAGTTGTTAACTTTGAACTTAATCTTGATAAAGTTGAGATTAATATTCCTTCTAAGTAAAATTTTAAAGACAAATGAAAAGATGCGCTCTAAGCGCATCTTTTTTAGTGTAAATAGAATATTATTTTTCTAATTCAGTTTCCCAAAGACCATGTAAATTACAATAAGCATAAACTGAAATTGGTTCTTCGCCATCAACTAAATTGAAATCAGCAATTGGTTTACTTGATGGAGTTAGATCTCTTCTATAAATTCCTTTATTGGTTTGAAGAATGATCCATTCAATTGAGTGTTCAATTGTCATTGGGTGTAAAACACTACCAACTTCAACATGAACTTTACTTCCATTAATTGTTACGACTGGAAGGTGCTTTTCTTTCGCTCCATCGCTATGATTTGCGACTAATCTTACCATCTCAGTTGCACAACACATTGTAGGATTAGTATGTTCAGTTAAAACCTCAATTACCTTTCCACATAATTCACACTTATAAAACTTTAATTGACTATACATAAATTAAATCCTCCATATAAATATTATACCCACTTTTTTAATAAATAAAAATATGATGCTTTGATATAATAATAATGTATGTCGGATTACGAAGAATTAATTAAAGATTTAGAAAGCTTAAAAGAAGATAAATATTCTAAATTTTGTAGTGGCTTAAGTGGCACTGATGTAAAAATCATGGGCGTGAGATTAGGAAACCTCCATGAACTTGTTAAAAAATATAAGGATATTGACTTAACAAATTATAAATTAAACGATTATTACGAAATAAGATTCATTTTTTTCGCTGTTGCATTTAAGCAACAGCATGATTTTTTAACATCCATTAATTTTATCAAAAAGTATTCAAAATATTGGGTTGGTTGGAATCTTAGTGATTCAACTTATCAATATATAAAATTACCAAAAGATTTTGGGGTTGTTTTACCAGTGCTAAAAAATCTTCGAAACGACAAAAATGAATATATTCGTCGATTAGCCTATTTAATTTGCTTCAAATATGAGAAAAATGTTCAAAATTTAGGGGGTATTTTTGCTCTTTTTCAAGATGATGAAGCATATTACGTTCAAATGGTAGAAAGTTGGGTCCTTTGCGACCTTTATATTTATTATCCAGAAGAAACATTTATGTTTCTTAAAGACTGCAAACTTGGTAAAATAATAGTTAACAAGGCAATTTCCAAAATTCACGATTCATATCGAATTAGCGAACAAAATAAAGAAAAAGCTAAGACTATTAAAAAATAATTTTTTGGAGGGCAAAAATGACAAATAAGGAAAGAATGCTAGATGGCAAGCTTTATATGGCTAATGATCCAGAACTTCAGAGCTTATTTAAAACTAATAGAGCCATGCTAGAAGAGTTTAATCAAACTAGTTTTAGAGATGGGAAAAGAAGAGGATATATTCTTAAGCAAATGTTTAAGCATACTGGAAAATTTTTACATGTAGAGCCACCTTTTTATTGTGACTATGGTGGAAACATATCAGTAGGTGAGAATTTCTATGCTAATTATGGATGTATTATTCTTGATGTTTGTGAAATAACGATTGGTGATAATGTTTTATTCGGCCCAAGAGTTACGGTAGTTTCAGCAACACATCCAATTGATTCTGATGTTAGAAATTCAGGTCTCGAACTTGGTGAACCAATTCATATTGGTAATAACGTATTTATTGGTGCTGGAGCAATTATTAATCCTGGAGTAACAATCGAAGATGATGTTGTTGTTGGCTCAGGGTCAGTAGTTACTAAAGACTTAAAATCTCATGCAATATATGCGGGAAATCCTGCTAAGAAAATCCGTGATATTAATGATGACGATAAGAAATATTGGACTAAAGAACAAGTTAAATACAATAAAGAAATGGAGAAAAAGTAACATGTTAACAAAAAGATTAATCACAAAAGACACTTATTACGTTGGTGGAAGCGACCGAAGAATCGCTTTATTTGAGAATGTTTATCCTTTAACAAATGGAGTCTCTTATAATTCCTACGTCATTATGGATAAAAAGACTTGTTTACTTGATACAGTCGATGAAAGTATTTGTAACACATTTATTAAGAAAGTATCGGAAGTTCTAGGTTTACGTAAACTTGATTATCTTGTTATCGATCATATGGAACCAGATCATTCAGCAACTATCTCAAATTTATTACAAAAATATCCTGATGTTACAATTATTTGTAATGATAAGATTCTTGCTATGCTTAAAAATTACTTCGAAGATGTAGCAATGCCTTATGTTCAAGTAATTAAAGAAGGTGAAGTTTTAGATTTAGGCGAGCATAAATTAACCTTTGTTTTTACGCCAATGGTTCATTGGCCAGAAGTTATGATGACCTACGATATGACAACAAAGACATTATTTTCAGCTGATGCATTTGGAACTTTTGGAGCTTTGAGTGGCAACTTATTTGCTCATGAAGTTGATTTTGATCATGATGCACTTGATGAAGCAAGAAGATATTATTGCAATATTGTTGGTAAGTATGGCCCACAAGTTCAAGCAGCTTTAAAGAAAGCATCAACAATTGAAATTGAAACAATTTGTCCATTACATGGACCAATTTGGCGACAAGATATTACTTATATTTTAGATAAATATCAACATTGGAGCACCTATGACCCTGAGAAAAAAGGTGTTTTAGTTGTTTATGGCTCGGTTTATGGTCATACTGCTGAAGCAGCTAGTATCGTGTGTGATGATTTAGCCCTTGAAGGCGTTAGAGATATTCATTGTTATGATGTTAGTAAAACTGATAAATCATACCTTGTTTCGGAAGCTTTTAAGTATTCACATATCTTTATTCTTTCAACAACATATAATGCTGAAATCTTTACACCAATGGAAGAATTTGTTAGAGATTTAAAGTATCATAATTTACAAAATAGAACTGTTGCTATCGTTGAAAATGGTAGTTGGGCTCCACAAGCAAAGAAACTATTGACAGAAATTTTTGCTTCAATGAAAAATATAAAAGTTTTAGATAAAACATTAACTATTAAGTCTTCACTTAAAGAAGAGCAAGTTAACGATTTGTATGGGATTGTCGAAGAAATGGCTAAAGATTTCCCTAAAGAAAAACTTAGCACTAATCCATTATTTAAGATTAATTATGGATTATATGTTTTATCAACAAAGATTGATGATAAACATTTTAATGGTTGCATCATTAATACTGTTAGCCAAGTTTGCACTGATAAAGTTTTAGTATCAGTCAATAAAGCAAATTATTCTTCTGAGTTATTCTCTAAGAATAAGATTGCTAATATTTCAATTTTAACTAAACACACGCCATTTAGTATTTTCCAACGTTTTGGTTATCAATCTGGAAAGACAGTTAATAAATTTAAAGGGTTTAAAGATTTCCGTTTAGCGAAAAACGGACTTCCATATATTTCCCGATTCAGTAATTCTTATTTATCACTTAAATGTGTAGAAATTATTGATTTAGGTAGTCACTATGGTTATATTTGTGAAGTTGTTGATAGTCTTCAATTATCTAATGAAGATAGTGTAACTTATGCCCAATATATGGATTTTATTAAACCAAAACCAGCTAGAGATGAAAAGAAGGTTGTTGGTTGGAGATGTAAGATTTGTGGATATATTTATGAAGGAAAGGATATTCCAAAGGATTTTGTTTGCCCAATTTGTAAGCATGGCATCCAAGATTTCGAAAAGATAGGTTGGTAAAAATGGAAAATAAAAAATTAGATTTAAATAGTTATCAAAAATCTGCTTATGAATTAATTTCGGAAGATGGTAAAAAGGATTTAATTCTTAATGGGGTTTTAGGACTTGCTGGAGAAAGCGGCGAATGTTGCGATATAGTTAAAAAAGTTCGCTTTCAAGGGCACACTTTAGACAAAGAACATCTCGAAGATGAACTTGGTGACGTTCTATGGTATATTGCTGAAACTTGTAGCGGACTTGGAATTACTCTTGAAGAATGTGCGCAATATAATCTCGATAAGTTACATTCTCGTTATCCAAAAGGATTTTCTAAAAATGATTCAATAAATCGAAAGGATAATAAATAATGGAAAATAAAGTAATTTATGATGCGATTATTATTGGTGGTGGAGTAATCGGTTGTTCGATTGCTCGTTATTTATCACGATATAAAGGAAGTTTTTTAGTTGTTGAAAGACATAATGATGTCGGGGATGAAACAAGTTGTGCAAATAGTGCAATTGTTCATAGTGGTTATGATCCAAAACCTGGTACATTAAAAGCAAAATATAATGTTTTAGGTAATAAGATGATGCCTGAATTATGTAAAGAACTTGATGTTCCTTTTAAGAAGACTGGTTCAATTACTGTTGCTTTAAATGATGAAGATATGGAGACGCTAAAAGAATTAAAAAACCGTGCCGAGATTAATGGAGTTTCTGCAGAATTATTATCTAAAGAAGAAACAATTAAAATTGAACCAAATATTAATCCAAATATTTTGGGTAGTTTATTTTGCAAGGATGCTGGAATTGTTTCCCCATTCGGCTTAACTGTTTCATTAATGGAAAATGCTATGGATAATGGCGTTCATCTTAAACTTAATAGTGAAATTATAGAAATTAAGAAAGAAGATGGGGTATATTCTTTAAAAGACCAGCATAATAACATCTACTTTGCCAAGTTTGTCATAAATGCGACAGGTGTAAATAGCGAAGTTGTTACAAAATATTTAGAGGAACCAACTTTTCATATTAACCCTACAAAAGGCGAATATATTTTGCTTGACCACTTTAATACACAATGGGTTAAACATACTTTATTTGTTTGTCCATCTAAAGTTGGAAAAGGTGTTTTAGTTTCACCAACTACTTCTTATAACTATATTATTGGTCCAAGTGCTACACCTACTAAAATTGGTGATACATCTTGCGATAAAGAAACTTATGATTTTTTAAAGGAAAAAGCAAAATCATTAGTTATCAATGTTCCTTATCCAGAAACAATAAAAGGATTTGCTGGCGTTCGTGCAAATAATGATCACGATGATTTTATTATTGAAGAAAGCAAAAAGAATCCAGGATTTATTTTAGTTGCTGGCATTATGTCGCCAGGTCTTGCATCAAGTCCTGCTATTGGAGAACATGTTGCTGATTATGTTAAAGATAAGTTAAAACTTAGTGTAAATAATAAATTTAATTCACGAATTAGACCTCACAAAAATTTACTTGAAATGAATTTAAATAATTATAATGCCCTTGTTCGTGAAGAGCCTGAATTCGGGAAGTTCATTTGTCGTTGTGAAAAAGTAAGTGAAGGTGAAATTGTTGATTGCATCAATCGAAATTGTGGTGCAACAACTGTTAAAGGCGTTAGAAAGAGAACGAGAGCTGGCTTTGGAAAGTGCCAAGGTACTTTCTGTCAACTTGAAGTTGTTAAGATTCTTGCACATGAACTTCATAAAGATGTTAAGGAAATTAATTATGGTGAATTAAATACTCCAATATTGATTCAAAGTAGTAAGGAGGAAAAATAATCATGAGAGAAATTGAATTAGCTATCATTGGTGGCGGCTCTGCTGGATTAGCGGCTGCTATTTCTGCTTACGATAATGGCGTTAAGAATATTATTGTTTTCGAAAAAGAAGAGCGATTGGGTGGGATTTTAAATCAATGTATTCATAATGGTTTTGGTTTACATACTTTTAAAGAAGAATTAACTGGACCAGAATACGCTTATCGTTTTATTGAAGAATTTAATAAACGGGGCATTGTTGCTAAACTTAATACTCTTGTTCTTTCTTTAAGCAAAGACAAGGTAATTACATATTCAAATAGTGAAGACGGCATTAGTCAAGTTAAAGCTAAAGCAGTAGTTTTTGCTGCAGGTTGCAATGAAAGAACCCAAGGGCAAATTCTTATTCCAGGAGATCGTCCAAAAGGAGTTTATACTGCTGGACTTGCCCAAAAATATTTAAACATTGAAGGCTATCTAGTTGGTAAGAATGTTTATATTTTAGGGAGTGGCGATATTGGTCTCATTATGGCTCGTCGTATGACCCTTGAAGGTTGTAAAGTAATTGGTGTTAGTGAATTAATGCCATATAGTAATGGATTAAATCGTAATATTGTTCAATGTTTAAATGATTTTAATATTCCTTTAAGATTGCATAATACTGTTTCGCGTATTATTGGAAAAGATAAACTTGAAGCAATCGAGATTTGTGATGTTGATGATAAACTACAACCAATTAAAGGTCGTGAACAAATCATTAAATGTGATTGCTTATTATTATCTGTTGGTTTATATCCATTTAACGTTTTACTTAATCAAGCTGGAGCAAAGTTTAATGCTCGAACTAAAGGTGCTGAAGTTGATCAAAATTTAGAAACTTCGATTGATGGAATATTCTCTTGTGGAAACGTTCTTCATGTCCATGATCTTGTAGATTTTGTTAGTGAAGAAGGCACAAATGCTGGTAAAAACGCTGCAGAATATGTTAAAAATCCTAATAAGCCAGTTATTAAAACTATTGAAGTAGAAGCAGTCAATAATCTAGGTTACGTTTTACCAAACGTTATAAAAGTAACTGAAGATTTAAAAGAAGTAAACTTTAGTTTTAGAGTCCGCAAGCCTATGAAGAAGAGTTTTATTTATGTTAAAGATGAGGATAAAGTTTTAAAGAAGATTATGAAACCAACTTTAATTCCATCACAGATGGAAAAAGTTAACCTTAAGGATGTTGATTTTAAGTCCATTAATAAGATTAGTGTTACTGTGGAGGAGAATTAATTATGAAAGAGTTTACATGTATTATTTGTCCTAATGGATGTCATATAACTATTGATGATACCGGTGCAATAAGTGGATATTCTTGTCCTCGTGGTCTTGCTTATGTTAAGCAAGAATCTACTCATCCTTTAAGAACTGTAACTTCTACAGTTAGAGTAATTGGCAGTCAAGAATATAGAGTGGTCCCAGTTAAAACTGAGAGCGCAATCCCTAAAGAAAAAATAAACGATATTATGGCGGAAATTAATAAAGCCAAAGTTAAATTTCCAGTAAAGATGCATGAAGTTGTTATTAAAAATGTATGTGGAACTGGAGTAAACGTAATCGTAACCAAGGAACTAAAATAGATGGCAAACAAGGTACTCGTTAAAGATTTTTTTAAGAAATATGGTGATGTAACTTTTAAAGAGTTACCTTTTTGCATGGCTGATGTTTTAGTCTTAGCTGGTTTGTCTTATGCGGATTATATGGCCGCTTCAGAAGTGATGGGACAATATAATATTTGGGATGATAAAATTCCTTTAAAAGCTTTTGATAAACATGATGTTATTAAAAAATTATCACTTAGATATCTTTCTGGTCCACTTGTTTATTACAACTTTTTTAAAGATGTTTTATTATGTAAAAGATATAGTGCTTTACGCATTACGCATATACGTAACGTGTTTAGTAAATCAAAAATCACCCAATTTTACGCAATGGTTTATGAAATTGGTGAAATGCGTTTTATTATTTATCGCGGAACTGACAATACAATTGCTGGATGGAAAGAAGACTTTTTAACCGCTGTTAATGATGAAGTTCCATCACAAAAATTAGCTTTAGAATATCTCGAAGAAATTGTTGCAAACGATAAAGAGCATAACTATACGATAATTGGTCATTCTAAGGGTGGTAACTTAGCTTACTATGCTTTTTTTAATTCAAAACCAGAAACAAAAGATAGAATAATTAGTTGTTACAATCTTGATGGAAATGGATTTAGAAATGATAACTATCACTATAAAGAATTTAAACCAAAAATAGTAAAAATAATCCCAAGCGATGATGTTGTTGGTTCAGTATTTGATTCATATATGCATCACACAATTGTAAAAAGTAGTGCTTTCTCAATTTGGGCACATGATGTCACAACCTGGCAACTTGATCCTAATGATTATACAAAACTTTTAGAAGTTAAAAATCTAACAAGAGCATCTCATGCTTTAAAAGTTTCATTAAATTCTTGGGTAAACAATTTATCAACTCAGCAAATTGATGATTTCTTAGATTTTATTTTTACGATTGTAGATTTAGATAAGCCTAAAACAATAAATGAACTATTCACTAACTTAAACAACAATCGTTTAAAGTATTTAAAATCTATTGATAGTTTCCCAGCCGAACGTAAGAAAGAATTGAGGAAAATGACTGCAAACTTTTTGAAAGATTATTTAAATGCTTATATTCGTTTATCACCATTTACTCAAAGATTAACAATTAAATCTAAAAATAATAATTTAATAAAGGAGAAAAATGAAAATGCCTAAAACCGAACAAAAGAAGTATGTCCTTGCAATCGATCAAGGAACAACTTCGACAAGAGCGATGATTTTTTATCGCGATGGGAAAATACTTTATAAATCCCAACAAGAGGTGCAATGCTTTTTCCCTCATGATGGTTGGGTTGAACAAAACGCTATTGATGTATGGCTTTCTGTTTTGGATGTTATCAATGATTGCCTTGCTAAAACTAATTTAACTTATGAAAACATTGATTGTATTGGATTAACGAACCAAAGAGAAACAACAATTGTTTGGGATAAAAAAACTGGAATGCCTGTTTATAATGCAGTTGTTTGGCAATCAAGACAATCCCTAGATATTTGTAATTCTTGGTCGAAATATAAAGAATTAATCCACGATAAAACTGGTTTAATTCTTAATCCATATTTTTCAGCAAGCAAGATTCGATTTATTTTGGATCATATTAAAGATGGTCAAAAACGAGCTGAAAAAGGTGAACTTTTATGTGGCACAATTGATACTTGGGTAATGTACAAATTATCTAAAGGAAAAATTTTCAAAACCGATATTACAAACGCTTCTAGAACAATGTGTTTTAATATTAATACTTTAAAGTGGGATGATGAATTATTAAAAATTTATAATATTCCAAAAAGTATGTTAGCCGAAGTTGTGCCATCTAGTCATTATTTTGGTGATGCAGATGCGCTTGTTAATGGTCTTAAGATATGTGGTGTAGCTGGAGATCAACAAGCAGCTTTATTTGGACAAAATTGTTTTGAACCAGGTGAATCTAAGAACACTTATGGTACTGGCTGTTTTATGCTTATGAATATTGGTGATAAGCCAATTCTAAGTAAAAATGGTCTATTAACCACGATTGCTTGGCAGATTGGTGATAAAGTCACCTATGCCTTTGAGGGTTCGATATTTATCGGTGGAGCATGCGTGCAATGGCTTCGTGATCAAATGAGAATGATTAAGCATTCAAGCGATAGCGAAACTTATGCTAAAAAAGTTCCTAATGAATTAGGAGTATATGTGGTCCCAGCGTTTGTTGGGCTAGGAGCACCTTATTGGGATGATGAATGCCGTGGAGGTGTTTTTGGCTTAACTCGAGCAACTACAAAAGAGCACTTCATCCGTGCGACGCTTAATTCTATAGCTTTACAATCTAAGGATTTAGTCGTGGCTATGGAAAAAGAATGTGGAAAGAAATTAAAAACACTTAAGGTTGATGGTGGAGCAACGACGAATGGTTATTTGATGCAATATCAAGCCGATATTTTGCATTGCAAAGTTATGCTTCCTAATTGCCTTGAAACTACAGCTTTAGGCGCAGCATATTTAGCTGGTTTAGAAAATAAATATTGGAATTCTATTGATGATATCCGTAAGATTCATAAATACAAAAAAGAATATTTACCAAAGATGAGCAAAGAAGAAATTGTGGTAATTGATAAGAAATGGGCGAAAGCCATTGAGGCTGTTAGGGTCTTTAAATAATGAATGAAAAAATTCATCAACTAATAGCTAATTCTATAATTATTGGTCCAAGTGAATTAGAGGATTATTTTTTGCTTGAAAAGAATAAGGAACCATCTTTAAATTTTTCTTATAAAACTAAAGAAAGTGTCTTAAAAGAAATTTTTGGAGATTATAATCAAAAAGCTATTAAAGAGATGATGAAAACAACTGGAAAATCTTATGATTTGTCAAAGAAAATTCTTTCATATCTTTCTTCAGGATACGATAAAACCGATGAATATAAGTTTCTTTATGATAAAAAACTTATTATTTGTGACCCATACTATGAAGGTCTTTATAAGAATAAGAAAGTAATTTTTCTAGTTTATTCAAAAGATGATCCTGAGATTAAACATATTATTAACAAACTTAAATTAACAAACTATGAATTTATTAATTTGGATGATTTAGATTTTTTGTCCAACGATAGAGTTTACCATGTATTTAATGATGTAGGTGAGGAAGTTCGTTTCGTTTTAAATGAGATTTGTCACCAAATAGATAAAGAAAAGAAAAAACCATCAGATTTTTTGATCTATTGTAACAAGGATACCTATTCTTTTTATTTAGATGTTTTTTCGAAATATTATAATTTGCCTATTAACATTGATAATAGTTATTCGCTTTATGATACTTTATCGGCAAAAATTATATTAAATAATCTAGATGAAGATTTTTTAACTTTTATAAATGACAATTCTAGATTATTTGAACACGATAAAAATAACCTTGATATTATCAAATATTTATATGAGTTTTATGATTTAAAAAACGATAATATTTATGTTATTGATTTAGTATCTATATTGAAAGATTATCCAATTCACAAAGAATCATTTGTTGAAGCTGTTAAAGTTATTGATTCAATTTCGTTTGATAGTAATAAAACAATTTATTTTTTAGGCGCTAACGACGATTTTGTTCCAAGAGTATATGATAATAACGATGTTTTAGACGATGAAGAAAAAGAGAATCATTTTTTAACCACAAGCGTGATTAAAAATGATTACACAAATAAAATTACAAAAGCATTTATGACATTTAAAAAAGTAGTTAACATATCTTATGTTTTTGAAGATGATGATAGTGTGCCATATATGCTAAAGTCGCTTAATTTTAAAAAAGCAGATGGTAAAATAGTTGAATATCAATATTCAAAAGAGATCAGTGATATTTATTTTTCAAACTATTTATATCGATATAACTATTTTAATGAAATAAATCCTGAACTTGCGATTGACAAAAATTCGCTTAATAGAGAATCATTATTTGAACACAAATATTCAACAATTAAACGTGAAAAGGATAGGCCAGAATATTCCTATACTTCAATTGAAACGTATAGCGAATGTCCTTTTAAATATTATTTAAATTATATTTTAAAATTAAATGTATTTGAGTCTACAACTAGCTCTGAATTTGGTAAGTATGCTCATCAAATCATGGAACATGTTTATGATGAGAATTTTGATTTTAATAGCGTTTCTAAAACTGTTTTAAAAGATTATGATTTTTCGCCTAAAGAATTGGTTTTCCTAAATAGGTTTAACAAAGAAATTGAAAAGGTTACTGATAATGTTATTAGTATTAATAAAATGAAGCCACTAAAGAAAACCTATAACGAATACAAACTTAAGGTTTCTTATGATAATTATGATGTGACTGGCCAAATTGACCGTATTAATGTATATGATGATGCTCTTCTTGTTATTGATTATAAGACTGGTTCTTATGGGATTAGCGTTAAAAATTTTGAATTAAGAAGAACGGATTTACAACTCCCAACATATTTATATCTAATAAAAAAAGACCCAGAATTTTCAAAATATAAAGTAATTGGTTCCTTTATTCAAGTTATTCCAAGCAAAGGATTTTATAATTTTATTAAACCAACCAAAGAAGATGAAAAGAGCCAGATGTTACAAGGATTTATAAATAAGGACAATTCGATTTACATGCAATTTGATTCTTCAGTTGAAAATGGCGATAAAAGTAGTGTAGTAAATGGTGTTTATATGTCTAAAACTGGAGTCACAAAAAGGACTGGGGCGTTTACAACTGCTCAATTTGACAATTATGTTAAAGTGACTGAAGGTTATTATCACGATTTTAATGATTCAATTCAAAACAATGATTTTATAATATCGCCACTAAAAACAAAGAATCCTTGCTTATATTGTAATTTTCACGATATTTGTTTTTGCACAAATGATGACATTAGAGATATAAAAGATGGTAGTAACGAAGATGAGGAGGAACAAGAATATGGCGATGACGAATGATCAACTAAAAGCTATTAATAGTGAAGGTAATGTTCTTGTTTCTGCTGGTGCAGGTAGTGGAAAGACTACTGTTTTAACTGAGCGTGTTATTCGAAAGATAAATGAAGGGGTAAAAATAGATGAATTACTTATTCTTACATTTACGAATGCCGCCGCTAAAGAAATGCGTAATAGAATCAAAGAAGAGCTCCTAAAAAATGGGAAGTCTAATTTAATAAACGAGGTTGATTCGGCACATATCCAAACATTTGATGCTTATGCTTTATATATTGTAAAAAAATATGGTTATTTGATTAATTTGCCTCAATCAATAAACAATGTTCCTGAAGACGTAATTGATATAAAAGTTCGTCATATTGTTAATGATCTTTTTGATGAATATTATCAAAAAAATGATGAGATTTTTAACGAACTTATCAATACTTATTGCATTAAAGATGATAGCGATTTAATTAAGTTTGTTATTTCGTTTTATAAGATAACAAAATCGAAACTTGATAAAGATGCATATCTGAATACATATATTGATACCTACTTAAATGATGAAGTTTTAAGTAAGAACCCCGAAGTATTATTTAAATATTCGATGGATGCCTTCTCTGTTTTAGAAGAATTGTTTAATAAAATATCACTTGAAAAACTTCATGACCAATATGAAGAAGGGTATCGTTTGACTTTGAATACTAACAATTTAAAGGATTTTGCCTATGAAGGGCAAAGAATTAAAAACCCTACTTGTCGAGTTCCTAAAGATGACTTTGAAGATCGTGAAATTAAAGCCGAAATTACTAATTTAATGACTAAGCCACAAAATAATAGTTTTAAAGATAATTTATTTACATACGATGAAGAACTCTATAAAAATGTTGATTGCGTAAATAGCAAAAAATTTATGCCTTTAATCATTGATATGGTTAAAAAAATAGACAAAAAAGTTTTTGAGTTTGAAGTTGAAAAAGGATATTTTACTTTTTCCGATATTTCTTTATTAGCTTTTAAGATTATTAAAGAAAATACGAAAATTAGAGAAGACATTAAATCTAAAACAAAATTAATTTTTATTGATGAATATCAAGATACTTCTGATTTGCAAGACCAATTTATTGAACTCATTAGCAATAATAATGTTTTTGCTGTTGGTGATGTAAAGCAATCTATTTATCTTTTTAGAGGAGCAAATCCTACTAATTTCATGAATAAATATGAAGAATATAAAAAGCTTAATCAAGCAATTGATATGACCGATAATTTCCGTAGCCGAAAAGAAATCGTTAAAAAAATTAATGAAATTTTTAATAAAATAATGACTAAAGATTATGGTGGAGCTGATTATAGTGTTTCGCATAACTTAAAACCAAGTAACCTTGATTATGAAACTAAAGGTAAAATTGAAGGACAACATGGCATCGTTAAGCTTTATTATGATGACTTATTTAATGATGTTATTTTAGATATTAAAAAAAGAGTTTCTTCAAAAATGCTAGTTTATGACCGACATTTAAAAATTGTTCGTCCAGTAAAATATGGGGATTTTGCAATTCTAAGTCCAGCTAAAACTAAGTTTTTAGATTTTGAAAAAGCAATGCGTAATGCTAATTTACCTATTAACGCAGTATATGATGAAGAATTACTTAGCGAAGATTCTGTTTTTGTACTACTTTCACTTCTTAAAGCAATAAGAATTTTTAATTTAGATAAGCAAGATAAGATTGAGTTTTGTGATTTAAAGCATGCTTTTGTTTCGATTGTGAGAAGTTTTTTGTATAAATATAGTGACCAAAAAATCTACGAAGAGATGACTAATAATACATATAGAGAAGACCCTATTTATTTAAAAATTAAAGATTTTTCTTATAAACATAAGTATTCTAGTCTTTCTGATTTATTTTCGGATTTATTAAATGAATTTGATTTTGTTCATAAGTTAAATTCTTATGAAGACCCACTTTCTCATATCGACAAGATTAAGATATTTAGTGACCGAATACAAATAATGGACAGTTTAAACTTTACTCTTGATGATTTTATTGGTTATTTAGGTGATTTAAAAGATTATGGAATATCAATGAATACTCGTCATGACCCACAATCTGATGATTCAATTTTGATGACAACAATCCATAAATCCAAAGGGCTTCAATATAAAATAGTTTATCTTATTGGCTTAGATTCTCCTGGGAAAAGAGAAGGTCATAAGCTTTTAGTTGATGATGAAATTGGCGCTTGGTTGCCTTCTTTTGCGTTTCATAATGCCGCATCTATTCAAAGCCAAATTGTTTCATATCGAGCACAAGCAAAAAAGCGTGAAGAAAAAATGCGTTTGCTTTATGTCGCTTTAACTAGAACCGAAGACAGTTGCATTTTGCTTTATAAAAAGGATTCAAATGACTTTGTTCCAGATTTAAAGAAAGTTGAAACATTACATGGCTTCCTTAGTAATAGCGGTGTTGATTTTGAAGAAGATTCTTATGCTGAGATGAAGATTGAAGACGATACAAAGAGAAAAAATATTGAAAAATCTAATGAGCAATTGTTGTTCAGTAAAATCAATTTGTCTTTCGACAAAAATTTTATAAAAGAAAAGGCGTCGAAAGATTTAAATTTTGATGCAGATATGAATACGTTAAATTTTGGTACCCATATGCATTTATTGATGGAAGAAGTTGATTTTAAAACTAAGGATACAAGTTTTATTAAAAATAATTTTGAAAAATCTCGAATTGACCGAGTTTTAAATAATGCTATTTTTAAAAACTGCATAGATGCGAATATATATAAAGAGTATCAATTTATAGATGAAGCGAATAACCGAAATGGCATCATTGATTTGTTGCTAGTATATAAAGAAAAAGCCGTTGTTGTCGATTACAAATTAAAACATATTAATGATGAAGCATACGTGCAACAACTTAATATTTATCGAAACTTTGTTGAAAGTTACTTTAAGCTTCCATGCGAATGCTATTTATTATCCTTAATTGACGATGAAACAAAGGAGATAAAAAAATGAATGAAGTAAAAATGATTGAAGACCTTTATATGGGGACTGAAGATGAGGCTATGGAAGCGATAAACAATAAAAAGATGTGGATTGAGAAAAAATATTACATCCCTGGTGACGAAAGTTTTATTATTGATAAAAATGGGGAAAAACATTTTCCATTTATAGAGTCTCTTTTTAATAATGTTTTGCTATTTAAAAATATTGACTTTTCTAATTCAAATTTTACTAAAGAAGAATGCAGTCTCATTAATGCGAAAAGTAAGGGCATAGCTGCAATTGATCTTTTTGAAAATAGCAATTTCTCAAGAAAATACAATTTTTATGTAGAATACAATTTTAGTCGAATAGAGTTATCTGCTTATCATGAATTTGTTGCTAATATTTTTCATAAGATTCCTTTTGGGTTATTAAATATTAATAAAAGTAAAATAAGTGATGGTGGTTGTGACTTAATAAAGTCGCTTGTTGTCGGCAAAAGTGGAGAATCTATTCTTATAATTTCAAAAGATAAATTGCAGAATATGTGTTATGATTGTCATATCTTGAGTAAGATAGTATATCAAAAAGGGATTGATCGTGAATTAATAAAATCTCTTTATGAGATTGCTAATAAAAACGATATAGAAATAGAGGAAATTGATGAAAACTGAAGCCTTAAAAAACGAAGCTTTTAATGAAATATTAAAAGAACTTAATGCACCTAAAGAAATCGATAAAGAATATCTTTATGAGATTTATGATGCAGTAATTGATGGCATTAATTTAGTAATGAGTAGTGCCGTTAATTATAAATTTGTTCCAGTTAATCATGTTGTTGTAATTCTTTATATCGTTAATGAGTATTTATATAGTGTTAATCATTTATCTCCAGAAAGCCGTGAAAAGTTCATAAATGATAGTGATTTATCATCAGCATTAGCGTCGGTTTGTTGCGATAAATACCTTACTAATGAGCAACTTAACTATAAATCTGTTACCTTCTTAAATAGATTTAATCCTCAGGTTTCAACCTTAAGTTTATATTTAAATTTTACATTAACTACAATTGAGAAAATTCAAGTTAAAGATAATGTTAGTGAACTAATAAAAAGAATGCTTTTTAAGGCATTTTCTTTAGGAAAATGCATCCTTGAATTATTGCTTCAAGGATTTGAAACTGAAGCTTTTTCGACTTGGAGAACTCTTCATGAAAATGAATCTATTATTGCGTGTTTAATGCATTATGGGAAGCCTATGTTTAATGAATATTTTAAACATATAACTTATGCTTTAGCGTATCGTCATCAAATTCCTGAAAAAGAACAAGATAAAGTTTTTGAAAATATAAAAGCAGAAATGCATACTCATGATTTAAAGAGTAAAGATATGAAGAAGTTTATTGAATATGGATATCTTTATGTTATTCCTGATTTTGAAGAAAAAGGTTTAAAGCTTAATTTTAGAGATGGTGTAGAAAAAGCTGCTGGGCTCGAACAATATTCAAAAGTTTATGAGATGAGTAGTGAAATTGCTCACTCTTCTCCTTTGCTTTTACTTTCAGATAAAACCTATTTTTCGCCTTTAACCTTACTTAATTTATATGAATCATTTTTTAGATTAGAAAAGATTTTCGAATCTTATTTTAAAGTCTATTCTTCACCTGCAGATTTTGAAAAATATGAACAATTAAAGAAAGTTTATATGAATCAATTAATTGTTATTTATAACAACACAAAAGAAAAATTCTTAAGTGCTAATGCACAAAAGAATTCTTCAATTAATAATAATAATAATAATAACGAGCCTGAAAGAGACTAGACTCCATAACTGCTGCCACCAATAAATTCACATAATAATGAATTACATGGTACGAATTTTGTATCGATATTTTTGAAATATTTAATCATTCTAATAAGTCGCTCAGCATCAGGATAATATACTGAATCTTTATCAATAGTTTTTAATAGTGGTAAAGCAAATTTTTTAAGAACACAAACTTCATATGGTAAGAAACTATCAAAGACATAATCAGCATCTTCTTGAGTCTTATAAATCCATTTAAATTCGCCTTTTCTAACGCTTGGCCACATAGATAAAGTTTCTTCAGCTGGAGCAGCACGATACTTATAGTCACGAACGATACGTCTTAATAAACGAATATCTGTAAGTGAGATAGGGTTTTCATAATCAAGATTAAGTTGGACCTGAGGCGAAATAAAAATCTTAAATTTATTACTTTTTGGGATTAAATCCGTCATTTCTTCGTTAAGAGCATGAATGCCTTCAACAATAATTGGGTCTTTACTATCGACTTTAAGAGTTCTACCAGCTTCTCTTTGATTTAATTTAAAATTAAATTTAGGTAAGGTGACTTCCTTACCAGTAAGCAAATCGAGCATATTTTCATTGAATAATTTTTTATCAAGAGCGTCAATGTGTTCATAATCGGTGTCGCCATTTTCATCAACTGGTACTTGCTCTTTTTGTAAATAATAATCATCAAGAGAAATACGAATTGGATTAAAACCACGAGACTTTAATTCATCACATAACCTATTTGCAAAGGTTGTTTTACCTGAAGAAGAAGGACCAGCTATACAAATTAAACGAGTAGTTTCAATTTGTCCTTCAATGATATCTCCTAAATGCACGAGCATTCGGTTATGTCTATCTTCACAAATATTAATTAAATTTGGTGCTTCTGGAGTAGTAATACTATCGTTAATTTGACTTACAAGATCTAAACGAACATTTTTTGCCCATTTTCCAGATTCAGTTAAACTTTTTGCAAAGTTTGGTTCTTCGTTAAATGGTGGAATTTCTCCATTGGTTTCGCTACGTGGATAAGCAATTAAAATGCCAGGATTGTAACTTCTTAATTTAAACTTTTTAATATATCCGGTTGAAGGAACCATATGACCGAATAAATAGTTTTTATAACCATTCGAAACATAAAAATGGACCGTTCTTTCTGGACGATATTTTAAAATTTCAATTTTGTCTGGTAAATTATATTGTTTATAAACTTCTTTTGCCTCTTCGTTAGTTACAATAATTTTTTCAAAAGGATAATTACTTTCGACGAGTTCATGCATTTTTTTATCGATTGCATTGCAAGTTTCAAGGGAAACAGGGGTGCCAAAAACATCACGAGCAAATATTGTTCGTGAAATTGAATAAGATAATTTAAATCTTATTTTTGGACAAACTAAATGTGCGGCTTGTAAAAATAAGAATAATAGCGATCTACGATATTGGCCAATTGCGCAACTATCTTTTAAGGTTAAAAATTGAACAGTTGCATCGTAATATACTTCATAATCTAATTCTCGAACACGATTATTAACCTTAGCAGCAATATAATCCATATTATTATTGCTTAAGTCTAATAGTCTTATCTTTTTTTCAAATACTAATTCTTCATTGTTTACTTTTATTTTAAATGACATAATAGCCTCCTAAAAATCTACCAACAAGTTAGTAGAATATTATCACTTTTTTTTCGATATTTAGCAAGTAGCAAATACTGATAGAAAAATTCTTAAAAAAAACGCTTAATTTTGTTTAAAAAATGTAACTTTGTTTATTTAAAAAAATAGTTAAAATTGTTATTATTATACATATGGAAACTATTGTGTTTACTAGTGTAGAAGATTTCTTCAAAAATTTATGGGATTCGATATACAATTTTTGGTTCAATACCTCAACTGATACCACCCCTTATTTTTATAATGTAATTGCGGCTATCATTTGGCTAGTTCTTTCATATTTTATTATTAAATTTATCCTTTTCCTTATTAGAAAAGGAATGAAATTAACAAAAAACAAAGCACGAGAGAAAACCGCCAAATCATTTATTTTAGATGTTGCTAAAATTATTCTTTATTTATTAGATTTTATTTGTGTACTTAAGATTTTAAGAGTTGAGCTAACTGGCGTAAGCACAATATTTAGTAGCGCCATTCTTGCGATTGGCTTATCTTTACAAGATTTGGTTGGCAATTTTGCTAGTGGGCTAATTATTTTAAATAGTCAGCATTTTAATGTTGGTGATTATATTTCTATTAAAGATTGTGCTGAAGGTGAGGTTACTGCTGTTCGTTTCTTAACCACCAGTTTAAACACAATTGCTGGACAAAAAGTTGTCGTATCAAATTCCACTATTGTTAAAAGTGTTATTACTAATTTTAGTGTAAATCCAACTCGTTTATTAAAAATATCTCTTGTGTTTTCTTATCAAGAAGACCCTGAAAAAGTTCGCAAAGTTTTGCTTGAGATGATTAAAAGCGAAAAGCGAGTATTGAAGACTCCTGAACCAACGGTTGTTATTGGCGAATTAAGCGATAGTGGTGTTACTTATTACTTAAAATGCCAAACTGCAACAATTGATTATTGGGATATTCTTTATAGCGTTAATGAAAATATTGTTAATGAATTACGTAAGAAGAATCTTAAAGTTCAACCAAGCAAGGTTCAACTTTTAAGTGCCACTGTTGCTGGAAAAGAAGATGATGAGGATTCTAAAGCATGAAAAAATTATTTAAAAGTAAAAAAAGTACATTAATTTTGTATTCTATTGTTAATTTAGTAATCGCTTTAGCTAGTTTATTTTTCTTATTAATGAATGTTTATGAAGTAAGTATGGTGCTTTTTATTGCAACTTTATTTAACATTGGTTATTTAGCGTTAATTTTATTCTATGGAAACAAAAACGAAGACAAATCACTTGCGGAAACAAAAAGTGTTGTTGTTTTTGCTTTCATTCGTTCTATCATAGAGATTGCATCACTAGTCATTTGTGCGATTTTAATATATTTTATCCCATCAATGATTAGTGATGTAACTTACAACAAATATAGAATTTTGTTTGTCATATTAAACCTTGTTCCATATTTTGGAGCAATTTTCTGTTTTGAATTAAATACGAAGTATGGTGAATAACATGGTTTTAGCAAAAACAATCAACGATAAAATAAGTGAGATGTTTAATTTCGAGTTCGTACCTCAACTTTTTATGTCGCTTCTTGTCATGCTTATTGTTTTAATCTTTGCAATTATTGTTGGCACAAAAGCGCGACATGCAAAAGTTGATGAAAAACCTAAAGGTATTTTCTTTTTAGGAATCCTAATTTTCCAAACGATTGATAATTTTACTTTATCAATTATGAATAAAAAATATCGTGATTTCACGAGAGTTATGATTGTTTTTGTGCCTTATATTTTTATTTGTTTTATTATTAGTTTAACTGGTTTACCATCGCCAATTGTCTATTTAGCTACGCCATTATCTTTAGCGTTAGTGGTCTTCTTTATGGTTCATGGTACTGCAATTAAAGAAAATCATTGGGGATATTTCAAGCGTTATGTTGATCCATTCCCAGTATTCTTACCAATTAATTTAATTAGTATGTGGGCACCTACTATTTCGCTTACTTTCCGTTTATTTGGTAATGCGATGAGTGGTTTTTGTATTATGAATATTGTTTATTTTGGTTTAGAGACTTTAAGTAACGCTTTATTTACTGGAACTTTAGTTAGTGGAGCAATAGGTGTGCAATCAATTTTCTTAGCCCCTTTAGTTACCCCATTCTTGCACTTATATTTTGATATCTTCAGTGGATGTATACAAACGCTTGTTTTCTCAATGTTAACATTGATTTACGTCTCGCAAGAGCAATCTCAAGAAGACGAAAATCAAGTTATAGAAGAAGTTGTGTCTAATTAATCAATATAGAAAGGAGTTTATTTATGGAATTGTACTATATTGGAATCGGGATGTGTATGCTTGGCACTACAGCTAGTGCTATTGGTGAAGGTCTTATTTGCGCACATGCAATTGATAACATGGGCCGTAATCCAGAGATGTATGGAAAATTAAGAACCGCCATGATTTTAGGTTGTGCTCTTGATGAAACTACCTCAATTTATTGCTTACTTATTGCTATTCTTTTACTTTTCATTCATTAGTTTGTTGTTTTAGAAGGAGGTTTATATGAAGAAAAAATATTTACTTTTTGCATCAACAATTCTTTTGGGAATGTTTTTGTTAACTTCTTGTGATACATCAAGTTTAGCTGAGAGTTTCCAAGAATCGATAATTGATGCCTTAGTTCCTAATTTTTGGGCTTTCTTAACTCAATTTTTAGCATTAATTGTTTTAATTGTGTTAGTGAGCATCTTTGCTTATAAACCTATCAGAAAATTTTTAGATTCTCGTAGTGATTATCTTGATAATGAAGTTAAATCAGCTAATAAAAATAATGCTGATTCGAAAGTAAAACTACAAGAAGCTGAACAAAATGTTGCGGATTCACGTAAAGAAGCCGTAAAGATTATTGAAGAAGCAAAAGATACCGCAAATACTGAAAGAAAAAAGATTCTTGATGATACTTCTAAAGAAGTCATTAAGATGAAAGCAAAATCTGAACAAGATATTAAAGATAGTAGAGTACGTGCGGAAAAGGATGTTCAAAAAGAAATTGTTAATGTAGCTCTGGATGCTTCTAAACATGTTTTAAATCGTGAAGTTAATGAAGAAGATAACAAGAAAATTATTGATGCATTTGTGACGAGTTTAGGTGGAGACAATAAGAAAGACAAGGAAATTAAGTAATGAACGAACTTTATAACCGTTATGCTTTAGCTCTTCTTGATTTAGCAAAAGAAGAAAATAAAGTAGTGGAATATCGACAAGAAGTCGATTCTTTGCTTACGGTTATTAAAGATAATCCAGAAATTATGAAATTTTTTGGAAGTTATTACACTAGTGAAGAAGCAAAAAATGCTTTAATTGATGAAAAATTAAGCAAATATTATTCGAAAAATGTAATTAACTTTATCAAAGTAATTTTAAAAAATAATCGTTCAATGTATCTATATAAGATATTTAAAGAAACCTTGTTTCGTTTTGATGATTATTTAAATATTGAAGAGGGGAAAATTTATTCAACTCTTCCGCTTTCTAAAAAAGATATGGATAGGATTATTGAAGTTATTGAAAGAAACACTGATAAGAAAATTGTTCTTACAAATGTGATAGATCCAAAACTTATTGGTGGAATAAAAGTTGTTTTAAAAAATGATATCTATGATGCGTCACTTGTAACACAAGTTGACGAATTAAAGTCTAGGTTATTAAGGAAAGGAAGTTAGGTATGGAGATAAAAACAAATGAGATTTCTTCATTAATTAAAGAAGAAATCAAACAATTTAGTAAAAAGATTGAGTATAGCAATGATGTAGGCACTGTTGTTACGATTGGTGATGGAATTGCTATGATTTATGGACTTGATAATGCCATGCTTGGCGAACTTTTGCTTTTCCCTCATAACATTTATGGAATGGTGATGTCACTTGAAGCTGAATCGGTTGGTGCGGTTTTACTCGATGATACGCAAGATATTGTCGAAGGCGATATCGTAAAACGTACTGGAAAAGTAGTTGAAGTTCCAGTAGGCGATGGTTTACTTGGCCGAGTCGTGAATGCTCTTGGTCAACCAATTGATGGTGGAAAACCTATTGTTTATAAAAAAACAATGCCAATTGAAAGGAAAGCTCCTTCGATTATGGATCGAAAGTCCGTTAGCGAACCTTTAGAAACTGGTATTAAAGTTATTGATGGATTAATTCCTATTGGCAAAGGTCAACGTGAATTAATCATTGGCGACAGGCAAACTGGAAAGACCGCTATTGCAATCGACACAATTCTTAATCAAAAAGGCAAAAACGTTAAATGTGTTTATGTTTCAATTGGTCAAAAGAATAGTAGCGTTGCGCGAATTGTTGAAAAATTGAAAGATAATGGCGCAATGGAATACACAACTGTCATCAATGCAAGTGCTAGTGAAATTGCTCCTTTACTATATATTGCTCCATATGCTGGAATTACTATTGCTGAAGAATGGTGTATGAATAAAGAAGATGTACTCATTGTTTTTGATGATTTAAGTAAACATGCGGTTGCTTATCGTGCCCTTTCTTTACTTTTAAAACGTAGTCCAGGTCGTGAAGCTTATCCAGGAGATATTTTCTATCTCCATTCAAGACTACTTGAAAGATGCTGTCGTCTTGATCCAAAAATTGGTGGAAGTATTACGGCCTTACCAATTATTGAAACACAAGGTGGGGATATAAGTGCTTATATTCCAACTAATGTTATTTCAATTACTGATGGACAAATCTTCTTAAGCGATGATTTATTTAATATTGGGCAACGTCCAGCTGTTAATACTGGTTTATCAGTATCCCGTGTTGGTAGTGCAGCTCAATTTAAAGCTGAAAAGAAAGTTACGGCTTCATTAAAGATGAAACTTGCTAACTTTAGAGAACTTCAAAGTTTCTCTCAATTTGGCAGCGATCTTGATGAAAATACTAAAAAAATCATCCATCATGGCGAGATTTTAACCGAGGTTTTAAAGCAAAAACAATACGATTCTTATCAAGTAGATAGACAAGTAATTGAAATATTTGCTGCTCAAGAAGAATATCTTGATGATTTGGAAGTCAAAGATGTAAAACCATTTTTAAATGATTTATATAGTTATATTGAGAAGTTTAATCTAGAAGTGATTAACGGAATTATTGATACGAAAGATATTAAAAAACCTGAAAGAGATCATCTTCGTGAAATAATTGCTAAATTTAAAAAGGAAAGAAGTTTAACTAGTGGCCCAAAGTTTAACTAAAGTAAAACACCGTATCTCAGCGGTTGAATCTATTCGAAAGATTACTAATTCAATGAAATTAGTAAGTAGTGTTAAGTTGCAAAGAATGATGAAAATTTCAACACTTCAATCTTTCTATTATCGAGCCATGGAACAAGCTATGACCGATGCGATATTTTATAATGCAAGAAATACTGATGATTATTATGATACTGAGTTTATAAAAACATTTGATTCAACTAAAAAACTTTATGTTTTAGTTACTTCTAATATGGGATTGTGTGGTGGCTATAATAACGATATTATGCGTTATTTTAGAAACATTTATAAAAAAGGCGACGAAGTTATTATTGTTGGTGATCGCGGATATATTAATTTATCAAAAGAAAAAGATTTATTGCTTGATGCAAAGTTTGTGCATTTAAGAAATGATTTTGGAATTGATGAAGTCCGAATTTTAACGACTTATTTACTTAATAAGTATAAAACTAAAGGATACCAAGAAATTGATTTGATATTTATGAAATATAAAAATTCAATTTCCTTTATTCCATCAACATTAAAAATTTTGCCAATTGTACCAAAAGAAAACCCAAGTAAGGCATATTCGCCAATTTATGAACCTAATAAAAAGGCGGTAATTGATCAAATTATCCCTCAATATATAAATTCATTATTGTATAAGAGTATATTTGAAGCTTATATGAGTGAAGAAAGTAGTCGAAGGAATACGATGGATTCTGCTGATAAGAGTGCAATGGATTTAGTTGATTCGCTTAAACTTGAGTATAACAAGGCTCGACAAACTGAAATTACTCAAGAAATTATAGAAGTTGTTAATGGCAGCAATGCAGTAAAGTGAGGATTAATATGAAAACTAAAGAAACAAAATTAGAAAAGTTAAGTGGCACGAATGATTTTGGTTATGTAACCCAAATTGTTGGGCCAATTGTTGATATATGTTTTCCTGAAGGAGATCTTCCTGAGGTTTTAACTGCATTAAAAATTCCTTTACCAAGCGGGAATGAACTTGTTGTTGAAATCGAGCAACATATTGGCGACGATACAGTGCGTACAGTTGCAATGGGTCCTACCGAGGGACTCGTTCGACATATGAAAGTCATAAATACTCATAATCCAATTGAAGTTCCAGTTGGAACTTGCACATTAGGTCGTGTATTTAATGTTTTAGGTAATCCAATTGATGAATTACCAATGGGAGATGAATTAAATAATGCAGAAAGAATGCCAATTCATCGATTACCACCAGCATTTAAAGACCAAGTTACTAAAGCTGAAATGCTTGAAACTGGTATTAAAGTTATTGATTTACTTTGCCCTTATGTTAAAGGTGGTAAGGTTGGTTTATTTGGTGGCGCGGGTGTTGGTAAAACCGTTTTAATTCAAGAATTAATCCATAATATTGTTACTGAACAACATGGTATTAGTGTCTTTGCTGGAGTTGGCGAAAGAAGCCGTGAAGGTAATGATTTATATAACGAAATGAAAGCAACTGGAGTTTTAAGTAAGACCGCTTTAGTCTTTGGTCAAATGAACGAACCACCAGGAGCAAGAATGCGTGTCGCATTAACGGCTCTTACTATTGCTGAACATTTTAGAGATCAAATGAACATGGATGTTCTCTTCTTTATTGATAACATTTTTAGATTTACTCAAGCCGGTAGTGAAGTTAGTGCCTTGATTGGCCGTATGCCAAGCGCCGTTGGTTATCAACCAACACTTGCTACAGAAATGGGTCAATTACAAGAAAGAATTACTTCAACAAAAAATGGCAGTATTACCTCAATTCAAGCGGTTTATGTACCTGCAGATGATTTTACAGATCCAGCACCTGCTACAACTTTCTCACATCTTGATAGTAAGACAGTTCTTGATCGTAATATCGCTTCTTTAGGTTTATATCCAGCCGTTGATCCACTTGAATCTTCATCAACAATTCTTGATCCAAATATTATTGGTCAAGAACATTATGATGTTGCTCGTGGCGTACAAGCGATTCTTCAAAGATACAAAGAATTACAAGATATTATTGCAATTTTAGGTATTGAAGAATTAGGTGAAGATGATAAAAAGATTGTTGCTAGAGCGCGAAGAATTCGAAACTTCTTATCACAACCATTCTATGTTGCAGAAGCTTATAGTGGATATAAAGGAATATACGTAAAAGTTGAAGATACTATTCGTAGTTTTAAAGCAATTTTAAGTGGAAAATATGATGATTATCCAGAGAGTGCTTTCTTATATGTTGGGACAATTGATGAAGTAAAGAACGAAGAAAAGGGCGAAGATGACAAATAAATTCCAATTTAGAATTATAAGTGCGGATGGGAAAGTTTTTAGCGATTCCATCAATGAACTCTATGTCCAAACGAAAGAGGGCGTAGTTGGGATTTTGTCTGGTCATTATCCTCTTGTTGCTGAAATTGAAATTAGTAGTTTTCGAACAATTAAAGATGGTAAAACGACATATTTTGCCATATCTGGTGGGATTTTAAATGTTGATAATGATGGTAGTTATATTCTTGCTGACACTTTTGAAGAAGCAAAAGATTTAGATAAAGTTCGAATTTTAGGTGCTAAAAAAAGAGCTGAAGAGAAGCTTAAAAATCTAACTAAAACTGACGAAATTGACATTAGAAATACCGAATTTGAACTCAAAAAAGCTATTAACCGATTACGTTTAGTGAAGTAGAATAAAAGGAAAGAGGAGAGGTTTACCTATATGAAAAACTTTATATTTATATCGCCACATTTCCCAGATTCGTATTGGAAGTGGTGTTTAGCCCTAAAAAATAAGGGATTTAATGTTCTTGGAATAGGTGATGCCCCTTATTCAGAAATAAGTGATCAATGCAAGTATTCCTTAACTGAATATTATTGTTGTTCAGACATGGAAAATTACGAAAATGAGAAACGAGCTGTCGCCTATTTCAAAGAAAAATATGGTGACATTGATTTTCTTGAAAGCATGAATGAATATTGGCTTGAATCCGATGCTAAGTTAAGAACAGATTTTGATGTGAAGCATGGGATTCGCGCGGATGAAATTGTTAAATATAAATTGAAGAGTGAAGAGAAAAAGTATTTTGAAAAAGCTGAATGTAATGTAGCAAATTGGATTTTAATTAATGATAAA
>Ga0265294_10000320_pt1 | contig 63390 bp, 54 predicted proteins | sample MunlanPumphouse3_FD_192504 | JGI IMG/M metagenome (GOLD analysis project Ga0265294, IMG submission 192504) | Groundwater microbial communities from a municipal landfill in Southern Ontario, Canada - Pumphouse #3 | ecosystem: Environmental > Aquatic > Deep subsurface > Groundwater | place... | reverse complement strand
ATGGTGTTAAGAAATTACTATTTCTTGGAAGTACTTGTATATATCCAAAAAATTCTCCACAACCTATGAAAGAAGAATATCTCCTTACAAGTGAACTAGAATACACAAATGAACCATATGCTATAGCCAAAATAGCAGGCATTAAAATGTGTGAATCATATAATATACAATATGGTACAAATTTTATATCAGTAATGCCTACAAATCTTTATGGAGCAAATGATAATTTTGACCTTGAAAAATCTCATGTTCTCCCTGCACTTATAAGAAAAATACACCTTGGAAAATGTTTAGAAGAAAACAATTGGGAAGCAATCAGAGTTGATTTAAACAAAAATCCTATTAAGAGTGTTAAGCGTTTAGCGTTAAGTGCTAAGGATGAAGAAAAAATAATTCTAGGAAACTCTACAAAAGAGGAAATATTAGAAGCCCTAGACAATTATGGCATAAAACTTCTTAACACTAAAAGCTCAACGCTTAACACTAGTATAGAAATCTGGGGAAGTGGATTACCACGAAGAGAATTTATGCACTCTGAAGATATGGCTGATGCTTGTGTATACCTAATGGAAAAAATAAACTTTAAGGATGTAGTTGATTCGTATATTAGTAATTCGTGTACTAGTGGATGTGAACCAATAACCAATAACCAATATACCAATATACCAATAACAAATACCCATATAAATATAGGCACGGGTAAAGATATTTCGATAAAAGAATTAGCCGAACTTATTAAAAATATTATAGGATTTAGAGGTGAGTTTTATTTCAATATGTCTAAACCTGACGGTACTATGATAAAAAGAACCAATCCATCCAAATTACACTCTTTGGGATGGGAGTATAAAGTAGAATTGGAAAATGGGATAAAAATGCTGTATCAATATTATAAAAAAGGTTCATAAATGGAACATATAGAAATATTACTTTTTGTTGGAGAAAATCATAATAAATCATATAAAAGTTCTCTGATTAAAAGTACTCTTTATTATGCCAATGTTAAGAATGTTAAATATCATATATGTGATATACATTCTATAAATACTATAAAATTATCATCAATAAAAGCCGTTTTCTTCCCATTAAACTTTATATCATGGGCAACGGATTTAGATTTAGAAATTTTCAATATACTTCATGATGATATGCCACTAGTTTTTGATTTGGATATGCCAATAAAAAAATCAATAAATTTGAGCAATAAGAAAATAGCTATTAGAGCTGCTTTTGGAGAAATACCTTCTTTAAACTTTACTCCGGAATATACAATACCCATGTTACCGTTAGCAATAAAATACAGTGCAGATAATATCTTAAAAGATGTTATTATGGTTGATGTTAAATCTTTTCATTATGCAGCGGATACACATTTTTATGTCTTAAGTATATTAGCTAACATGGCTAGAGAATGGTTAGCTCTAGAAGAGATTGTTGGTCATAAATTGTACATATACCTGACATCGTTTATGCAACTATCTCAGTATATCAATGTTTTTAAATCATTAGTCGAACAGCAACAGTTTCGTGGCGTAAATCCAAATACATTTGATATCTTAAATGACAGACTTATTGAGAATATTGCTTCTAATGAAGAATTTGAGAATCTTAAATTAAGAACAAGATTGTTTATCACAGAACATGGTAATTTGGCAGATGCAGACTTAGTAGAAGCACTTTGTATTGGGACTCCTTTACTTACATATAAAAGATTTTGCTTTACACGCACTTCAGGAATACATCACTCTGCTATTAACGCATTAAAATATTTGGATAAAGACATAGAACAAAGAATAGCTTTTGCTGACTTTTTGAGGATGAAAGAAGAATATGGATTAAGGAATATTATAACTCTTGATAATGTTAAATCTTGGAATGCTGAAGCATATGAAGAAATGTTCTTGAAAAGTTATGATTTACTTATTGATTGGATATTAGATGGAACAATTGTAAACGAAGTAAACTTAAATATGAAGAATTGTTTTTTTAGGGACGGTATAGAACGTGATGTAAAGAATTTCAATATGGTTAAAAACATTGTAAATATTAGTAAAGGTCATTTATGAAAATAGGTATCATAGGAGCTGGAGTTACAGGATTAGCACTAGGAAGACTATTATCAAGTAAATTTAATGTGGAGATACTAGAGTCATCAAATAAAATTGGTGGTATAGCTTCTACAAAAACAATAAATGATGTAACTTATCACACTATCGGTGGACACTGTTTGAATTCTAAACATCAAGAGGTACTTGACTTTATATTTGATATTATCCCTAAGAATAATTTTAATCAAATAATTAGAGATGCCAAAATATTGTTTAAGAATCATTATATAAGGTATCCTATAGAATTTGCTATTAAGGAAATATACAATATTGATAAGAAAATTGCTTTTAATATAACTAAAGATTTTTTAAGCACATCAAATGAAAATAGCACTAATTTGGAAGAATGGTTTATAAATAATTTTGGGGATACATTAGCTCAAGAATACCTAATCCCTTACAATACAAAAATATGGAATAATGATTTACGAAATATGAATTATGATTGGGTTATTGATAAGCTACCGACACCTTCTCCTTATGACTTTTTTGAATCATTGATGAATTATAAATCTGATGATATGCCACATGCGACATTCTTTTATCCAGTTACAAATAATCAAAATGATTTTTTAAGTGCCTTAGCTAATGACTTAAATATAGTTTTAAATTGTAAAGTTACTAAAATAATGAAAAATAGTAAAAAGTGGATAGTAAATGATAGTTATAAGTATGATATACTTATCAATACTTCTCCTTTAAATAATTTATTCGATTTAATTTATGATGCTCCTGCAGATATTAAGTCTTATGCTCAACTTCTAAAATATAATAAAGTTACCACTATGCTCTGGGAATCTAATAGTCAAGATTTTTCATGGTTATATATTCCTTCCCAAGAAATTAAGTTTCATCGAGTTATCAATATTGGTAAATTTTTCTTACCAAATAAGAATTATATGATAACAGAAGCTATAGGGGAAATTGACTATAATACGATGGAGGCTATAGGTAAAAAACTAGACTTCTTAATTAAGCCTATTGGGCACAATATATCAGAACATGCCTATGTTGTTTTTGATAATAATACAAATAATGTAAAAAAGATTTTAATGGAATATTTAGATAGTGTTGGTATGATTACTGTTGGTAGGTTTGGAGAATGGGAATATTATAATATGGATATTTGTATAAAAAAGGCTTTAGAGGTTTTTAATAGGTTGGTTACTCAATATGAGTCCTAAAATAACAGTGATTACCGTTACATATAACGCAGAACAATATTTGGAACGAACTATCAAAAGTATTATATCTCAGAATTATTCAAATATTGAATATATTATTATAGATGGAGCTAGTACTGATGGTACTATAGATATTATTAGGAGATATGAACAATATATAACATACTGGATTAGTGAATCAGATAGTGGTATTTATGATGCTATGAATAAGGGTATTGACATATCAAGTGGAGTATGGATAAATTTTATGAATGCTGGTGATACCTTTGTAAATAGAGATATTGTTACACAGGTTGCTGATACTGCACAAAATGAATCAGTAGATATTATTTATGGCGATACGAATATAATAAAGAATAATTTCTTATTTGCCTTAAATAAAGCTGAACCAATGGATAAAATTTGGGAACACTCATTTTGCAATCACCAGTCTTTATTTGTAAAAAGTTCTATTATGAAAGCATTACAGTTTGATATTAACTACAAAATAGCTGCAGAAAAAGATTTATTTTTTAAACTTTATAAAGGCAAATATAAATACTCTATTATTCAAAAACCCTTAACAAACTTCATAATTGATGACAATTCTACAAGTTATAAGTATAAAATATTAGATTCGGTAGAAATGTTACAAATTATATTAAAAAATACATCCGATGCTGAGAAAATATACTCTCATCAGCATTATAAGAATTTAACTAGTTACAATCCGTATAATGATAATAGCAAATCGTCATTATCAGAATTTTCTTCTAAAATTAATTCTATTTATAATTATGCTAAATATTTGAGCGATAATTATAATGAAATAGTAATATATGGTTATGGTGCTATTTCAAAGATGATTCAACATTTATTTCATAAAAATAAGATTTATGTTATAGACAAGCTAAAACCAAGTGATAATGTGTTATTTTTCTCATTAGATAATTTAAATGAGATTAGTTACGATATAATTCTTATTAGTGTATTAAATAATCCGAATTTAATTAAAGATGAATTGATAAAATCATATAAAGTTGATAAGGCAAAAATTGTACTACTAAGTGATTTTATAATTTAGAAGTAGCACTTTGCACATGGTTCAAATTTCTTTGGACTAAAATTAAAGAGTTTTTTACGCCAACTTATAAACTTATCAGAAAAATACAAGTCAAATATAGTCTCATAACTAGATAGATTACTTATTATATAGTTACTTTGTGACAACTCATCTGATCTTATATTGCAACACGGTACCACATTGCCGTTATAATCTATATATATGTCAGTAAAAGGCAATAAACAAGGTTTGGTTCTTATCTCATCATAAACATTGATTTTGATTTCACATCGACTTGTACCATTTTTTGAGAAATCTCTTGCATACATTCGCATTTGCATATCTTTATATACACATTTATATTCTATCCAATCCTCAAGGTGTTTAGAAAGTTCAATTGAAATGTGATTTGTTCTTTTCAAAATTCTTGTTGCTAACTTCTCAACAATATCTAAAGTTAATTTCTCGTCTTTTTGTAAATATAATTGAATATTAAGACTTCTTAATCCAGCTTCATATGCTCTATTTAGCGTGTTATTGTTTAAAAAATCACCATTTGTATTCGCATGCAATGTAGCATTAGGTAATTTTTCATTAGCTAATTTTAATACATCATAAAAAATATCATTACCGAATGGTTCAGCATATCTTGTAAAAGATATTATTCTTGAATAGTTTATTGTTTCTAAATCATCAAATAACTTATTGATAAGATTATTATCCATATAATGGACTGTACTTTTCCTATCAATATAGCTATTGGGGCAAAACCAGCAAACTCGATTACAATATGAATGAGGTTCTATCTCTACCATTTTTACAGCATTCTTAAATAATTCATGTTTATATTTCATATCATTAGTTTTTGAAAAATATGCACTATTATCTTTCAAAAACAAAATATCTTTAGTTAAACTCTCATCAACGATAATTTCATTTTTAATACCGTATGTATCCAATATTGTTAATTGTTCCAATACATGATTGCCCATTAATATAATAGGATGTTCAAAGTTGTATATATCTTCATTTTTAACTATTTTGCTTGTATTTAAAAAAGTATTAATAAGATTCTGATTTGATTCAAGTATGTATGCTATATTGTAAAAATCTTTATAGTGTTTTTTAAGTACTTCAGATACTCCCCAAGTGATTATAGGTGATTTATACTTATCTATAATTTCATTATGATGCATTATTTTATAATTCATATTGTCTCTCTTTTAGTATATCTTGCAATATTTGCGATTGAACATAAGTACAATAAATAAAATCTTCTTTATAAAGATATATAAATATTCCACGAATTTAAATAACATTATAGCTTAATATATAATATTAAAATTCAATTCGGACAATTGTCACAAATGATATTATTTAAATCGGATAGATTAGCCTCTCTAAAATAAACATACTTATCCCCATTCCATATATCTGTAAATTCTTCTTCATAAATATTGCCAAAATTAAATACATTTGGATCCATTCTTATACAACAAGGCGTTATAAATCCATCAACTGTGATAAAAACATTATTAAACGGCCAAGTACAAGTATTCTTTCTTGGAGTGCTTGCTATATGTCCTACTCTTATTGGCATATTGACTGTTTGTAAATCATCAATCTTAGATTTTATGTTTTGAGATACTTTTCTTGACTCTTTAATAAAATCCAATGATGATAAATATTCACTTTGACTTTCAATATACCAATTCTCAACCTCTACAAATTCAAGTTTATATACCTCTAATTCATATGCTAATTTATATATATTTTCTATTTCTTGATAGTTGAGGTGTGTAAGTACGCTATTTATTCTAATTGTAGTATTTTTTAGCAATCCATCTTTTTTATATTGTATTATTTGTTTTATATTTTCTATAATTTTATGAAAATTTCCGCCACTTCTATATTCTTCAAAAGTATCCTTATTGGCAGAATCAATAGATATTATAATATTCGAGAATTTACCTAGTGTTTCACTATTTGGAATAATACTCCCATTACAAATAGTTGTACATTCTATTCCAATACTATTGCAGTAATCTAGAATTTCATCCAAGTATTTATTTAAAAACGGCTCACCCAAGCCTTGTAGTTTAACTATTTTTAAAGTATTGATTTGCCTATGAATATTCTTAAATTCATCCAGCGTCATATCACGATTGAGTCTATTTTTGGGTAAGCTTTCTCTTGAACATGTGCCACACCTGAAATTACATCTTGTGGTTACCTCAATCTGGGCATAATTTGGTAATGGCATAACTTTTTCTAATGTATTGCTTACTATTTGTGACATATGGTATCAATCCTTTTTAATTCTTCTTGCAACTCATTTATTTCATTTTGAAGTTTATTACCGCCTGATAAGCAAAAAGCTTCTTTATCTATATATTTAAAATCACTTACAAATCTAGCATATCCCCACCATGCGTTATGCAATGATCTTAACATATTAGGTTGTAAATTAGGTAACTTTGTTAGCTTAGGTTTATTCGTCTTAGGTTTTAATATTTTATACCAAAAAATAGGTTCTATGATATTTCTAAAGTGAATTTGTATATAACCCTTATTCTCATCTATTGGACAAATAGGTTTGTAAAGAAACTGACATTTTTTATCAAAATTCTGTGCTTCTTGAATAACACCAGATGAAATTGAAATAAACTCCAAATCATTATGCGAAGACATCAAATTGTAAATATTTGCATCTTCTAATAGTTCTATCTTATTGCAATATTTCTTTAATTTGCTAAATTCTATTTTTGCATGTTCTTTTGCATAAGGGTGGGCGATGTAATATATATCTTTATTCTTGAAAACCTCATCAATATTCAAGTGTTCTACTGTTATGAATTCGCCTTTGTCATTGACCAATGAAGCATCTTTTGGAGTTTGTCCCACAAAAACAATACTATTATTGTCAACCAAAGTTTGAGGTTTATATCTACCAAAAGCCTTCAATAATGAGGCTTCAAGTCTTATTTCTTCATCTAGTACTTTGTATTTAACCAATCTATTTGATAATTTCTTATTATTGGTTTTTATACAAATATATAAATCTCTTGCAAATTTAATAGGACTTATTCTAATATCAATAAAATCTATTTTATTTTTTTCACAAACTTTCTCAAGCCATAGAGGTATTTCATAAGCAATAATCAATGTATCCTCAGGGATATTATCAACTAGATAAGTTTCTGCAATTTCAGGAATTTCATGATAATAGAAATTCCACTCTTTATCAAAGAAATCAAGAAATTTATCTATTGAAAATGTATCTTTCATATTACTGTTATAATTTTTAAATCTAGGTGAAAACTCAATATCTATATTTGTGGCTTGTTTTATAGGTTCTCTTAATATATTATAAAAGAACTCTTTTGACTGAGAAAACTCTTTTCTTATTAAATCTTCCAAACACACTATATTTGTATATTTCATATTTTCCCTCTCATCATAGTATCAAAAACCCTCTCCACCACATCATCCATATCATAATACATATATTCAGCCAATCTTCCTATCAACACAAGATTGTCAAACTTTCTTGAATATTCCACATATTGATTATATCGCTTTTGATTATCATCTGTAAAAATAGGATAGTAGGCTGTATTTTCACCTTTTACATAGTTTTGTGGATACTCTTTGAGTATAGTTGTTTTTTGAGACGCTATAGGGTGGATATGCTTAAATTCTGTTATTCTAGTAAAGTTATGTTCATTTGGATAGTTTATCGTTGTGGCTTCTTGGAAATACTCTTTATCAATACTCTCAAATCTTATATCCACACTTCTATAAGGTAACTCTCCAAACCTATAATCAAAAAGTTCATCTATCATCCCCGTATAGATAACTTTTCCGCCAAACTCTTCACCATGAAAATAAAACTTATTATTCTCAATCTTTACCATATCTTTAAAATCAGTATCTAACAACACTTTTATATTTGGATGATTTAAAAGATTTTCAAAAAGTTTTGTATATCCATCCTTTGGAACGGCTTGATATTCATCATTGAAATACCTATTATCCCGTCCTACAAACACAGGTACTCTTGCAGTTACCGCACTATCAAGCTCACTTGGTTTCATTCCCCATTGTTTTGCGGTATAGTTTACAAATACTTTTTCATATATAAAATCAGCCAAAAACTGCAAATCTGCATCATCGCTTTTTTTGAGCTCTAGTATAGGTACTTTGGAGTTTAGTTCATAGTTTTCTAAAAGTTTTTCTTGAAGTTTTTTAGCTTTTTCTGGCTCAAATAGTTTTTCTATAGTATTAAAGTTAAAAGGAATCGGTACATTTTGTTCATCTATGGAGCATAAAACTTTATGTTCATACTTATCCCACAGAGTAAACTGCGACAAATATTCCCATACTTGCTTATTTGAAGTATGAAAAAGGTGCGGACCATACTTATGTATCAATATACCATTGTCATCAATACAATCAAAACAATTTCCACCTATATGCTCTTTTTTTTCTATAAGCAAAACTTTTTTATCGTATTTTGAAGCCAATATATTTGCACTCACACTCCCTGCAAATCCACTACCACATATTATACAATCATACATGGTTACTTGCCCAAAATTTTTCTTGCTTTAGTATTGTCAAAATGCCCTCTTAGACCATCAAATATAGAATTCGTAGCAAACAAAATTCGTTTTATTTTATTGTCATCATATATCAAGATATCTTTTACTAGCACTACATATCCCCATAAGATTTTTGGTATTATGAATTTATCTTTCCCGTACTGCAAAGCCAAAAATATACTATTTCTCATCCCAAAATATTTAAGCCACAATACCTCAAATCTGATTCTATTTTTCTCAAAAATCCAAAATCGTTTTAAGTATTTTTCTTCTTGTCTTTTTTCTTTGTGATAAATCTTGCTTTTGTTCACCATCAAAATCTTACCTATTTGAGATAGTCTCAAACTATACTCCACATCATCATGATGAATAAAAAAATCATCTCTAGGTAATCCTATTTTATCAACAGAAGCAATAGGTATCAAAATCCCCACAAAAGATGCCATATCTATCTCACAAAGCTCTTTTTCATATTCTGTTTTATCGATAGGTTTTTGGAAGCTAGGAAGAGGCTTAGTGTAGTCAAAAATTCCTCTATGTCCGCCAGTTATATTCAAAATACTATTATTCTTATCTCCCACATAAAGTGATGGTGCAAAAGCGGAATATCTAGCTTTTTGTGTATGACCCATCAAAAGTTCCAAGCAATCAAGCTCAGGTTCAGCATCGTCATCCATCAGCCATACGAAATTGTAACTTTTTTCTAAAGCACATTTCACACCAAAATGAAATCCACCAGAACCACCAATATTTGATTCTAGTTTATGATATATAAGGTTACTATATTCTAGGTAACCATCTTCTTTGATTTTTATATGGGTACCATCTGTTGAAGCATTATCCACGACTAAAATATCAGTTTTATAAGTTTGAGACAAGAGGGCATCCAAACATTCCGTCAAAAGATTGTACCTATTGTATGTCACAACTACAGTGCATACCATTATTAATCTCTATCTTTTTGATTAAGTAATCTTTGAATATTCTCCACATTTTTCTTAGCAGCAACTTCTCTTTCTTCTCTTATTTCTCTTAAAGTGTTTAGTGTTTCTTGTTTTTCATGGTCTATATTTGATTGTATTTGTATAGCTTTTCTATTATTTGATGAGCCACATACCCCATAAAACTTTTCTTTATTATTGATATATACCTTGACTGATGCACTTGAGGCATTTTTATTAAAAGTTATGATATCACCTTCACTAAGTCCTAGTATTTCTCCAACACTTAATTTTGTCTCAGCCATAATAGCCTCCACTTTCATTTGTGCCCCAGATATCAGCGTAGTAATATCTTTTTTTCTACTAGATTTTCTATTTCTACTTTCTGTAAACATTTTATCCACTAGCTTACTAAGAACTGGCTCGATATAATTAATAGGATAACAAATAGACAAAAACCCACTCTCTTCATCAATCGTAAGCTCCAAAACTACAAGCAAAACTATCTCATGGTCACTAATTATCTGAATTGCATTTGCATTTGTATCGCGAGATTCTACTTTGAAATTCAAAGTTGTTATATCATTCCATGATTTATGTAAATGCTTAATAAGAAGCTTATAAAAGTGATCAAATACCTCTATTTCTATCTCAGTTAGTTCTCTATCAAGATTATCACTAGCAGCTACAGCTCCACTTCCAAGAAGTTCAGCAATTATTCTATGTGAAATCCCAGGATTGCACTCTATTACCATTCTACCTTCAAGAGGTTTCATAGAAAGAGTATTAAGTGAAGTTAACTGCGGGATTGATAGTATAAATTCCCCATATGTCATTTGTTCTATACTATAAAGTTTTATATCTACTATTTTTCTAAGCATCGCAGATACATCTGTGGTGAGGTCTCTTAGCATCTTATCATGAAGATTATTGAAAGCTTTAAATTGGTCATTTGAGATACGGTTTGGTTTTTTAAAATCATAAATTGAATAATTCTTTTCTTTAGCTAATACAACCTTCTCAGCCTCAGGAAGTTCTTCACCTTGTTCGGCTATATCAAGTAGTGCATCTATCTCATCTTGACTTAAAAACTCAGCCATTTTACCCCCTTATCTCAAGGTCACCATTTAGTGCCCCCATATCATTAATTAACTCTATGGTATCAATTATATCTTCAATTGGCAGTTTCATTATCTTCATAGCTCTCATAACATCTGAAACAGTTGGTAGTTTTTTGGTATTTACAAGTGCATTATGCAAATTTACCTCTACAGGCTTATTCCCTATTTTTACACCATCACCTATATCAACGCCTTGATTTAATGCCACATCTTCCCACTGATTTTGGGTCAGTTCAGATTGTTTTATTCTTAATGTAAAATCATTTTTAGTTATAGTCACAGGACTAATCAAGATATCATCACCAGCTATAATAATACCTTGATGTTTATCTATAATAACTCTTTTTTTAATTTCTGATTCAATGGTAAGATTCTCAACCTCAGCTATAAATCTAACCATTGACATACCACTAGGTCTTTTTACCTCTACTGTTCTTGTATCTATAGCATAAGCTAATTTGTCTTTAAAGTGCTCATTTATGACTCTTTGCACTAAGTCCGCATATTTTGCTGAGTTTTGGATAAGGCTTAGCGTTATGTTTTGTTCATCTTTTAAACTAAAATCCAACTCATTTTCAACCATAGCACCATCATAGATTACACCTGTTGTTAGATTATTTCCATCGGCTATTATATTACCTTGAGCTAAGGCATACACTTCTCCATCGACACCTTTTAGCTGAGTAAGGAGTAAAGTACCCTTATCTATAGACTTTGCATCACCTATAGCTGATATATTTACCCTTATTTTATCACCTTGTCGGGCAAAAGGTGGAAGTTCAGATGTTACCATAACTGCTGCGATATTTTTTGATTTGATAGAAGATGTTGGTATTTTTATATATGAATTTCTAAGTAGATTTTGGAGTGATTGCATAGTAAACTGACTTTTGTCACCACTTCCAGCTAGTCCTACGACCAATCCATAACCAATCAATTGATTATCTCTAATTCCAACAACATTTGATATATCTTTAATTTTCTGACCATATAAAGAGAGTGATATAAAGACAATTAATAATAGTTTTTTCAAGATTTATACCCAATTTGATAAAATTTTGATACATTTTACTATATTTTAACAAAATTTAATATAAAATACAAAGTAATTCTAAAAATATGCATTGTTATTGATATTTTTAATAAAAAAGGTCTTTTTTGAATATATACATTTACGGCGATAAATCTTTCAAGCAAGAGATACACAAAACTCTTGACCGTGCTAATATTAATCTAAAATTAGGGTCTGGATATATTGAAGATGTTGATTCTTTGGAGCTCCTAAAAGAGGCTATTAAATCAAGTCCAAATGATATATTCCTCATAGACAATAGTAAAATCATTAGTAAAGATTCATTAAATAGCAAAATAAAGTTTCTAACTCCAAAAGATGGAATAGAAAAAGAGTTTCTAGAAGAACATGGGATTGGTGATATAAGTGTTGATTCTATGGATGCCCTTGCAAAACATATTTCGAAGAAGATTGCAGAAGTCGTGGGTGAAGATGATGAAGATTATGATATAATTGATGACCAAACCATACAAGACCTCACAGCCGATGATGTGCAAGTTATAGATGATGATACAAAAAAAGAAGATTTGATAGATGATGAATTAAGTGACCTTTTGGAATATGATGAAGACTCTCAAAGTGATGATGACGAAGATGATATTGGTAGTGATAATATTTCTACATCCAAAGCAGATGATTTTTCATTTGATGATATAGATTTGCCACTTGATCTTTTGAGTTTTGATGAAATTGATGAACATGAACACAATAATTTAGATACAATTGCACAAAATAATGCAGTCGATATTGATGATGAGCTTGCAGATATTATGAGCTTTGATGGTGTAGATATCCAAGCTAATATGATAGATGATGAAGACGAAGATGATGATAATAGTGATAATATAGAGAATCTTATAAATATAGATGAAAATGATAATAGTTTAGAACAAATTACAATTGATAGTAAAAAACAAACAGAAACTATTGATTTACCAAAAACAACTCAAGGAGTAAAAATGTCAAATGAATTAGATGAGTTAAGCAATATTGATGAAAATGATATGATGGCAGCTCTTCAAAGCTTAGATTTCGATGCCCCAATAATAACACAAACTCCAACAAAAAATGTAGCAAAAAGCATAAAGCAAGATACAAGTAGTAGCCAAAGTATTTCATTAGATGGTATTAATCTAGATCAAATTTCTTCACTATTATCACAGTTGCTTCAAAATAAAACTTTGGATATATCCATAAAAATAAGAGACTAGAATGGATTTACTTGGTATTGCGGAAAGTACAGTTAAAATTATATTAATCCTAGGACTGCCCTCTTTACTAGTAAGTATGGTAATTGGTCTTGTAATCTCTATTTTTCAAGCTGTTACACAAGTTAGTGATGCATCTTTGACTTTTGTACCTAAACTTGTATTTGTATCTTTTTTTATACTTATTTCCTTGCCATGGATTGGGGAAAGTGTAGAAAACTATACCAGAGAGCTTTGGAATTTAATGCTGATATTTGGTGAAAAATGATAAATAAACTCCACAAACTCAAAACCCTTCAAAGTGACCAAAAGATATCACAAAAACTTGGGCTTTTAAAAAGTATAAGAGATATAGAAGAACATATCGCTGATTTGAAGGATGGGCTTATTCATACTTCAGTCAATAGATATGGACCTATTAGTGATTTTGCGGTACTTGAAATTCACAAAGCTACAATGAAAGAAAATATTTTAAAGCTAGAACGAAATAAAACACAGTTAGTCCAAATGGTCAATAGCATAAACAAAGAAATTGTAGAGCTTCAAAAAGAGAGTGAACAATATAAATATATCCTAACTCAAGAAAAAAAAGAAAGAATTAAAAAGTTTTTAAAAGATGAAGACAATAAAGCAGATGAATATATGCAAAGCAAAATGATTATGATTGCAAAAGGAACAGATAATGATATTTAAGATTTTACTTTTTTTAGCACTGAATTGCACCCTTGTTTTTAGTGCAGTTGTTCAAGAAAGTGGTGATGACAAACAAAAACAAGAGATATTAAGACTCAAACAAGAGCTAAATGATTTTTATAATAAAAAAGAAGAAGAATACCAAATAAGAAAAAAAGAACTTGATGATTTACTAGTAAAAATTGAAAAGACAAAACTAGAAACTGAAGATATAAAAAATACTAATAAACAGATATTAGAAGATATAAAAGCTGAAGTTTCAACAAAAACTTCTTCTATTTATAATACCATGAAACCGAAAAATGCAGCAGATATTTTTAATAAAATGGTAGATGAAGGCAAAATACAAGATGTTTTTGATATAATAGTAACGCTAAAGACAAAAAACATAACAGAAATACTAAGATATTTAAATATAGAAAATGCAGCTATACTTACCAAAATGATGCAAGATTATAGTAAAGTAGCTGAACAATAAAGGGGAATGATAATATGGCTGAAGAAGTAGCAAAAGAAGAAGTAGCAAAACCAAGTGGTGGTGGCAAGGGACTTATGATAGCTCTTATTGTATTGGTTGTAATATTATTTATTGGTGTTGGTGTTGGTGGATACTTTTTATATTCACAGATGAATTCAGTTGCAAACAATGCCTCCGCACAAGAACCAGCTGAAAAAAAAGCAGAACCAGTTGGTAAAGAATTCAAAGCAAGTATAAATGAATTGGTACTAAATATTAGCAATTCAAAAGGTAGAGTTCAGTTAATGAAACTATCAATAAGTATGACAAGTGCAAATGAAACTATTCAAGCAGTTGTTGAAAGCTATAGAGATGAAATCGTTGATGTTATAATCTCGCAAGTAAGTGCTAGAAATTCTGAAGAACTTTTGACTGTAGGCGGGAAAGAACTATTAAGAGAAGAATTACAAGCTGATATAAATAGAGCGATAGCTACAGCTAGCACAAGAGCTGGAACACCACTTGATAACCCAATAAGTAGAATCTATTTTACAGAGTTTGTATTTAGATAAAGATTGGAGACTATAAAGGAATTCATATGATAGTAGTAGTAAAACGCATTGATTATAAAAAACTTGCTATTAAGGTTGGCTCTATATTAGCATTGATTATACTATTTGGTGCTTACTATATTCATATGAGTGGAGTTTATAGTGAATTTGAAAATAAAAATGATAATAAAGCCCAAGCTATTGATACTAGTATAATAGACAAACAAGAACAAAAAACAAAAGAAATTGAGAATATCATATACGAAGAAGCTTTGATAGCTACCAATTTAATAGGTAATGATAATTTAAAAGATATCAAAATACTTGATGATAGATTGCTAATTGTTGCAATTCCAAGTACAGATATAGAACCTATAATGATTAGATATGGTGTATTGGCATTAGTGCAAAATACAAAAAATGATATTAAAATAGCTATTGATTTAGCTAGTATTGTTCAAAGTAGGTATGTAGAAGATGATGAGACAAATTAAACCTTTTATTTTTATAATTTTAGCAATAAGCTTATTTAATGGTTGTTCAGCAAACAATCAACCAGTCCAATTTGATAAACCTGATGTACAAGTACCTCGCATTGAAGCACCAAAAATTCAAAGAAAAGGGTCTTTATATTCAATAAGAGGTGGGTCACTTTTTTCTGACAAAAAAGACTTACAAATTGGTGATATAATCCAAATCAATATCAATGAAGAGTTGAAATCTGATTCCAAAAATACAAGAGATACAAGTAAAAGCAATAATACAAATCTTGGGGCTGGAGTTTTTGCTGGAGTTGGAAACGACCAAGGTAGTATTGTAAAAGCAGCAACAGGACTTAATAAAAACATTGGGCTAAGTTTTGGTACTGAGACAGAGAATAGTTTTTCGGGAAGTGCTACATCTAAATTTGATGAAAGTTTAGAAACAACAATTTCTGCTGTTATTCAAGAAGTTTATCAAAATGGAAATTACCTCATCAAAGGTTCACGAGAAATTATAATAGATGGACAAAAACAAAAAGTTATGTTAAGTGGAGTAATACGCCCATATGATATTACACCTGACAATACAATATCATCATCTCAAGTAGCAAATCTACAAATATTATTTGAAAAATTCGGTGATGAGAGAGATTCTTTGAACAAAGGTTGGGGAACAAGCATCATAGAAAGTATATGGCCTTTCTAAGCTAATATTAAGAAATGTAATGTCATAATTATGTATGATATCAAAAAAAGGAGTAGGCAATGTTAAATGCTTTACATGTCGGACAGAGTGGTTTAAATGTAGCAAGAACCGTAGTTGAAAGCACTATGAATAATATTGCCAATGAGAATACTCCAGGATACAAAAAAAGAGTAGTAGATGTTAGTGAGTTAGCTCATGTTGATTCAAGAATCTATGGTAGGGGTGTTACTGTTGATGGAACTTTTAGGGTTACAGATCAATATGTATTCAACAATCTATTAAAAGAACAAGGTAAAGAATCTTATTTAAATGAGCTTTCATCAATGTTAGCAGATGTGGAATCTGTTTTTTTTGAAACTGATGAAAGTGGACTCTCTAGTGACTTGGATAGATTTTTTCAAGCGATTGAAGATTTAAGAGCCAATCCATACAATGAAATATCAAAAAATCACTTGATAAACTCATCGTCTATTATGGTAGATGATTTAAAAAATATTTATTCTGGGATTCAAGATAAAGAAGAAGCAACCAAAAATGAGATTTATGAAAATGTTGATAGAATCAATCAAATCCTACAAGATATTGGTTCACTCAATGAACAAATAAACAAAAGACTAGTAGAACCAAATGACCTGATGGATAAAAGAGATCAACTCGAAACAGAGCTTGCAGAATATATAGATATAGAAGTGGATAGAAGAGATGATTATGAGTTGAAAATAGGAGGAATGGTAGCCGTTAGATATAGTACAAATATACATACCCTAGCAGTTGCAGAAAACTATATAGCACAACAAGATTTTTATTCAAAACCAGATAGAACAAGCAATATTGATATGAGTGGTGGAGCTGATACAATTACATATAAATTTGATACTTTAGGTATTGAAAAATCTGTAACAATTGGTGATGTAATAGCTGGATTTGGAGTAGTTGATGCTACCAATCAAATAAGAGCTTTGGCATATACTATAAACTCTGATTCCAACCTACAAGGTAATATAAGAGCTTATAATGGTACTGACGAAGAATATGAAGATGTTAATACTTTATTAAATGACAATAGCAGTGACAAATTCTTGATGATAAAATCTGTTGTTGATGGTGAAAATGGACAATTTGATGGAAGAATTATAGTAAGTGATTCAACTGATCCTAGTTTTGTTCCAAAATTAATTGAGACAAATGCCACAAGAAGTATAAAAGCTGCAAATGATATTCATCTTGAGATTTTTGACAAAGAATTAACTATTACAAGTGGTAGCTTAAAGGCTATGACTTCAAATCTTACCACAAATTCTGAAGACAATAAATTTGCAACATATAAGGATTTATTGGATAATTTTGCACAAACTTTGGTTGATATTACATCATCATTTGTAAGATTTCCTGACAATACTTACACTTTCGGAGAAAAAGCAATTGATATCACTGTAGATAGTGGCACGGATGTTGGCTTATTTAGTGGTTCAAATGTAAGAAGCTTGACATTCAATCAAGATGCAGTTGTAGCATTAACTCAAGAAAAACTAGACTATTTAGCACAGCTACAATGGAAAGCTGACATAAGATTTGATGGGAAAGCTCAAAATAATGACTCAACAATTGGTACATCTTTTTCTAAATTTTACCAAACACTTCTTGTAAGAGTTTCAGGGGATAAACAAGGAAATGATTTTTTATTAAAGACTCAAGAAGCTGTAAGTGAATCACTCCAAAATAGCTATGACAAGCTTACAAAAGTTGATAAAGATGAAGAAATGATAAATCTAATCAAATATCAAGCAGCTTATGAGGCAAATGCAAAAATTATAACAACAGTAGATGAGATGATTCAAACAATACTTGGATTAAAAAGATAATTAACCTAATAGGAGGTGTGATATGGCTGAAGGAATTTTAGGACTTGGAAGTAGCAATTCTTTAAGTTTAAGTCAAGAACTAATTGACAAACTTAAAAGTGCTGAGAGAAAAGCTAGAGTAGAGCCAATCGAAGCAAAACTAGAAAAATGGGATAGTGAATTAGAAAAATTTGGAGAAATTGAAGAAAAAGTAAATGCTCTTTTAGCCGCTGTTACTGACTTGGATTTATATAACAATAAAGGAACAAATGCTTTTGAACAAATTGTTGCTAATACATCAGGAACAAGTGCAATGTTTGAAGCTGTTGATACATCACTATTAAGTCCTGGTATGACTACTATTGATGTTACACAACTTGCAAAAAGAGATGTATTCCAAACAGCTACTTTTAGCGACCCTTCATCTGTAATATCTGCTGATGCCAATGACAAGATATCTATTACAATAGGAACTGGAACTCCAATCGAATTCGATTTAAATCAAAGTTATACAGATTTAGCTAATGAAATAAATACAACTACTGGACTAAGTGCAAATATAGAACAAGTAGGAGATGGTAGCTATAGAATTATCATCAAAAGTACTGATTCAGGCACTGCAAATGCGTTAACTATTACTCCAGCTGGTACAGATATACTTGATTTATCAAATGTTGCGAATCATGTACAAACTGCACAAAATATGAAAGCAAAAGTTGATGGTGTTGACTATGATGTCTCTTCAAATACTATTACAGTTCAAGGTGGATTAAATATTACTGCCGTTGCTGCTGGGATTTCAACTATCAATATAGAAAAAGATAACACAGCAATTGCACCAGCTATACAAGCTATGGTCGATAAATACAATGATCTTGTAGATATAATCGATAGTGAATTATTCTCTTCTGATTCAGTTATAGAAGATACATCTAGCATGAGATTGCTACTTAGCACTGTCAAAAATCAAATGTTTGGTGGTTATGGAGATAGTGGTGATTTGAGACTATTTAACTATGGTCTTGAACTTGATAAAACAGGTAAAATAATTGTTGATACCAAAAAACTAGGTGAAGCAGTATTGAATAATCCAGATGAGCTCAAAGAACTTTTTATTGGAAAAGCTGAGAGTAAAGGTTTAGGAACTTTGCTAAAAGAGACTCTTGATGAAATGAGTAGATCAAATGGACTATTAAGTCTATATGGTGATAATATGACAAAAAGAAAAGAGACTTTAGAAAGCGATCAGACCAAAGCTATTGATCAACTTGATGCTAAATATCTTCAACTTGCTCAACAATTTGCATCATACACAGCTATCATATCACAAATGGAAAATTCATTCGGAAGCTTAAAAATGATGATTGAACAATCAACTGCAAGTTAAGGTGATGGATTTTAAATTGGTTATTTATAATTTTTGTGGTACAATAAACAAACGATATATTTTATAGGACAAAGAATGGGAATAGACGCTTATAAACAGCAAAATGTTATGACTGATGATCCATATATGTTGATACTTAAATTGTATGAAGGATTATTACAATATCTTTCTATTACAAAAAGTGCTATGGAAGAGAATGATATTGAGAAAAAATTTAAATATATCAATAGATCAATAGCAATATTTGATGAACTTCGTAATGTACTTGATTACGATGGCGGAGATGTAGCTTATTATCTTGATGGATTATATTTATATCAAATAGAAACTCTTTTTAGTGCTGGTGTTAATAATAATCTAACAGCAGTAGATCAAGTCATTAAAGTTGTTAAAGGATTAATTGAAGCATGGAAAGACGAGACAGGGCTTTAAAAGCTCTTAATGAACTTACCTTTATTGATTCTCAAGATGCACCTCAGCGAGCTGAGGGCTTGACTACTTGGGTAAGTAAATATCTTGATAATGATGGAATTTATGATTTTGACTTAAATCTCGAAGACTTAAAAAGACTATCAGAACTTATTTATAAAAATTTAGAATTCCTAAAAGCCTACAAAAATCAAATCAACGAATCTATTATTGAGACTACCAAAATCAAAAGATTTATCTTAAATAAACATTAATTAAACTCCAACATTTGTTTTTGATACCAAAGAGGTACGAAAGATTGTTGAAGTTTTTTATTTTCCCTTTCTTTGATACTAACTTGATTAAAAAACATTTTCCAAAGATTCTGATATTTTGATTCATCAATACTCAGTTTTGGAATATCCATATTAACAATATCTAAAATCTGTGCTATTTCACTTATATAGCATAATGCTATCTTTCTGATATCATCATAAATGATAAAATCAGACTTTTTAAATCTTGTGATAAAATGATTTTTGACAATTGGCAACATATTATATTTTGGGCTAATAGTTGCATACATTATCCTATTATCCAGCTCCACAAAACGAATAAATCCTTTGAACTTATGAGCCATTTTGAAAAGCTCTTTTTCGAGTGAATCAATATAATAAATATTTGGGTTTGATAAATCCAAAAGATTTTTCTGATTTTTAAACCCTGAAATAATATACTTTAATAACTCTAATTCATGGCTAATACTATCACATAAAAAAATATGTTTTATTTTATCAAAAAATATTTGATGAAACTTCATTTGCAAGCCATCATAAACTCTTTTGGCAATATTCTCATCAGATTCTATCTCATAAACTTCATCAAACATTTTACTAGTGTAAGTTTTAGTTATAACTTGAGGAAATATCTTATCGTTATATACTTTATAGACGATATTCAAAAATCCAACTATACTTCCATCATAAATAAAAACTATCAAAATAAAACTCCTTGATAATATTTTGCATTTTCTATAGACTTATCTACCAAATAGTGTGATATTTTATCTGCATATAAAGGCACATCACTTAATCTTTTTTGGGCAATTATAAAATATTTTGCTTTTTTGATAGATATTTTCATATTTTTTAAATCATCTTGCCCCAGACGCTTGAATCTTCTTGCTTTTAGTATCTTATCAACTGTTGTTTTACCAAATCCAGGAACTCGAAGTAGCATAAAAGCATCTGCACTATTTATATCTATTGGAAAATGAGACAAATTATTCAAAGCCCAAAAAGCTTTGGGGTCTAGGTTTTCATCCAAAAAAGAGTTTTGTTCATTTACTATCTCATCATATCTAAACCCATAAAACCGCATAAGCCAATCTGCTTGATATAGTCTATGTTCTCTGAGTAAAGGTGGTTTGTTTTGAACTGATGGAAGATTCTTTGAATTATTGACTGGTATATACGCACTAAAATAAACTCTTTTCAATAAAGATTGTTTATACAAGTGGCTACTTAGTCTAAGTATCTCGAAATCACTCTCAGGTGTTGCTCCAATGATTACTTGTGTACTCATAGATATTGGCTTATGAGAGTGTTCTAAGCTTAAGTTTCTAGCCACTTGCATGGGCTGTAAAAGTGTGGTAAAGCTTTTTTGTGGAGCTAGTAGTGCTAATGATTTTTGTGTGGGAAGTTCTATATTTGAGCTAACTCTATTTGCTAAAGATGTTGCCTTTTGTATATAGTAGGCATCAGAATTTGGTATTAGTTTGAGATGGATATACCCACCAAATCCATATTCAAATCTCAAGATTTCCAATGTCTGTATAAGCAATTCCATAGTATGGTTTTCACTTTTTATAATCCCACTACTTAAAAAAAGCCCTTCAACATAGTTTCTTTTATAAAAATTGATTGTAAGGTCTGCTAGTTCTCTTGGTGAAAATGCTGTTCTTGGCGTATCATTTGAAATACGATTGATACAATATGCACAATCATATATACAATAATTTGTAAGTAGCACTTTTAGTAGTGATATACATCTGCCATCACTACTAAAACTATGACAAATTCCCCCAATTGCACAATTGCCAATTTTGGAATCTTTAAAGTCACTGCTACTTCCACTACTTGAACAGCTTACATCATATTTTGCACTATCACCTAGTATTCTTAATTTTTCTTCTATTTTCATAGAAGAATTCTAACAAAAAATAGTTTTTTCTATTAAAAATATTGCAATTTGCAATAAATAAGTTGTAAATAGTTATTCTTTTATACAAATTTCTTTATTAAATCCAGCTTTTATACTTTTGTATGCTACAAAAGATACAACCAAAGTTGTAACAACTATCAAAGCAAATGATAAATATAAACTAATACTTGAGCCACTTAATTCATATCTTAAAATCGTAGCGATTGTAATAGCTGCAAGAGGAAATGTATATGCCCACCAAGTAATTGCAAAAGAAACTTTTATAAATTCTCTTGCCATAAATGCCAATAAAATTGTAAAAAACAACCCTATATCATATATAAAATGACCAAATAAATCCAAAGTATATACTCCGCCATTTAATACCGTCATAATTTTTACATATGCCATAAAGCCAACCCCAGCAGGTGCAATAAATATAAAAAGTGTTGGTAAGAATTTTGAAGCTAATTGGTGATGAAATATAATCCTATTCAAAATAATAGTAAACAAAACAAACCAAAAAAACATACCTATTGAAAAGAAAAATATTGATATCTCAACATCAACAAAATGCACACCCATCAAAGGAACTATAACATTCCCTACAATTGGGATAAACCAAGCTGGATTTGAATGTTCAATTGCAAGATTATTAACAATCCAAAATCTTATAACATAAAGTGTAAAGAATAGATGCAATGATGTACCTATATACCATAAAACTTCAGATACATCCTTATTTATATCATAAAATGAAACTGAAATAAGCAACAAACAAATAGAAATTGCTGGAAAAAAGTTTAATCTTACAGGATGACTAAACTCTTTCTTTACTTCTTGCGGATATTTAATAAACTTTGTAATATATGCTATACTAAAAGTTACAAATATTAATACCCCAACAGTTACCATGATGTCTGCAATAACATGAGGAAACCCAAACGCAAGTGTAGCCTTTTGGAACACTATAACTAACCCCATTATACCCATTACCACTGCAAAAAGAGGTATCGGGAAATGTTCTAACCTAGAAGATTTTTCTTCATTCATTTTAAGCCCTTTTAAAAGATTTTTCTAATTATAGTTAAATTATACTTATAACTATTATAATCTTAACTTAATTTATGCTAATATTAAGCAAAATATAAATATAATTATAAAAGAATTATAGCCTAGGAGGGATTATGTCTAACGAGAGTGGAAAAACAGAGGTGACTTCACCTTACAGAATTAAGAGATACTATATGTATATCTTAGCAACAGTTGTTGCTATCGTTACACCATTTATTACAATAAATGGTAATCATATATTTTTATTATCTTTTGATAAAAAACAGCTACATTTACTTGGTGTTGCATTTGATATGCAAGAACTTTATATGATGCCATTTTTATTAATGTTATTGTTTTTGGGTATATTTGCAGCAACAGCAATAGGTGGTCGTGCATGGTGTGGATGGACCTGTCCGCAAACTGTTTTTAGGGTTATTTATAGAGATTTCATTGAAGGTAAACTTCTTGGTCTTAGAAGAATTAAAAACAAACAAAAAGATCCAGATTTTTCAAAACCAGAAAATGCTTCTAAAAGATTAGTAGCAATCATTTTATGGTCTGCATTATCAATACTAGCTGCTTCAAACTTTATGTGGTATTTTATTCCACCAGAAGATTTCTTTGCTTATGCAACTAATCCAACGGATCATATGTTTATGATAGGTTTCGTACTTATTCTTGCTGCATTTTTGGTATATGATGTAGTATTTTTAAAAGAAGATTTTTGTGTATATATTTGTCCTTATTCAAGGGTTCAGTCAGTTCTTTATGATGATGATACATTCCAAGCAATCTACAGTATCAAAAGAGGTGGACAAATTTATGATGACAAGCATAATAAATTGGTATTCAAACAAAAAGATTTACCAGATCCACTAAATGAGTGTACAGCGTGTGAAAGCTGTGTAACTGTATGTCCGACACATATAGATATAAGAAAAGGGATGCAGTTAGAGTGTATCAACTGTTTAGAGTGTGTTGATGCTTGTACTACAGTTATGGGTAAATTAGGTAAGCCTTCTCTTGTTCAATGGACTAGTACTAATAAAATAGCAAAAGATCAAGAAACTAAAATAGTAAGAAAAAGCACTATTATGTATGGTGTTGCTTTGGTGTTGATTGTTGGTATGTTGTTTGTAATGGGTGGCAAAAAAGAGCATATGCTTCTAAATATCAATAAAACTACTCAATTGTATATTATAGGTGAAGAGAATAAAATAAGCAATAACTTTGTATTCTTATTCCAAAATACTGAGCCAGTTCCACACGAATATAATCTTGAAGTTATTGGTGAATATGCTGGTAAGATTAATATTGAAAGATATGAGCCATTTACTCTAAGCCCTAGAAAATTGGCTAAAAAAGTAGTAATACTTTCTACAAACGAAAGATTAGTTGATGATATTTCAAAAGATACGCCTATCACGGTACAATTAAGAGCTTACTCTACAACTGAACCTGAAAAAGTATCAGTTATCAGAGACGCAGTATTTATCTATCCAAGAGCGGATAAACTAAAATAAAACCCTAAGGGTTTTATTTTAACTAATAGCTAACAATGAATAACTAATAATTTATGTGTCGCATTGCGACTCTTTAATTATTCATTATTAGTTGTTAATTATTACTTAACTAAACTCCACTTTATAACCTCATCTCCATACATCGGTACTACAACTTCAGTTTCATTTTTATAATTACTCGGTACTTTAAAATCAATTTTTTCCAAAGTAATAGTCTTTTGTGGTGGATTTATACCATAAATTTTTATTGCATTATCACTTACAAATTTTTGTAAATTATCTAAGCAGTTGTTTTTCTCAAAAAGCTCTGCTAATACCTGCAATGCAATTGGAGATGTAAAAACACCAGCGGCACATCCGCATGATTCTTTCTTGTGTTTTGGGTGAGGTGCACTATCACTTCCAAAGCAAACTTTTGCATGAGCACCAAGTGCTACATTTAGTAGTGCAGCTCTATCTTCATATCTTTTTGCAATAGGTTTACAAAATAAGTGAGGTTTTAGCATACCACCTGCTACATCATCCAAAGTTATCAAAAGATGGTGCAAAGTAATAGTAGCATAAAGGTTTGGATAAAGGTCAAGCATATCAACGGCTGCTTTTGTAGTGATATGTTCCATAATAATTCTAAGCTTTGGGAAAGCTTGAGCAATAGAAGCATAAATAGGCATAAATTCAGCCTCTCTATCCATCACAAAACCATTTGTCTCACCATGGATACACAAAGGAATATTCAAATCACTCATAGCCTGCAATGTAGGTCTTAATGACTCAACATCCATAGAACTGACTCCTGTTTCACTATTTGTTGTAATCCCTGCAGGATAGAGTTTAATTGCTAATATATCATCTTTTACAGTCTCTAAAAATTCTTTTGTATAGTTTTGAAAAAATAGTGTCATATATGGTTCAAATATATCACTTCCACAAGCTTTCTTGATTCTCTCTTTATATGCAACAACTGCTTCTTTTGTGGTCACAGGAGGCACAAGATTTGGCATAATTACTGCTCCACTAAAAGTATGACTAGTAAGTGGGGCTACAAGGTCCAACATCTCATTATCTCTTAAATGCAAGTGCATATCAAGGGGGGTATTTATCACAATAGTTTTATTCATCTTCTAATTTTCCTTTCAAATATTTAACATCCATCCCTACCATCTAGCACCTATTCTCTAGTTTCTAAAAAAGGTAATTCTATAATAAATTTTGCACCTTTATAACTTTTGTTATTAATATTCATAGTATCATTTATTGCATAGATATTGCCATTAAAAGTATTCTTAATAATCTCGCTACTCATATAAAGCCCTATTCCCGTACCAATTGATTGATGTTTCGTTGTAAAATATGGATCAAAGATCTTTTCTAAGATATGCGGTTCAATTCCTCCAGCACTATCTGTTATACCAATTTCTACAAATTCTTCTGTAGTTTTGGTGACTATTTTTACATACCTATCACTTCCATCTATATTGTTTGAGTTAAAAGCATCAGCGGCATTACTAAGAATATTTAGAATAACTTGTGTAAGCTCAGTTGGACACCCTCTATATTTAATATGCTCAGCATCAAATTCAACTATTATACTATCATTTTGATAGCCAGCTTTCGTTATATCAAGTGTATTTTTTATAACCTCATCTATGAAAAAGTCCACAACTTCTCTCTCTTTTTTGAAGAAATTCCTAAAATCATCTATAGTTTTTGATAGGAAATTTGCACTTTTTATAATATCTTCTGATGTTTGTGATATATCTTTATCTTCCAAAAGTCCAAATTCTTGTTTTAATCTAAGCCCACTAATAGAAGATGTAATAGCACTTAGTGGCTGTCTCCACTGATGAGCAATATTACCTATCATCTCACCCAAAGCTGCCAAACGAGCTTGTTGTTGGAGTAATAAATCTTTCTTTTTATTCTCTTCTATTTCAAATTGAAGCTTAGCAAATGCGTCATTTAGTTCTTTTGCTATTTTGATATTCTCTTTTCTTTCATTATCTATTATCACTAGTTGTTTTTGAAGCTGTTCATTTAAATCACTTTGGATTTCCAGATTTGATGCTATTAAAAGTGACTTTTCATGATTTCTAATCAAAAATAAAAATGTCAATACAGATAATACCAATACCACTAAAAACATTATAAGCAACAACTTAAAGGTATTCAAATCAGTATGCTCAATATCAGACATTTTCTTAAATATTATATAATATCCTATTACTTCATCATCAATACTTTTTATTTCCCTACTCGTAATTAGATTATCATCTATTATAATATAATCTTCAACTTTTATAATATTTTCAACGCCATGACTACCTAGCAAGGAGATATAATTTGGGTCATTCTCAAAAGTAGCCACATAATAGTCATTGATAAACTGTTTTGTTATAGGTCTTGTGAGTTGTTTTTTGAATTGTTTATCAACCAATACAACAGATTTTATATTATCTTCTTCTAATTTTTTTGCAATGGAGTTAAAATGGGTAATAATTTCTATCACACCAACTAATTCTTCATTATCAAAAATAGGAACCATACTTTTAAAAGTCATAGAAAATATCCCTACACTTATAGTACTATTTAACTGCTTTGTTCGAATAACTTCTCTTAAATCAGATCTTATATCATATAAGTTATCTCCCGTATTAGGTGTCCAACTTCTATAAAGACTAGTACCATGAACATCGATAAGCTGTATCCATACATTTTTATAATCTGTTAGAGTTTTTAAATCAGCTGATATCTTTCCTAAAGGTATTGTATCAAATACTTGATTTTTAATTGTAGTTACTATATCATTGTTTTGAGAAAGAGCTAGAGCAATAGCCAATGTTGAGCTTTGTTTATCTGTGATAAGATTTTGTACACGCTCTTGAAGGGAATTTGCAACTATTGTATATTTTTCATTTTCAATAGTCGCAAATCTATTTTTGATATCAATATAGCCATATATTAAAACTAATGCAACAACAAAAAGCAGTAAATATATGGCTTTTTTATTCATTATAAAATCCTAAGATACTTATCAACCCTATACAGCTTCTTCGTCTTCTTCACCAGTTCTTATTCTTATACTTCTTTGTACATCATATATAAAGATTTTACCATCACCAATTTTACCAGTTTTTGCAGCTTCAAGTATAGCTTTAGTTGCACTTTCAACCATATCATCGTTTACAACAATCTCTAGTTTTATTTTTGGCAAAAAATCCACAACATACTCAGCCCCACGATAAAGCTCACTATGCCCTTGTTGTCTTCCATAACCCTTAACATCACTTACTGTCATACCGTTTATTCCCACACCTGTAAGTGCTTCTTTTACATCATCCAATTTAAACGGTTTTATTATAGCTTCAATTTTTTTCATATTTTCTCCTCTTATTCGTAAGTCGTAAGTTGTGAACCGTAAGTCGTGAATTCAAGAATACTACTCACTAATTTCGATTCACGACTCACTCAATCTTTAGTATGCCCTTTTAAACTCAGGATAACTTTCAAGTCCACACTCATCTACATCTAGACCTTGAGTTTGTACATCATCACTAGCTCTTAAAGGCATTATTTTATTTATTACATATAATACTATATATGAGCTTACAAAAGCAAATATACCTACTACTACTATACCTTTTAGTTGTCCAAGAAGTGTAATATTGTCACCATTACTTGCAAAAAGACCAACAGCTATTGTTCCCCATATACCATTTACTAAGTGAACAGACAATGCACCCACTGGGTCATCAAGTCTAAGTTTATCAAAGAAAGGAACAGCCAATACTACCAAAAATCCACCAATTGCACCTATCAAAATAGGTTGATAAATATTGTACAAGTCTGATCCTGCAGTAATAGCTACAAGTCCACCCAAAGCTCCATTTAAAATCATAGTTATATCAAATTTTTTATACTTGATATACATACAAACAGCTACAGCTATCGCACCTGCTAATCCAGCTGTATTTGTATTCAATATAGTAAGGGCTACTGCATCAGCATTTTCAATAGATGTAATACTTCCTACACTTCCACCATTGAATCCAAACCATCCAATCCATAGCAAAAATGCCCCTAAGGTAACCAGTGGGATATTTGAAGCTGGAATTACTCTGATCCCTTGGTCTGTATATCTCCCTTTTCTAGCACCAATAATCAAAATAGCAGCCAACAATGCCCATCCACCAGTTGAGTGAATAACAGTCGAACCAGCCAAATCATACATACTAAGTTCTAAAAAAGTTCCTTCTAACATATTCGCACCCCAAGTCCAGTTTACAACCAAAGGATACAAAAAGGTAGCCATAATTACAGTAAATATACTAATAGGGATAATTCTAGTACGCTCACTAATACCACCACTCATAATATTTATTACTTTACCAACAAAAGCTATCTGAAAAAGTAAAACTGCATATTTACTCACTCCATCGCTTACACTATCACCAAATCCTCCAAAACCACTAAAAAATGCTATATTGTACCCTATAAGCAAAAAACACATAGATGCTACTGCATAAATCATCGTATTTGTCATCAAAACTGTTGATACATTTTTAGTTCTTACAATACCCGCTTCAAGCATGGCAAATCCTGGAACCATAAAAATAATCAATGTTAAGGCAAATAACACATAAAGTGTATCTACAATGTAAACCATTTCATTTTCCATTTAAACTCCTTTTTTCCGTGAGTCATGAGTCGTAATTCGTGAGTTACAACTCACAATTCACGACTAAAGACTCACAATTTACAAAATTATACTTTCTTTCATAAGTTTTAAATATATTTTTATGTATAATATTTATACAATTTTTTGCGCAAGGAATAATATATGCAAAATGGCGATTTTTTAGCCCACTCACAAATATCTAAAGAAATATTAAATTCAGCGAACCTACTTAAAAGCTTGAGAATAAATGTACTAATTCGTGGAGATATTGGAACTGGTAAAAAAACATTAGCAAAAACAATAAGCCAAAATAGCCTAATAATAGATGCAAAAGAGTTACAACTAGCACTATCTGACAATATTTTTTCAACTGATTTTGATACAGTTATAATAGACCATATAGAAAATATTACAAATATTGATATGATTTTAAATTGGATGAGTGAATCTGGACTTAGAATCATTGCAACAACAAAACAAAATGAACTAAGCAATAAACTAGAAGAGTTTTTTGCTATAAAAATAGTAATCCCTCCACTTGAACAAAGACCTGAGGATGTAAAACCACTAGCCAACAAATTTGCAATAGAAGCTAGTCAAGTATTAGGTGATGGCAAAACAAAACCACAAAAACTCATAATCAATACAACACAAAATGGCTACTCTTTAAGACAATCTGTATTTTTTAGCTACCTTTTTGAGTCTATAAATGAAGGTGAGATTATGATGCTTTTGGAAAAACTGATTTTTGAAAGATTAGAAGGAGAGAACAACTATAGAGACTTCTTATATCTTTTTGAGACACCTTTACTTAGAGCTTCACAGAAAAAATATAAAAGTCAACTACAAATGGCAAAACATTTGGGGCTAAATCGTGTAACGCTTAGAAAAAAACTTGAGATTAATGATATTTAATTGAATTCTCTGATTAATCCATCCAATAGACTCCGAATCGAGTTCACAGTGACTGTATTTCAGTATCAGCATGGCAAAGAGTCGTCATTCCGTGCTTGACACGGAATCTAAAGCAAGATACTGAATCTGTCATGCTGAACTTGATTCAGTATCAGTATGACAGACTCAAGATCTAACAAAATAATTATTTAGAGAGTTCAATTATTCAAGTAATTCAGGCTTACCGAAATGATACCCCTGACATCTATCTATTTGGATTTCTAAAATCTTTTCATATATGTTTTCATCACTAACAAACTCAGCAATAGTTCCAAGTCCTAGTTTTTTACAAAATGAAACTATTGTCTGTACTATTACTTGAAGATTTTTATTTGTATCAATATTTCTGATTAAACTTCCATCAATTTTGACAAACTGTACATTTAATTCTAATAATATATTAAAATTGGAATACCCTGCCCCAAAATCATCAATCCCAACTTGACAACCAAATTTTTGCACTTTTTGTATAAAATCTTTTACTAGCATAAAATCAGCAATACTTTCAGATTCTAATATCTCAAAACTGAGCTTTTGTACGACATCTTTATTGGCTTCAAGTGTAGAGATAATATATTCGGTAGTCTCCTTTGAAGACATATCATCAAAAGATATATTCATACTAACTTTTGTATTCTTATTTTTTATTGCTTTAATTGATTCTGTTAGCATTAACTTAGTAATTTCAGGATAGAGTTTTGCTTTTTTTGAAATCGCAAGAAACTCAATAGGAGGTACTACCTTACCATCTTCATCTATATATCTTATTAATGCTTCGTATTTTACAATTTCTTTAGATACTGTATCTACTATTGGTTGGAAATAGGCTTTAAATCTATCTTGTGCTAAGCCTACTTTTATTTTTTTGAACCATTTTAGATTATCTTCAAAGTTTTGTTTGATATTTAAAGAATCATCATAAATCATTATTGATTTTAGTTTTTCTCTAGCATAATACAACACCCTTTGGGCATGTTTGTACGCATCACTTTTATCACTTCTTGCTATTCCTATAGTTATATTTAAATCTATATTATTATCGTCTATTACTAGATCTTCTGCTTCCATTTTAGATATAAAATCTTTACAAACATTAAAAAACTCATCTATATTGTAGCTACTATCTTTCGCAACTACTACAAATTTATCTGATTCTGCTCTATAAACTTTAAATGTATCTTCATTGAAATGTTCTTTTATTTTATGAGAGAACTCTACAAGAATTTTATCCCCCATACTCTCACCTAATAAGTCATTTATTGTTGAGAATTGATCTATATTCATTAGTGCCAATAAATCATCAGGTGTTTCTTCAATATCTTTTTTAAGTTTATTTCTATTGGGAAGTTTTGTTAAATCATCTTTATATAAATCTTGTAATTCATGATACAGTAATGATTTAGTCATCATTGAGATAAGCTTATTTAAATCAATTGGCTTCAATACATATTTATCAATACCCAAATCTATGGCTTCAAGTAAATATTCAGTATTAGAAAATGCAGTCGCTACAATAATAGGGATATTTTGATTGATTGACTTAATCTCTTTTGCCATTTCTAAGCCATTCATTCTTGGCATATTAATATCAGTTATGACCAAGTCTATTTCATCTTTATATTGCTTAAAAAGCTCCAACCCTTGAACTCCATCAACTGCAACATATTGCTTCTTTGTAAAGCCACTTAAACTCTTAACTATAATGTCTCTGAGTAACTGCTCATCTTCAACATATAAAATAACTACATTTTTAAGTGTTTGAACACTGTTTTTATCCAAAAGTTTACCTTAATAAAATACTATTTTCGATATTATAACATAACTTTAATTTAAGTAGGTTTTTAAATATGGATAATACTTTAATAATAACATGTGGTGGTACTTTTAGTAAAACCTATAATCCACTTAGTGGAGAGATGATAGTGCCTACAAATAATCAAATATTAGACTCATTATTAGAAAAGTTTTTTAAGCAAAACAAAGATATTGTCGAGGTTCAAAGCTTTATATTCAAAGATAGTTTGGATATGGATGAAAAAGATAGAAAAAATTTAAAAGAGCTTATCGAAAAAACCAAACACTCCAAAATAATTGTAATTCATGGTACTGATACTATAGATTTAAGTGCAAAATATATTGAAGAAACAGCCATTTCAAGAAATATTTGTATAGTTTTTGTAGGAGCGATGGAGCCAATTAGTATATGTGCTACTGAAGGTGCTATGAATCTTGGGTGTGCTTATGGCTTTTTGCAAGGAAGTAAAGAAAAGGGTGTATTTATATCTATGAATGGACTTGTAAAAAGAGTGACCGAAATCAAAAAAAATCACACTTTAGGCTATTTTGAATGTCAAAAATAAACTGTTCTCATTGTCATTTAGAATTTGAAAAAGAGCAAATGATATATGATACACTTGGAGATAAAGAACTCTATTTTTGTTGTAAAGGGTGTCAAGGGGTTTATCATCTTTTAGAGTCGCAAGGGCTTGATAGCTTTTATGATAAACTAGGTAAAAACTCATTAAATCCTGCCACGAGCATAGATGCAAATGTAGAAAAATTTGATTTGGATTCTTTTGAAAAAAGATTTATCAAAACATCACCAGATGGATTTAAACAAATTGATTTGATAATTGATGGAATTCATTGTGCAGCTTGCGTTTGGCTCAATGAAAAAATACTTTTTAATACAGATGGTATCATAGAAGCAAATATAAATTTTTCCAACTACAAAGCTAGAATAATATGGGATGATAGCAAAATAAAACTATCTCAAATCATACTAAAAATCAGAAGTATTGGCTATGATGCGTACCCTTATGATGCCAATATAAGTGATGAAAAAGCTTCCAAATCAAAAAGAGACTATTTTATGAGAATCATTGTAGCGGTATTTGGCTCTATGAATATTATGATGCTAGGCGTTGCAAAATATAGTGGTTTTTTTACGGGAATGGAAACAGATGTAAAAAACATGGTTCATTTTGCTGAATTTATACTCACAACTCCCGTACTTTTTTACAGTGGATGGGTGTTTTTTCGTGGTGGGTACTATGGACTCAAAAACAAAATCATAAATATGGATTTTTTAGTTGCAAGTGGTGCAATATTAACTTATTTTTACTCAATGTATATTTTATTTGGTGGCGTGGGAGAGAGTTATTTTGATTCTGTTACTATGATTATAACTTTTGTTTTGGTTGGTAAATACCTTGAAGTTATTGGCAAAAAAAGCGCAATTGACACTATAGACAAAATCAAAAGTTCACTTCCCCTTGATGCTATTATCATAGAAAATGGTGTCAAAAAATCAGTAAGCGTTGATGAGCTTAAAGTTGGTGATATCATAGAGCTTAAAACTGGTGAAATTGCCCCTGTGGATGGTATGGTAATAAGTGGCAATGCTTCATTTGATGAATCAAGTATTACAGGTGAGTCTATGCCTGTATACAAAAATATAAATGATACTATTTATAGTGGTACTATCAATACAAACTCTCTTATAAGATATGTAGTTCAAAAAGATTTTTCAAACTCAACTATAAGTTCATTTGTGACACTCATAGAAGACTCACTTATCTCAAAATCTGATATAGAAAAAAAAGCAAATGAAATCTCAAAATCATTTTCTGCTACTATTTTGACACTAGCATTTTTGACATTTCTTGGTTGGTTTTTCTTCACTCCTGAGCTTTTTTATGCAACTGAAGCTGGAAGATTTGAAAAAGCATTTATTGTTATGATTTCTGTTATTGTTATAGCTTGTCCTTGTGCATTATCTCTAGCTACTCCTATAGCATCTTTAATTGGTATTAGTGAATTAGCTCGTAATAAACTTGTTTTTAAAGAGTCCAAATTCCTAGAAACAATGGCAAAAGCAAATGTTTTGGTTTTGGACAAAACTGGTACTATCACTCAAGGTAAACTAAAAGTGACAAAAAGTTCAATCGATAAAATTGATATAAACTTACTTTATAGTATGGTTAGTTCATCAAATCATCTCGTAAGCAGTGCTATCAAATCATACATGGAAGAAAACTATGAAAACTTAAAATGCTATGATTTAAAAGAGTATCAAACAATAGATGCAAAAGGGATGTTTGCTATGTATGATGATATGGAGCTAATTGGGGGCAATAGTGCAATGCTTAATGATTATGGTATTAAAACACCTGAAAATGAGGATTTCACTATATTCTATTTTGCTATCAACAACCTCCTTGTAGCTTCATTTTACCTACAAGATTTACTAAAAAACGATGCACTAGCTTCATTTGAAAGCTTGAAGAAATTCAATCTTGAAATTATAATGCTCACAGGGGATAATGAAAAAGTTGCAAAGAATATCGCTCAAAGTGTAGGAATTTCCAACTACCACGCCAATCTAACCCCTATCCAAAAAGCAGATTTTATCCAGATGCTAAAAAGCCAAGGCAAGATTGTAGTTATGGCTGGAGATGGTGTAAATGATGCCCTAGCTTTGTCAAAAAGTGATATTGCTATTGCTATGGGTAATGGTGCCGATATCGCTATTGCCACAAGTGATGTTGTGATTTTGGATGATTCATTGATAGGACTTGTAAAATGCTTTGAAATATCTCACAAAACATACAAACTAATAAAACAAAATCTAACAATTTCTTTAGTTTATAATGCCATAACAATTCCAATTGCAATGGCAGGATATGTCATACCTCTAGTCGCTGCTCTTTCTATGAGTTTAAGTTCATTGCTAGTTGTCGGAAATTCATTAAGAATCAAGAGAAAATAATAAGATGAAAACCAGTCTAAATTTAGTAGATAACTTACTCCAACTCAATGAATTTTATGAGGCAAAAGAGAGATTTCCTGTACATATTTTTTTGAAAAAAGTTCTTACAAAACATCTATTTGATATGGTACTTTTTGCAAAATTTCAAAATGATACACTTACAATTGGAGTACATCATCCTAGTGCTCAGTTTGAACTCACAGGTTTTAAACCCATCTTGATTCAATACGCAAAACAAATGAGTGAACTTTCTTCCATAAAAGATGTCAAAATCTTTAGATATGATAAATTGAAACCAAAAAGCCTATCAATATCTCAAAAACCTCATGAAATTGAGTTTTTTACAGAAAGATCTTATGGTATTTTTGAAAACCATCTTAAAGATGAAGAACTTTTTGCTAAAATAGAATCAATTAGAAATACAATTCAAAAGGGAAAAAAATGGAAATAAGTGGTACGCTATTTATGATGCTTATTGTCTCACTAATAGTTAGTTTTGCCGTCCTTGCAGTTTTTTTATGGGGTGCTAAAGATGGTCAATTTGATGATAGTTCAAGAATGATGGATGGATTATTGTTTGATAGTGAAGATGATTTAAATGATGCATATAACAAAGAGAAAAAAAAGAAAAATGCTATTAATGAACAACAAGTAAAAAACTCCAAAAAAGAGACTGACTTACCATAATTTTCTAATATTTAGTATTTCTTTGTTGATACAAATCAATGACAAAGATTAGAATTATTGATAATATTATCCCAAAAAGGATAAACTACTATGTTTGAATGGACAACACCCAAAAAGAAAAGTTGGTGGGAACTTTTTAGTGAACAACCTCATCAGCTATTTTTTACCTCTACTATCATCTGGTCTTGTATAATTATTTTATACTCTTTACTTATTATGGCAATACCCATAGAAGCAAACTTTACATTAATACATGGTTTTGGAACAATATATGGAGTATTGGTAAATGCCTTTTTAGGATTTTTGCTCACCGTAATCCCTAGATATACCAATGGCACACTTATAAAAGGTCATGATTATATACCTATCTTTGCACTTTATCAAATAGGGCTAATAGTTACAATCTTTTTAAATGAACATATAGGAAAAGCTTTTGTTGCATCTGTGCTTTTATATAGTGCTATTGTTTTTACACAAACCATTTATTACGCACTCAACAACAAACAAAATGAAAGTATTTGGTTGACATTTTTGATATTCACTTCATCTATAATCTTATTTACTGATATTTTTGTGGGTATTGATTTGACATGGTATAGCTTATGGCTATTTGTTTTCCCTCTTGTTTTTGTAGTAGCCCAAAGAATGATACCTTCTTTTTATAGTGTATATCTCCAAAAACCACTCCCTCAAAACCCATCTTGGATTTTGGCTATTTTTGTGGCTTTATTTTTCGGGATAGGACTCTCCCATGGTAGCAATCTATGGATTAATATTTTTAGTGGATTATTATTTGTAGCTTTGGTATATTTTATTTCAAGGCTTGATATTTACAAAAAAGTACCACCAATTTTATGGATACTAGCAGTTGGATTCTCATGGTTACCTATAGGTGTATTTGCACTTTTTATAGAATCTTTTTTTGAGATTTATTCACTAAAATTAAGTTTACATATTTTAAGTCTTGGATTTGTATTTACGCTACTCATTGGATTTGGTTCACGAGTGATATTGGGTCATTCTGGACAAAAAATAGAAGCAGACAAAATTACAGTTGCACTTTTTATTACCACTCAGGTGATTGTATTGACTAGAATACTATCTTCTTTGTTTTTTATAGGTGAGCATAATATGTGGATAGGGTTTACCCATCTTTCGTTTTTATTATGGCTTGTTTTATTTGTAGTTTGGGGGATTAGATACGGAAAAACTATCACAAAATATGATGCACTACTAAAATAACTGTCATGATAAAGTCGTCATCCTAAATCTGTCATGCTGAACTTAATTCAGCATCTTCTTTAGATTCCGTGTCAAGCACGGAATGACGAATCCTCATCATCCTGAAGCTGTCATGCTGAACTTGATTCAGCATCTTCTTCACATATTCCGCATCAAGCACGGAATGATACTTTTTATTACCAACTCTTACCGTTATTCAACTCTTTAAATATTTCCATATTAATAAGCTTTAACTCATTGTCTTTATACAAAAATCTCAATTTATCATTACTTGAATAGTCTGTTTCCACTCCATCAGTATTAATGACAAGATGACCATGCCCTGTTACTATCAAATGCTCTTTTGTAGTATCAAGCGGAATATTATTTGAAGTTAAATAGTCTTTTTTTGAATGATTATCAAGGTATATCACCCCTACCCAGATTTGTTGTTTTGGAGCAATTGTAATCTTTGGTAAAGCTATTTCTTTGACCTCTTTTTTGGTAACTACCACTTCCTTTATCTTCTCTTGAGGAACTACTTCTTCTTTTACTTCTACTGGTAATTGTTCTTGTGATACTATAGCCTCTTGTACTTCATCTTTTGGTGTTATTAGATAAGTTTCATCTTCAATAAATTCTTCTAGTATTTTATCTTCTTGAACTTCTTGTTTTAGCTCTTGCTCTACAGCTACTTCTTGCACTTTAGTATCAGTTTCTTCGCTATCTCCTTGAAAAATCAATACCAAAAACAGTATCAAAGCAGCAACACCAAGAATAATCCATTTTTTATTAAAATCTTTGATAATATTCTCTTCTTTTACAACAACTACCTTATCTTTTTCGATACTCTTAAAATAAACATCAGCCTCAGCCTTAAGATCACTCAAGTCAAAACCAAACTTTTTTTCTATAATATTTATAAATCCAAAAGTTTTAAATCTATTTAGCTTATTGAACTCTTTATTTACAATAGCTTCAATATTGTTGTGTGCCACATAAGTCTTATTATAAATCTCATCAATTTTCATACTTTTTAATTTTTCAAAATCACCCATTACAAAGTTCCTTTTCAATCAAATTAATAACTAGCCAACATTTTATCAACACTATCCCAAGAGATAACTTTATTGTTATCCTTTTTACTAAAAATATGATAAACATATCTTGCAAACATATCAGTTTCTATATTTACTTTTGTCCCTTTTTTGTATCTTGAGAAAATAGTATTTTTTATAGTATGAGGGATAATTGTAAGTCTAAAGCTCTCTTGTAAAACATCATTTACTGTTAAGCTCACCCCATCAATAGTGATAGAACCTTTTGGTATCACAAATCTTATAAACTCTTTTGGCAATTTGATAAAAAAATCTGTACTATTGCCATTTTGTTTTATATTTACTATTTCACCCACACAATCCACATGCCCTTGGACGATATGCCCCTCAAACCTATCTCCCATCATCATAGCTGGCTCACAATGAACTTCATTTTTATAGTTTTCAATAGCTAGTAGATTTTTTGACTCAGGTGAAAGCTCCACACTAAAGTAACCACTTCCAACCTCAATAACAGTCAAACAAGCTCCATTTATAGCTATAGAATCTCCTAGTTTTGCTAAGTGTGTAGAATAAATACTAAGTTTACTTCCCTCGAAGCTTTTAACTTTTGCAATTTCTCTAATTAACCCTGTAAACATAGTTTGCCTTAGTTGTTTTTAGATATAATACCACAAATATTATTGGAGATAGATAAGTGGAATATGATATTATTGTTGTTGGTGGTGGTCATGCTGGTATAGAAGCGAGTTTGGCAAGTGCTAGAATGGGTAAAAAAACATTACTTATTACAATGTTAGTAGAACAACTAGGAGCTGCAAGCTGTAACCCAGCAATCGGCGGTCTAGCAAAAGGTCACCTCGTAAAAGAACTTGACGCTCTTGGTGGAGAGATGGCAAAATGTACCGATGCTACTGGTATTCAGTTTAGAATATTAAATGCTAGCAAAGGGGCAGCCGTCCAAGGAAGCAGAGCTCAAATTGATATGGATACATACCGTCTTTATATGAGAGAAGTATGCTTCAATACTCCAAATCTTGATATATTTCAAGATGAAGTATCTTCACTTATCTACCAAAACCAAACAGTAACAGGTGTCAATACAAAACTAGGGCTTTCGTTCAATTCCAAAAAAACCATCATAACATCAGGCACATTTATGAAAGGGCTTGTTCATATTGGTGAGCAAAAACTAAGTGCTGGGCGAGCATGGGAAGCACCTTCGGCAACTTTAAGTGATAGCTTGAGAGATTTAGGACTAAATGTAGGGAGACTCAAAACAGGAACACCTGCAAGACTTGATGCAAAAAGTATAGATTTTAGTGTAATGGAAGCTCACGGCGGTGATGAAAAACCAATTCCATTTTCATTTAGAACAGACAAAAGTAATTTCACACCCAAACAATACCCGTGCTATATCACATACACAAATGAAGAAACACATGAAATAATATCAAGCAACTTCTACCGAGCTCCACTTTTTACTGGACAAATCGAAGGACTGGGGCCTAGATATTGCCCAAGTATTGAAGATAAAATCAACCGTTTTAGTGACAGAAACAGACACCAACTATTTCTTGAGCCTCAAACTGCAACTTGCCTTGAATACTATATCAATGGACTTAGTACATCATTACCAATAGATGTCCAAGCTCAAATGATTCACTCCATAAAAGGGCTAGAAAACGCAAAAATCATCAGATATGGCTATGCTATAGAATATGACTATGTTGACCCAACAGAACTACACCATACACTAGAGACCAAAAAAGCAAAAAACCTCTATCTAGCAGGTCAAATCAATGCAACCACAGGATACGAAGAAGCAGCAGCTCAAGGGCTTATTGCAGGGATTAATGCAGTATTATCAATTGAAGACAAAGAGCCTTTTATCCTAAGAAGAGATGAGGGATATATCGGTGTACTAGTAGATGATTTGGTGACTAAGGGGACCAGTGAACCATACAGAATGTTCACAAGTCGAGCAGAATATAGACTCCTTTTAAGAGAAGAAAATGCGGATATCAGACTTATGGAATATGGCTACCAATTTGGACTAATAGATGATACGACATACCAAAGTATGCTCACCAAAAAGCAGACAATAGAAAAAGCTATGGAATTTATGACAGAGACTTGGTTCACCCCAAACAAAGAAAACCTTACAATGCTAGAAAATATAGGCGAAGAAAAGATAAGCGACAAAACTCTTCTAGTAGATATGGTAGGTAGAAACACTATAGATTTACCAAAATTTGATCATCTAGTCCCAAGCTTCAAAGACCTAGATGACCACACAAAAGAGCAAGTAATAGTAGAAGCCAAATACTATCGCTATGTACAAAAACAACAAAAACAAATAGAAAAAATGAAGAAAATGATAAACCTAAGAATCCCAGAAGATTTCATATACGACAATCTACCAGGACTTTCAAACGAAGTAATAGAAAAATTCAAAAAATTCAAACCCCAAACCCTATTCAACGCAAGCCAAATCAGCGGAATCACCCCAAGTGCCGTGGATATCTTGCATATGTATATTTATAATAAGAATGTCATAAGCAATAAAAAATGAGAATAGGAAATAAAAATTGATAATATGTACAATAAAATTTGAGAATGGAACAGAAAAAATAGGAAAACAATAGGAATTTATGGCATGAATCAACAGAAAAGTATCATTCCTGAGTTTATGATAAATAACCCTAATGATACTTTTAAATTTCTTTTCCCTTTAAGACTCAAACTAGACCACTCAAATTATGCAAACAGTCATTTTGAAGTTATCGTAAAGAATGTGTCCAAAGACAAAGGTGAAGTATTCTTATACGATATTGCACCTGAATTGCTTTATACACATTATCCTATAGAAAAATCATTTAACAATGGTAAACCAAGCCCTTACTATACAAACAAGAATATTTTTAATGAAAACTTTCTTATAAATACATCTTTACTATCAGACAATAATACACGATATATAAAAGATATTTTAGATGAAGATACCATAGGCACTCTAATAGGGTGGAAAAAAACTTTTCTTAATAAAGCAAAATATATACATTGTTATCTAATAGAAACTAATGGCATCAAGATAATAATCCCACATTTTACAGTCGCTATATACTACTACTATAGATTTACTCATCTTCGAGAAGCAGTACTTGATTCTAGCCTTGATAAACTTTATGTTGCCTGTAATTGTGAGAGGGATAATGCTTCTATAGTATTAACACACCCTAGAAATGATGCTGATGCAGCATTTATTCATAGATATGCTTGTCAAGATACTGCAAGAAAAGCATTTGATGATATTTCTAATCATATTCAATGGTATATTAAATATGTCTATGAAAAAAAATCTAATAGTGAAGTTGAATCTGCTCCCATAAAAGCAAAATTTCCTACAAAAGAAAAATTCCAAATAAATACAAGAGCTAGTATTATACACAACAAAGTAACTGGTGAAAAGTTTTACTATGTTCATGAGATTATCAATGATTACTCAGATATAGGATTTGACAGTAAGCTTGAGAAAATATACGAAAGGACTATCGCAACAAATGAAACTGATGACCTTTCCAAGATGGCAACATTAGAAAGGGAAATTCCATCTGAAACTACTGAAATATTAAAAGTAGAACATGCAAATAAACGATACACACAAACTCAAAACAATAAAGATAAAAAACAAACATGTGGCAGTATGGAAGATATAATCGTAGAATCAAAAGCGGTAACCAAAAATGTCATTTTAGATACACTAAAGATTTACAAAGAAACAATAGGTGATGAAGTAATAGACCAAAGTCTAACAGAATCTAGTGGCGGTACAAAAACTATTAGAAAGACCGTAATATCAAGTGAATATGAAAAAGAAGAAAAATCCAAAAGCCCACAAAATGAAATAGACAACTTTGTAGTATTTAGACAATATATAGATTTCTTACAAAAACAGACAAACTTAATCAGTAATTTCCAACTATCAGAACCACTAGAATTGCCTGAAGTACTGAAAGATGATGATAAAGTAAATCCAAAATGCAAAATTAAAGGAAGAAACAGACAATATCTTACTGTTACTTTTAAATACCAAAATTTCTATGTTGGCTTGTTGGAGCTTGAAAATTACACATCCTCAGCAGTAAGTACATGGTTACTTGTATCTAGTTCTGCAATATCAAAAAATGATTTCGAAAATTTTATTGATTTATATATCAAAGATAATTACTCTATCCATCAAATCAAAGAGATGTACAAAAGTGCTAATATTAAGTTTACAACCAAAAATCATGAGAGAAATGAAGCTTTGAATGATGTGCAACTAGTTAAGTGGGTTGGTGGATTGATGGGGAAAGTGTACTAATACCATTAATAAGTAATATTGTAGACTTTTAGTAGCATAATTTTCATTGAAATTTCAAGTAAATTTATAAGAAATATAAAGAAATAAAAAATATGTACTAATTAATACTTGTTTTTTATTTGTTTAGCAGCTTTAATTTGGTATATTTACATTAACACTAAATTAAGGATTCAAGTTGACCCAAATGTGTAAAAGTTCCACTATTCTTTTTGACAACTATATTTTAGAACTTATCGAAACTTATAAGAATCAACAAGAAGCAATAACTGTTAATTTTAGAGAATTAGTACCTAATATTGTAAACATGGATAGACATACTCATTTTATACATTCTTATCCAGCAAAATTATTACAGCAAATACCATACTTTTTTTTAAATAATACAGTTTTTTCTAAAGAACAAGATATAGTAGTAGACCCCTTTTGTGGAACAGGTACAGTATTATTAGAAGCATCTCTTGCTAAGAGAAATGCTATAGGTGTTGATGTTAATCCACTAGCTGCTTTAATTGCAAAAACAAAAACCTCTAAAGTAGATATAATTGACTTAAAACAAGAGTTAGATAATATTAAAAAGCTTTTTGAAATTTATAGCATCTCCAAAAAACAATATTATATACCGAAAGTATCAAATATAGAATATTGGTATAGTAAACAAAATATACGAAAACTATCTAAAATCAAAGAGATTGTTAGTCAAATTAGTAATCAAAATATAAAAGAATTTTATTTGGTAGTTTTTTCTCTTTGTTGTAAAAAATTTAGTTATTCTGACCCTAGAATTTCTGTACCAGTAAAAATTAATAAAGATAAATTTCCAGAAGGTCATGTACTAAGAGAAGCTGCTATAAAAAATTTAAAATTTATTGATAAAAGTAAAGTTTTTGAATTTTTTATTGAACAAGCCAATAAGAATATAGCTAGACTTATTGAATATCAAAATAGTACAATGTTAAGGTCAAATGAAGTTACTGTATATAATAGTGATATTAAACATTTAACAAAAAAAGATATTGAAACAAATACAGTTCAGTTGATTTTAACTTCACCTCCTTATGTTAGTGCTCAAAAATATATTAGAGCTTCTAGTTTAAGTTTGCAATGGCTAGAGTTAAATAGTTCTACAATTGCTGAATTAGATAAGCAATCAATTGGTAGAGAACACTTTCCAAAAAAAGAATATGACAAGTTCCATGTTCTTGGGATAAATAAAATTGATAAAATATTACTAAAAATTTATGAAAGAAATAAACTAAGAGCTTACATTACATATAAATACTTATTTGAAATGCAGGAATCTTTTAATTATTATTATAAAATTTTAAAACCTAAGGGATATTTTGTTATGATAATTGGTAATAATACTATTGCAGGATATGAATTTATGACCCATAAGTATTTAATAAAAATTGCTGAAAAGATTGGTTTTTCTACAGAGTTAATATTAATAGATGATATTAAATCTCGTGGTTTAATGACTAAAAGAAATAAAACAGCTAGTATTATCTCCAGAGAATATATTATAGTGTTTAAAAAGATTACATAATGAATAGTACAAATAAAGAAGATATTAAAAAACAAATACAAAATCTTTCTACATGGCTTTGGGGACATCAAGTTTTATCAGTTGATGTTAACTTATGGTTAAAAAATTTTGCTATAGAAGATGAAGAAAAAGAGGAGTTAGTTGCTCTTACACTATTAAGTGAATTTATGTTTTTTGAACAAAAAGAGATAAGACAAATGTTAAAATCTCTTTATAAAGATAAATTTATTGCACCACTTGTTACAAAATACAGAGAACAAACAGGATCATACAGTTTAAAAGATTATGAGGATTTTATTAAAGAACAATTATCAAAAACAAGATTTTCAAATGTTGGGAATCCATCTGAAAGTAGCAGTATGCTTTTGTACTATTTTAGACAAAGAAACAATTTAGATACAGAATTATTTGTAAACTCTTGTCAATTATTAACACATAATGAAAAAAATATGGCAGTAGAACATTTAATATATTTAGATGATTTGAGTGGAAGTGGAAGTCAAGCGATAAAGAATTTAAAAATTGTAATTCACGATATCAGGCGAAAAATAAAAGGAATTAAAATTTCATATTTTATGTTGTTTGCTACAAGTCAAGCCTTAAAAAATTTAAATGATTCCAATATCTTTGATAATGTTGAAACAGTTTTTGAGTTGGATGAAACATATAAAATATTTTCTGATACTTCAAGATATTTTGGAAAACATGAAGAGATTAAAAAATATTTTCAAGAGCTTTGTCGTAAGCACTATAAGCCAAAATGGGAACTGGGAGAAGAGGATATTAGTAAAAATCTAGATCAAACACTCAATAATGAAGAATGTGGTTTTTCTGATACACAACTAGGCTTAGGTTTTTTCTATAATATGCCAAATAATACATTACCTATTTTTTGGGCAGATAGTGATAATTGGAAATCAATTTTTAAACGATATAGTAAACAATATGCAATATTAAAAAAGGTGAAGAAGTGAAAAATCCATTCTCAAATACAAAGGCTGTACATCTAAATAATAATGAAATTGTTGAGTATTGGGTTGATATAGATAGTTATAAGGAACCTTATGATATTTTAAAAAATTTATTATGGTCACAAACTTATAAAAAATCAAAAATAATCTTATATCAATCTCATTTTAATGTATTTATTAATATGCAGAATAATATTAATTTTTTAAAAGTTGTTGAACCTACGAATTCTAAACCATTTATTATATTGGGTGGAAAAGGGAGTGGTAAGACACATATCCTTAGATACTTTTCATATTATTCTCGAAAAGAGCTTGCAAAACTAGATAATCTTACAATATTGCAACAATTAGAAAAAGATGGATTTTTTAGTGTGTTACTAGAATTAGGTAATTTTGCTTTTGAAAGGTTTCAAAACTCAAATTTAGAGTTTAATATTTGGAAAGAATGGTTTTATTATTATTTAAATATTATTTTAATAGAAGCTTTTTTAGAACAAGTTATTGACCTTCAATTGGAAGGAGTTAATGATTTTGATTTTGAAAAAATAAAAAAGATTAAAGAAGATTATTTTTTTGATGAAGATATAGATTGTGATACAATAGAAAAAATTTATTTTCAAATAAAAAAAGAGCATAAAAAAATTGATAAAGCATTTTCTAGAATGAGAATGGGAGTTATTAACAACATAGATAGTATAGAACCTTTATTTGACACTAGAGAACATAGATTTAGAGATATAACTTATTCAATTATTAAAGCAAGTCCATCTTTATGTCAATTGAGAGTTTTGTTTTTCTTAGACCAATTTGAAGATTTAAGTGATGAACAACAGAAATTTATCAATACAATTATTCGTCATCCAAATCAAAAATATAATGATACAATTTCTTTACGAATAATGGGAAGATTGTATGCAATAAAAACAGAAGAAACATTTTCTGACAATGAAAAAATATTGCGAGCAGAGGTAACAAAGAAATATTTAGAAAGTTATATGAAAAATAAAAAAAGTTACCGTGATTTTATTCTTAGGTTAATTCAAAAAAGATTGAATAAAAAAATATCTGCTAGGGATATAGTCAATTCTTTTACAGAAAATGAAGATAAAGTCTTGGATACAATAAAAACAAAGTATCCAAAATCAATGGATAGACTATATTTTATTAAACTTAAAAAAGAATTAAAAGAATATCAAAAAAGTTTATTATTATCGGATAAAAACATTGAAATTATATTAAAAAATTTAGAGTATGAAGATGATCCAATAAAGGAAAAAGAAAATATTTGGCTAATATATCAAGCTTGGTCTAAAAATATAAGTTTACTTTCAAGAAGTAATGAGATTAAAAACTCTTTAAATAGTAAGGGTAAAGATATACATAAAAATGAAACATTAAAACACTTAAAAGATACATTTTACTTTCAACTTTTGAAAGAACACTCATTGCCAATACATTATTGTGGATTTGATTTAATTTTACAACTTTCATCTGAAAATCCAAGAAACTTTATGGATATAATCAGTGCAATGTATGATGACATTGAATATTACGAAGAGAAAATATTTGATGCTGAAAAACCCATTAGTTGTAAATTACAAAGTAGAGCTATAGAATTGGTATCTGATAAATTTTGGGATGATGCTGTAATTGACCTTAAAGACCAAAATGTAATTAGGATGGTAAAAAGATTGAATAGCTTTTTTAAATTAATTAGAATATCAGATAAGCCTACAGAAAAAACACTTATTTCTTTTTCATATAAAGGTAAAATAAAAGAAGAATCACAAAATATTCTTAAAAAAGCAGTAGAACATTTATTTTTACGATATGAAAAGAATTCAAAAAAAGAAAAAAATAAATCAGGGGAAATGTTAGATATTTATTTTACAACTCCAATTTTAACTATAAAATGGGATTTACCAACTATAAGAGGAGGTGTTTTTCAATTTTCAGCAAATGATATTGATGTGTTATGCTTAGAAGATGATAAAAGTTGGGAAAAGCTTAGAAATAAGTACATGAAAAGATATAATGTACCATTTCAAAGAGTTAAAAAAAATGAAACACCAAGCTTGTTTGGAGAATTATAATGTTAATAAGTCCTTATCATCTTTTTAAATATAAAAGTTATAGAAAAATTAATGATTTTATAACAGAACATCAGAATCAATATGATTTATTTATTTCTGCATTTACTTACGAAGAAATTGTGACAACAACATTTGCTAACCTTAATTCAAACAAAAAAGTTTGGCTTATATTCCCTGAATATCATATTGACATCAGTAAAATTGATGGAAAAACTTTTATGTGTAATGAAGTTAATGAAAACATTAAAGAATCTGAATACATATGTGCAATGTATAACGAATATATAAAAGGTAATGAAAATATGAAAATATGTGTAGATACCACTGGATTTAATAAGCCATATTTAGTTTCTTTAATTATATATCTTAAAATTCAAGGTATAAAAGAGATTGATTTTATTTATACTGAACCAAAACTATATCAAGAAAAAGATAAAACACAATTTTCAACTCTTGAAAATATTGATGCTAAAAAAGAAAAGAAAAAAGATGTTGAGATGATTATTAAACCTAGAGATATTGAAACAGGAAATAATTACTATTCAAATGCTGGACAAAATGACCTTTTTATTATTAATGTGGGATATGACTCAAAACTTGTTAATAGTGTTATTAATAATGTAACAGCTAGGGTAAAAAAGCCTTTATTAGGTTTCCCATCGTTACAACCAATAATGTATCAAGAAAATGTATTAAATCTAATTAAATCAAAAAGTGATTTAGGTATAGAAGAAAATGAAGAACTTTTATATGCACCAGCAAATAATCCTTTTATAACAGCTCATGTTATTTCAGAATATATAGAAAAATATGTAAAAGAAAATAATAAAAATACAATTAAAAATATTTATCTATCTCCCTTAGCTACAAAAGCACAAACAATAGGAATGACACTTTTCTATATTTTTGAACAAGAAAAGTATGAAGATATAGATATAAATATACATATACATTATCCTTTTACAGATTCTTATTCTGCATCATCAAGTGAAGGAATCTTTAGAATCAATAAATATACAATTGAATTTGATTTATTTGATAAAATTACAAAGCTTTAGAGTTTTTGATAAAAAGTTTTAATTTATTTTTATCTTTGTTATATTGTTTCGTACTAACTCCAGACATAACATCTAAACCATAAGGCTGTACCTTATCTATAGCACTTGTAATATTATTAGGATTTAAACCACCTGCAAGTAATATTGGAAAGCCTTCCGTTTTTTTAATAATATAAGCTGAAACATCCCAATTATGTGTTTCACCACTTCCTCCTTTTTCTGAATCCAATAGTATAAAATCTATCAGTTCACTATTAATATAAACTTTTATATCCTTTATCATTTTTTCTACATCTATATCTTCATTCACATAGAAGGTTTTTGTTATTTTTATAATTGGAAATTTCTCTTTTATTAGTTTAATATTCTCAAGTAATAATTTACTTTGTTTTTGTATTTGAATCATTGTAGGCTTAAGCTCTTCAATTGTTGATAATATTTTATCAATATCTTTTAGATGAATTAAAAGACAAGATTCCATACTAGTAGGAACATAAGATATAAGTTCTTTAGCAACTTTAAAATCTAACATATCAGCCCTATTATAAGACTTTGATGGTGGTTGTAATAAGAAGCCAACAATATTAACATTGTTATCAACACACATATCTATATCTTCTTTTGAAGTCATTCCACAAATTTTTATTAACATTACCTACTCCAAGTTTTTATATATTATTATATATTTCTCTTTAATCTTTTATAAACCCTACCAAACCCTTTATGTATACTATAATGGCATCCTACAATCTTAGCAACTTCCACCTTTGTAACTTGTTCCCCAATACTTTTGAGATAATTAATAGCCCCAATAACTTCACGCTCACTTATCTCTCTTCCAATCTTATTTTGTATTGGCACAAGTTCGCCTATCATTTCTTTATACCAAAATGGTATTTCTTTAAAGCCATGCGTAAACTCACGATAGGTTAAATTATTTTGCCGTGCAAAATTAAACAAATTCTTTGGGAAATCTTGAAATAGAAAATACACCATAGCATTAAGTAAAAAATCCTTGTAAACTGCCTTTGCTTTTTTTGAGTTATAGTTGTCTAGTTTTTTGCTTAATTGTTTGTATTCATCTATCAAAGGAAATCCATCAAGTACCAAATTATCTTTTCTATCAAGTAACCACTGTAATCTTGTAGCACTTTCAAATATCCATAAAGAGTGTACTTTCTCGCTACCTATCATAAAGTATCCATTTTGTAGCCCATTCTCAAACCATTGTATGGCTTCCATACCATAATCATATCTTCTTGATACTCTTACAGATACGGTATCTCTTAAATCATTGCCACATTTACCACAATATACCGCTCCATTAGAATTTTGCATCTTATATAGTTTTATAGGCTCATTACAAACCCAGCATCTATCGGTCAAAAATACATTATGCTTTGTACAAGCATTGTAAAACCAATATCGCCAGTGTTTTCTCCAATAAGGCACTTCATCTTCTTTCAAACATTTTGGGCAATAAAGCAATCCATTGTGAGTTCTTTTGTCTGATAATTTTCGTATCTGTTTTGTTGGATAAAGGCAGTCGTTGCAGTGATACAAATACCCTTCTTCACTACGAAGTGACATCTGAAGTATTTGTTGTTTGTCTAGTTGACTTTTGGTAGCTATTGCATCAAATAGTTCATCATAATATCTAAAGTCTATATCTATTGCACTTATTTTACTACCATCTTGTTTGATAAACAAAGATATAAATGTAGCCATAATCCTTTCATGAGCAAAGGCAAGTCTTAAAAGCCACGAACTCAAGAGTTCATCTTTTTTGGGCAAAGGCACTACGAGAAAGAAATACTCTTGTACCCATTTTTGGTTTCTTTTTTGTTTTTTGGTAGCACCTTTTTTTATCATAATTTTGGGAGATATTGTATATCTTCTATCATGATTTTTTCTCTTTTGGACTGTATCGATTTTACGGCTGCTTTTTTTAGAAGATTTACTGTTTTTCCTATAAGTCCATTGGATTGATAAAATAAAGCATTTACAATATCAGGATTTGATGCCATATTTGATGTTTCCTTGAGAGGTAAACAAGTCTCATAGGTAGCCACAAATGACCTGAACTTTTTATCATTATTCCATCTTGGAAGTTCAATAGACGGAAATCTTGTATTTGTTTCTTCATTTATTGAAAATGCGGAATGGGCATCTCTTGTACCGGCAAGAATAATAGTCAAAGAAAGTCTATTGCTTATTTGCTTCAAATCATTGATAAAAGTTCGCTGTTTGTTTAGATTACCTGTAAGTGCATTATGAATCTCATCTATCAAAATCATTTTTGTTCCCATCTTTTTGAGATGTTTTTCTGCAAGTTTAGCTTTTTCAACAGTTTTCTCAGTAGCTCTATGAGGAACACATAACTCTCTTAAAATCAAGCTATAAAGTCTTCCTTCATCAGGAATTGTAGGGGCTTGAAAATAAATTATAGGTATATTATATATCATCTCATCATTTTCACAGATATAGTCTATATCACCTTTGTGCAAATCATACATTCTTTTGAGGATAGCAGTTTTTCCATTATTTGAATCACCATATATCAAAAGCCCTTCATGTCTTAACTGCGGAGGGTCATTAAATTTTTCTTCCAAAAGCTCAATTAGTTTAACAGCAGCACCATATCCAATCCATTGGTCTTTTTTACAATAAAGTATTCTTTCTTCATCACTTTTTTCAAGATATTGTAGAGCTTCTTTTGTAAGTTGTCTACCTGTAGTCATTATTACTCCTATCCCACAGGATAAATCTCATATCCATCATCATCTTCATCATGACTTTTATGAATCTTTACGATAGCTTGTTGATTTATAATGGGTTTTTCCTCTTTATAGTCAATAATCTCTTTTTCTATTTTAAGAGTTTTGTTCATATGTTTTGTGGAGCTTTGTTGTCTTCTTGCAGATTTTTTCTCTGCTTTAGCTTCTTGGACATATTGATGCAATCTCTCATATGCTTCAAAAATATCATAAGGTTCTAGCTCCCTTCCTTTTACTTCTCTTTTTGCTTCAGCAATAGCCTTTCTCAGTTCGGATAGATTCATCTTAGGCTTTCGTATATCTGCATAGGGAATCGTTATATAGTCTTTGATATCTTCGTCATAGACATAGATTTTACTAATATCTCTAGGGTCTCTTCTACATATAACAGTACTTTCAAAATCAGGTTTAAACTTTTTATACTGTGTTGGTATTATCCATTTTCTAAGTGTTTCACTAAAATATGTTATATAATCAATAGTTATTCCATTTTTTTGTACACTTCTTTTGATTTCAGGCAATAATGACATTCTAAGTTTTAGTGTATCAGTAGGGACACTTGGCAAAAACGGTATTGATTTTTCTTCCCCGACACCTAATAATCCTTGATAAAACTTATCTTCAGGAGGCATACCTATAGATGTATGTTCTACCTTATGATAAATATTGATTATAAAATCCATATACCATTTTTCAAGTTGATCTATGGTCATTGCCGATTCAAGTTCTGAATTATAATTACCTTTTTCAAATATATTGGAAAATGTACTACCTGGTAATTGGTGAGACTTATTCATAAGTGTACCTATCAGTCTCTCTATTGCACCACCAAATTCAGGTCTTGCTACAGGTCTATAAATATCTTGTATTTTGTACTCTTGGCAAAAGTTTCTTAGACTTGCACTCCTAAAATCACTTCCATTGTCCATATGCACTTTTTTAGGCAAACCATAAACTGGCCATTCACCTATTACTTTATATTTCAGTAACAAATCGTTTTTTGGTAAAATAGCGTTTAGTAAACATTGTCCGACACTAAAATATCCAGGTGCTTCAAGTGATATATAAAAACCAAATACCATTCGTGAATAAACATCAATGGCTACAGTAATATAAGGTCTGCCTATAGGCTTTCTAGTTTCTTCATCAACCAAAATAACATCTACTTTTGTATGATCTATTTGGATAATATCCAAAGGCATTTTAACTTCAGGAAATTTATTTGGCATACCTCTTGTTTCATTTACTCTTATCCCTTTTCTATATTTTACTATCATCTTTGGGTGAATATTGTTGATTCTGTTTCTTATGGTATTTTTAGTAGGTGCTTCCAAATTCATATTTTTACATCTAAACACTATGTTTTCATATATTGTCTGTAAAGGATACTTTTGTTTATTCAAATAAAGCTCATCTATGACATTGTCTATTATTGTATTTACAGACTCACTAAGTCTACTTTTACCTTTAGCTCCACAAAATTCTCTTTTGGTAGCCAGTGAACTTGTATTACCATATTGCTCATAAATATTAAGCCATCGATAAATTGTAGCCATACCCTTTTTGTGTTTTTTTGCTATCTTTTGGACATCTTTTGCCGTTCTTTGTTTTATGGACAAAAGAGGCTCGATGATTTTGAATCTTTCATACGCTTCATCAAAACTTTTTTGTTCTAGTTCAACAACCGTTTTATTTTGTTCTATGATATTTTGTGGCTCTTTTATTAGTTCATTGACTTTGACAATTTTTTCATAGTATGGTTCAATATTGAGTTTCAGAAGTACCTCATTAAATGAAGGGTAACCTTTGATAACAAATTCAGCACCTTTATAAAAAATCTTTGAACCTATCTCAAACTTTATTACATTACTCATGATGCAATCTCCACAAAAGAATTCATAGTAAGCTTTTCATTTTCCAAATCAGACTTTAAAATATTTTTTGCAACTAAATTCCATATAGCATTTGAAACAATTTGATATTCTAATAGATTATTGGATATAGATTTTGCCAAATCATATGCAGATTTTTTGTTGTTTTCTAATTTTTCTAATATCTCTTTGTCATATTTAAATACAGTTGGATTGGTTTTATACCTATATAAAAAGTCTAAATTGTCTATGTATGTAGCACTATATGTTTCTTCTGAAAACACTATAAAATCAATATCCAATGCATCACAAGCTTGTCTTGCAGCTTCAAACTTTTGTTCAAAATATTCCTTCTTTTCCTCAAGTTCTCTCAGATATTTAACTTCAATGATTGTATTTCGCTTGCTTGACCCCTGAAACCTTCTTACATAACAATCAGCACTGTATATCTTCTTTTTACCATTTAGTACAATTTCTATCTGTGGCTGTTCTATATACAATTCAACACTATCATCAAACTCTAGTGTCAAAAAAAGAAAACTTTCCAATAACGATTCAAAACCTATTGATTTATTGTTTTTAACACTAGGAAAATGCCCAGTAACAGAGCGGTAGCTTTTCTTGATTTTCCGTTGATTGAAGCTTATATGTTCATCTTGTGTGTTCATACTAGTATCCATACGATTAGATTAGAACATTATATATCAAATAAGCTTTTATATTTATTTCAAAATATTTCTTCGTATTATCAATATTTATTATATTATGATTATTATTTAATTAAGTTAAATCAATATATAATGTTACGCGATATTAAGAGATTTTAAAACTAAAAAAGGGTTAGATATATGAGTTATAGTATAAATCAAGTAAAAAAGGCTGGTAAAAATTTAATCAGAGATGAAAATATTATAGAATCTTTAGAAATACTTTCTCATTGGAGGTCTTGTCATGCAACTTCATTGGAAAAAGCTTATAAAATTGTACAAGAGCACGCCCCAAAAATTGATGCTAGTTGTATGATTGCAAAAAGGCTCAAAAGGACACCATCAATAATAAGTAAATTAAGAAGATTTAATGAAACAATGCAACTAACGACGATGCAAGATATTGGTGGATGTAGAGTTGTGTTATCAAATATGAAAAAAGTAGAAAAATTAGTTAAATTATTAGAAAAGAATAAATATTTTGAATTAAGAAATAATTATATTAAAAGTCCTAAACAAGATGGATATAGAAGTATTCATCTTATTGGAAAATTTAAGAATCACAACAATATAGATAAGTATATTGAGTTGCAAGTGAGGACAAAAATACAACATTATTGGGCTACTGCTATAGAAATTGTAGATTTATTTACTAAACAATCAATTAAGACTAATGAAGGGGATAAAGCATGGAGTGAGTTATTTCGGTTATTATCAAAAAATTTTATATATTTTGATCAAAATCCATATATTAATTCTGGTGAAGGTAAGAGTCAACAAACATTAAATAAAAAAGATTTAATGGTTTTTGAAAGTCTATATAGAAATATCAATAATAATCTTAATAATGATACAATTAAAGAACTTGATGAAATTGAAAGACTAGCAATAAAACTAGATATAGTAAGGAAATTTAAGTTATTTGCTAAATCAATTCAGATTGCAAATAATGATTTAACAAAGAATCATAATATGATACCAGAAGATGGTTATGTATTAATTTCAGTAGAACAAGACACTAAAACTAGTTTTATAATGAATAATTATTATTATCATAAGCATGAGTTTGATAGTGCAACAAAAAATTATCTTGAGCTAGAAACAAAATCAATTAAGAACAATAGTTTCACTAATAATAGAATTGTAACGGTATTAGTCTCTACGACAGCAGTAGGTGGAATTAAAGAAGCGTATCCTAATTATTTTGCTGATTCTGAGCAATTTATGAAGCAGGTAGAAATGTTGTTAGGAGTAAATAAATTATTAAAAAGAAATATGCCTATCTTGAAACGACTTTTTAGCAAAGGGTTTAAAATATATTGATTGACTATCTATCATATCAAAGTTTTTTAGAAACTTTAAATTTTCCCATTATTCTCAAATTATATTTTAAATATGGTTAAGATAAAATTACAGACAATAGCATGAATACTCATAACATAGGTATACAACACATGAAAATCTATTCTCAATTTTTAATGAATCTCACAAAGAAGGATTGAGAGGGAAGAATAGCATGATTTTAGCTATTCTTGTAAAATAGGTTTTTGATTAGAAGTTAGGGATTATAATGAATAATAGATTTATTGGTTCAACCCAATAAATTCCCCCATCCAAAACAAAATCTCACTTATATCCCAAACTAACTCCATTTATATAATAAACCTTAATCTTTAATATTGTAAAATCCACAATATACTAAGAATACTGGAGTAATAATAATGACTTTATACATATACGCCCAAAGTGGTCACAACCAAAATCTTGATAGAGTGAGACGAGCTAGTGTGGTTACCAATATCTTGAAAGAATTTGAACCTATTTTATGTACTTGTGATTATAGAGCTAGTATGTATGCTAGAGCTGAATTAGGTGTCAGAGATGCTACGAGTGTGGATACTATTGCAAATATGCCAAACACTATGGAAAGAGGTGATGTATTGGTTTATGATAGCGATGAGCCTACTCCCCTTATGAAAGAGAGTATAAAAGATTTTTGTTCACTTAGCTATGAGATAGGTTTAGATATACCAAAAGATATCATCAATGATGAATTTTTCCAACAACATCAAACACCTATGTATGAAAAAGCTATATTTTTTGGTGATGATGACTATTCAAAACTTATTTTACAAATGACAAAAGAAAAAATAGATTTACCACTACTTATGGGTCATTATTTCTTTTTGGGATACGAAAAAGAATTAGCACCAATATTTGATACACTCATAGAGGAAGAAGAATACACCCAAACAATACAAAGAACCACATATTTACTAACTAGCTCTATAAATGCTTGCATAGAATCTTTAGCAAGTGGCAACAACCCAGTATTTTTTGAGAGAGAAGATACAAACTATGATGATGCAATAGAGCTTATCTCAAAATACAACATCCCAACTATCAAAGCAAACACCCTAGAAGAAATAATATCCCAATTTGACCAAATCATCAAAAACTATCCCCAAACAACCAAACCACAAAAAGTAGATATCTCTTCTATAAAAGAAGCGATAAAAGCAAGGTTTGAATTAATTAAATCTATTTCCTGAGACCACTGGACAATAGAGAATTTTATTTAAGTTCAAGGCAGAATTTAGTTAAATGGAGGAGTTTACTGTAGTAAATGACGACATTTCACTAAATTTTAACGACGAAATTACTTAAAAGTATTGTTGTACAGTGGTCTCAGCCTATGATACAAGAAGCATACCCTACCACCCTTGTATCCTCCCCACTTGCATCAAAACTAGTTCTATAGTCTAGTATTTTTGTATTCCAACCATTTTTGATAGCACTTTTTAGGATTGCCTTTACACCTATTTTTCCACAAGCTTCACAACCCATATCAAGCATCTTCACATCAAGCTTTGCAATTGCATTTAAGCATATATTATCAAGTTCTTTTGCCTTGCTTTGGGTGAAGAAATGACTCAAATCTGTACTTATCACTACCAAATTATCACTATCAAGGAGTATTTCGTCAATAATCATAGACAAACTATCAGATTCCATTTTCCCATACACTATCTCTACTACTTTGATATCCTCAAAATAGTGCTTGACAAAAGGCATTTGTGTCTCAGTAGAGTGTTCTTGATGTGCCATCTCATCAAATATCAGCATTTTAAACTGCTCAGCTAGCTTTTTGCTATAATCCAAATCTATATCCATATCACCAAAAGGTGTAGCATATTTATCATACAATGCAATACTAGCCCCTTTTAAATAAACTCTATGACTTGGACCTATGACTATTACCCTTTTTGGTTTTGTAAGCTTTTTGACTAGATTATAAGCGATATTTGCAGTAAATCCACTATATACATACCCAGCATGTGGCACGATGATAGCCCGTGGAGTGAAATTGCACTCTACGGAGTAATTAGCATCTCTCAAAAGCTTATTGAAATGTTCTATATATTTCTCCACATCATCTTGAATACTAGGATAAAAAGCCCCAGCAAAAAACATTTTTCTATTCATTTCCATACTCCATCTATCACATTATCACAATGTGGACATCTTCCGTTGTCGTTAATATTATTTATAGTTGTAGCAAATCCCCTTCTTTGTAGCAAGATTTTACCACAATTAGGACAAGATGTATTGGCTTCATCACCAATATTCCCCATATATATGTATTTAAGCCCTACACTTTTACCTATTTTATAAGCTTTTAGCAATGTATCTTTTGGAGTTGCATTGATAGATAATTCTTTATAATCAGGATGAAATGCTGATATATGCCAAGGGACATTGACACCTAGTTCATTGGCAATAAAACTAGCAATCTCAGTAAGTTCACTTGTAGAATCATTTTTTGTAGGGATAATAAGCGTAGTTACCTCTATCCAAATTCCATTTTTTACGAATCTTTTTAGATTTTCTTTGATAATATCCAAATCACCAAAGAGAACTTTTTTATAATACTCTTTATCAAAAGACTTCAAATCAACATTTGCAGCATCTATAATACCCACCATATCATCAATAACTTCACTAGATTCAAATCCATTCGTAACAAAAACATTCTTAATCCCATATTTCTTCGCCTCAATAGCACAATCTTTTGCATAAGGATAAAATATAGTAGGTTCATTATAGGTATAAGATATGGAAGCACAGCCATTTTGATAAGCCAAAAGTGCCATCTCTTGAGGTGATATATATCTATCTTTTTTGATTTCCTTGCTTTGTGAAATCCCCCAATTCTGACAAAAAGGACATTTGAAATTACACCCAACAGTACCAAATGAAAGAGATTTGGTTTGTGGCAAGAAATGATAAAGCGGTTTTTTCTCAATAGGGTCTATATTAATAGCAGACACATACCCATAAACTTCACACACTATCTCATCACCTGTATTTCTATTGACACCACACACCCCACTTTGCCCCTTATTAAGAGAACAATAATGAGAACACAGTAAACATACAAGTTTGGTTGAATTTTCTTTTGCGTTAAAGTATTTCATAGGATAATTATAGCATAAGTTAGTTTTTAGTTGTTAGGTGTTAGTTTGTAGGTGTTAGTTTGTAGATGGTAGTAATTAGAGAAAGTAATTGGTAATTAGTAATTGGTAAGAAAAGAATCAAGTTGCCCTAATCACTAATCACTATAAACTAAAAAAAGCCTCTACCTAAAGACTTCATGTAGAAGTATTTAGATAAAGGCTTAAAGTTGTATGTTATACTCAAAAGCTAGCAGCGACCTACCTTTCCACAATTGAAAACTGCAGTATTATCAGCGATGGGAGGCTTGACTTCCAGGTTCGAAATGGATCTGGGTATTTCCCTCCCTCTATAGCCACTAGCAAAGTTGAGTATTAAAGATAATGTTGAATGTTAAATTTTGAATTTTGAATTAAAAACATCGCTTTAGCGATACAATCATTCAACATTCATAATTCATCATTTAGAATTATACTTAATACTCAACTCTTGGTTAGAGTTAGTATGTTTTTATGTTAAAGTCTAATTATTATTTATCTCAGCACCTCAATACCTTAGTATCTCAGTAGCTGTTGTTTTGTACTTAATAAGATAGTAGCAAAGAATACTATAAAAAAAGCCAAACGATCTATTAGTACTAGTCAGCTAAAGGACTCTCATCCATTACACATCTAGCCTATCAACCAGTTAGTCTTACTGGGATCTTCAGGGAAAGTTCATCTTAGAGTTGGCTTCGAGCTTAGATGCTTTCAGCTCTTATCACGACCATGCGTAGCTACCCAGCGATGCTCTTGGCAGAACAACTGGTACACCAGTGGCATGTTCATCCCGGTCCTCTCGTACTAGGGACAAATCTCTTCAACTTTCCTACGCCCACGGAAGATAGGGACCGAACTGTCTCACGACGTTCTGAACCCAGCTCGCGTACCGCTTTAAATGGCGAACAGCCATACCCTTGGGACCTGCTCCAGCCCCAGGATGCGATGAGCCGACATCGAGGTGCCAAACCTCCCCGTCGATGTGAGCTCTTGGGGGAGATCAGCCTGTTATCCCCGGCGTACCTTTTATCCTTTGAGCGATGGCCCTTCCACACAGAACCACCGGATCACTATGACCGACTTTCGTCTCTGTTCGACTTGTATGTCTCACAGTCAAGCTAGTTTATACCATTATACTCAACAAGCGATTTCCATCCGCTCTGAACTAACCTTTGTAAGCCTCCGTTACTTTTTAGGAGGCGACCGCCCCAGTCAAACTACCCACCAGACATTGTCCTATACGAGGATAACTCGTAGTAGTTAGTAACTCAAATATTCAAGGGTGGTATCTCAAGGATGGCTCCGACTCTACTTGCGTCTAGTCATCATAGCCTCCCACCTATCCTGCACATGAATATCCAAGCTACAGTGTCAAGCTGTAGTAAAGGTGCACGGGGTCTTTCCGTCTTTCCGCGGGTAGGAGGAATTTTCACCTCCACTACAATTTCACTGGATCCCTGGTTGAGACAGCTCCCATCTCGTTACGCCATTCATGCAGGTCGGTATTTAACCGACAAGGAATTTCGCTACCTTAGGACCGTTATAGTTACGGCCGCCGTTTACTCGGGCTTCAATCAAATGCTTCGCTTGCGCTGACATCATCAGTTAACCTTCGAGCACCGGGCAGGCGTCACACCTTATACATCCACTTACGTGTTAGCAAAGTGCTGTGTTTTTGGTAAACAGTCGGGAGGGACTCTTTGTTGCAACCTCTCTAGCTTTTTGGAGCAAGTCCATATACCAAAGTAGGCACACCTTATACCGAAGATACGGTGCTAGTTTGCAGAGTTCCTTAAAGGGGGTTCTTCCACGCGCCTTAGAATACTCATCCTACCCACCTGTGTCGGTTTACGGTACGGGCAACAAACAATATACTTAGTGGCTTTTCTTGGCACGACAGTATCATCGATTCCAAACGCTCCTCGAAAGGATTGTTCGGCCTGTAAGATCTCGGTCTTATGATACCCGGATTTGCCTAAGTATCAACCTACGTCCTTCGACCCACTATTCCATCAGTGAGCTCGATTAACTCTATGCGTCCCCACATCGCGCTTGTTTGTTGGTATTGAAATATTAATCAATTTGCCATCGTCTACCCCTTTCGGACTCGACTTAGGTCCCGACTAACCCTACGATGACGAACATCGCGTAGGAAACCTTGGGTTTTCGGCGTTGAGGATTCTCACCTCAATTATCGCTACTCATGCCTGCATGCTCACTTCTATCCGCTCCAGCACTCCTTGTCGGTATACCTTCAACGCTGAATAGAACGCTCTCCTACCACTTGAATAAATTCAAGTCTAAAGCTTCGGTGTACATCTTAGCCCCGTTATATTTTCCGCGCAGAATCACTAGACCAGTGAGCTGTTACGCTTTCTTTAAAGGATGGCTGCTTCTAAGCCAACCTCCTGGTTGTCACAGTAACTCCACATCGTTTTCCACTTAGATATGACTTTGGGACCTTAGCTGGTAGTCTGGGTTGTTCCCCTCTTGACGATTGATTTTATCACCCACCGCCTGACTGCCGTGATTACACATATAGTATTCGGAGTTTGACAGGGTTTGGTACCGCGGTAAGCAGCCCTAGCCCAATCAGTGCTCTACCCCTATATGCTACTACACGACGCTATACCTAAATATATTTCGGAGAGAACCAGCTATCACTGAGTTTGATTGGCCTTTCACCCCTATCCACAAGTCATCCCAAAACGTTTCAATGTTTACGGGTTCGGTCCTCCACGGGCTCTTACACCAGCTTCAACCTGCTCATGGATAGATCACTCAGTTTCGGGTCTGCAACCAGTGACTAATTCGCCCTATTAAGACTCGCTTTCGCTACGGCTTCGTACTTGACTTAACCTTGCCACTGATCACAACTCGCAGGCTCATTATGCAAAAGGCAGTCCATCACCCTGGATTACTCCATAGGGCTCTGAATGATTGTAGGCTAATGGTTTCAGGTTCTATTTCACTCCCCTCACTGGGGTACTTTTCACCTTTCCCTCACGGTACTTGTGCACTATCGATCTGAAAGTAGTATTTAGGGTTGGAGGGTGGTCCCCCCATATTCAGTCAAGATTTCTCGTGTCCCGACCTACTCGTTCGCTATCTTAGTTCCACACAAATGTTTTAATATACAGGAGTATCACCTTCTATGCTCCACCTTTCCAGGTAGTTCTACTAACATCTGTGCTAAATATAGCCGCCCTAATCCCATTTCGCTCGCCGCTACTTTGGGAATCTCGTTTGATTTCTCTTCCTTTGGGTACTGAGATGTTTCACTTCCCCAAGTTCGCTCTGTATAAATACAGTAGTATGACTCTCACCATACTGGGTTGCCCCATTCGGAAATTCCTGGATCAAAGCCTCTTGACAGCTCCCCAAGACTTATCGCAGTCTAGTACGTCCTTCATCGCCTCTTTCAGTCAAGGCATCCACCATTAGCCCTTTATAGCTTTTTTATAGTTACCAACAAGTTGGCAACTTTCTATAATGAGTATTCTTTAGCTACTATCTTATTAAATACAAGTATTTAATAAATAATAATTGTTTAATTTCACTTACAATTCTAATATCTCTATTAAAATTTGGAAAAAAATTTTAAGACTTTAACAATAAATTTTAAAAATAACATCCTGGTAAAACCAGATATAAATCTTCCTCAAAAGATTTATATCTAGTTTTTAGATAAGTTCTGGTGGAGAATAGCGGGATCGAACCGCTGACCTCCTGCGTGCAAGGCAGGCGCTCTCCCAGCTGAGCTAATTCCCCAGACTAATTAATAACTAATAATTAATAGTTAACAATTAATGAGTCGCTTTGCGACACATTAGTTATTAGTTATTCATTATTACTTATTAGTTTCTAATGGTGGGCCTAACAGGACTTGAACCTGTGACCTCACGATTATCAGTCGAGCGCTCTAGCCAGCTGAGCTATAGGCCCCTTTGCCTATGTACGATAATCTTTATAAACCGAACAAATTAACTTTACCTTATTTTTCTTCAAGTCATACTCAATAAAGGTATGACTTTCTCTGAAAGGAGGTGATCCAACCGCAGGTTCTCCTACGGTTACCTTGTTACGACTTCACCCCAGTCGCTGATTCCGCCGTGGGCAATAGCTATTTTAGCATTTTGACTTAAGGCGAAATCAACTCCCATGGTGTGACGGGCGGTGAGTACAAGACCCGGGAACGTATTCACCGTAGCATTGCTGATCTACGATTACTAGCGATTCCAACTTCATGTTCTCGAGTTGCAGAGAACAATCCGAACTGGGAGGTGTTTTTGAGATTTGCTCCACGTCACCGTATCGCAGCTTTCTGTACACCCCATTGTAGCACGTGTGTAGCCCTGGCCATAAGGGCCATGATGACTTGACGTCGTCCTCACCTTCCTCCTCCTTACGAAGGCAGTCTCATTAGAGTTCTCAGCCGAACTGTTAGCAACTAATGACGAGGGTTGCGCTCGTTGCGGGACTTAACCCAACATCTCACGACACGAGCTGACGACAGCCGTGCAGCACCTGTTTTCAAGTTCTAGCAAGCTAGCACTCCCGTATCTCTACAGGATTCTATCAATGTCAAGGCCAGGTAAGGTTCTTCGCGTATCTTCGAATTAAACCACATGCTCCACCGCTTGTGCGGGTCCCCGTCTATTCCTTTGAGTTTTAATCTTGCGACCGTACTCCCCAGGCGGCACACTTACTGTGTTAACTGCATTACTGCAAGGTCTAGCCTCACAACAACTAGTGTGCATCGTTTAGGGCGTGGACTACCAGGGTATCTAATCCTGTTTGCTCCCCACGCTTTCGCGTCTCAGCGTCAGTTATGTTCCAGTAGATCGCCTTCGCAATCGGTATTCCTTCTGATATCTACGGATTTTACCCCTACACCAGAAATTCCATCTACCTCTCCCACACTCTAGACAAGCAGTTTTGGAAGCAGTTCTATGGTTGAGCCATAGGATTTCACTTCCAACTTACTAATCAGCCTACACGCTCTTTACGCCCAGTAATTCCGAGTAACGCTTGCACCCTCCGTATTACCGCGGCTGCTGGCACGGAGTTAGCCGGTGCTTATTCATATGGTACCGTCATCATCTTCCCATATAAAAGGAGTTTACGCACCGAAATGTGTCATCCTCCACGCGGCGTTGCTGCATCAGGCTTTCGCCCATTGTGCAATATTCCCCACTGCTGCCTCCCGTAGGAGTCTGGACCGTGTCTCAGTTCCAGTGTGACTGATCATCCTCTCAAACCAGTTATGCGTCATAGCCTTGGTAGTCCATTACACTACCAACTAGCTGATACAATATAGGCCAATCTTCTACCAATGAATCTTTCCCTTACACACTTGTGCTAATAAGGAATATAGGGTATTAGCAGTCGTTTCCAACTGTTATCCCCTAGTAGAAGGCATGTTACCTATACATTACTCACCCGTGCGCCACTTAGACTGCAATTTAGCAAGCTAAATCCGTTTCTCGTTCGACTTGCATGTGTTAAGCACGCCGCCAGCGTTCACTCTGAGCCAGGATCAAACTCTCCAAATTA
>Ga0265294_10000319_pt1 | contig 63589 bp, 60 predicted proteins | sample MunlanPumphouse3_FD_192504 | JGI IMG/M metagenome (GOLD analysis project Ga0265294, IMG submission 192504) | Groundwater microbial communities from a municipal landfill in Southern Ontario, Canada - Pumphouse #3 | ecosystem: Environmental > Aquatic > Deep subsurface > Groundwater | place... | reverse complement strand
ACTTAGACTCGTCTGTGGTACGCTCGTCTCTATCCATTGATACAATTGTCGTCTCCATAATGTCTAGGAAAACACCTTCTATTCTGACTTTGACAGAAGCCTTCGCTGAGGTCTTTTGAAACTACCGAATTTGACAGTAATTTACCGGCATATTGATCTGTTGATGATTGGGCCAGATATAACAATCAACGCATTGAAGTGCAAACTGTCTGAAAAACCTGCTTTTTCTAACAATATGAAACAGTTATGGCACATTTGTTGGCGTTAGTTCAATCTGATGAGACAAGGTAAAATTTATATCAGATTGACAAATACGACATCATTGGATTATACATCCAAGTGGCTTTATGAACAAGAAAACGATAATTGTCATAGTAGCGATTATTGCAACAGTCTCTGTTGCTGTTGCAGCGTATACACTCACTAACCACGATAATGGAAAAGATTACAGCAATACAGAGATTGGCGAGATTGGCACATATGTTCCAATTTATGGAAATGCCAATGGAGACCTCTACATCAACGATGATGATGTCGACATGATCGAATACCTCATCAAACAGATTGCTGAAAATGGAGAGACCGCCTGGGATTCAGCAAAAGCACCGTACGCCGACGCAAATTGCGATGGCAAAATCACCGAGAAAGATGTCGAGCTGGTAAAAAAGATCATCAACGTCGAATCTTGCGAAGTGTTCTACGAAGATTACTTCGGAGATGTCACCGCAGTAAACTTCCCTCTTACAAACCGCAACATAGCCGTAACATACTATCAGCAAGCAGAGGCCTGTGCAATCCTTGGCGTTCTGGATGACGTCACTGTTGCCTCAATGGCAGCTACAGTGTACGGAACCATGTGGCCCACGCTAGATGATGCGGTTGTTTGGGGAACTACCGGCAGCAGCGCGATTACTGACGACGCGGTTGAAAAATTCATTGCCAATGATGTGACCCTTGTCATATGCACCCCCAGAACCGAAAATCAGGAACTGGCACAGCGCTTACATGAAGAACGCAACATCGACTTCATCCAACTGTGGTATAACGGAAATTATTGCATATCGACAATTCAAACAATGGGCATTTTAATGGACTGCCAGGACAAGTCCCAGGCATACATGGACTATTGCAACGGAGTCATTGACAAACTGACATCGACCATCACGAACAAAGATTCCACCAGACTGATGGTCATCAACGGATACAGCACGACCAACGACCGGCTAACAGTAATGGCAAATGAAAGACACGGCAGTTATGTCCTGATTAACAAATATCTTGGAAACTGCTATTATGAAGACGGAACCAATCAGTTTGGTTTTGTCTATCACAATATCGAATGGCTGGTCGAAAACGGCCAGGATGTTGATGCCATTGTGTTCTGCATGTCCGGCAATTCTGGATATTCAGACGATCAGAGTACAGGTACGTATTACACTGCGGACGCGTATAATGAGAAGTTTGAGACCGAAGTCTCATACTTTACCCAGGTCAATGCATATAAGACCGGAGAAATAATCGGAAGCGTCTATGCGAATATGTTCGGATTCTCTGCTTATGCAGTTCTTGAACTGATTGCGGCACAGCTCTATCCAGACCTCTTTACTCTTAACGAAGCCACTGCCACCCTTCAGGACTGGTTTGACAATTACGATGTGGTGGACATCGATGTGACTGAGCAGGGCCCCATTTCCTACACAGGCACGGCGTATGAGACAAGCTACCCCCAGCTCAGTATGTCGACATCAAACAACTGCGGAAACAGTGTTGAAGAGAACACAGTCTCAGGTTGTGAAATGACTGCGATCGATGAAACCCCTGAGACCGCGGTTCCTGATTGTTCGAAGATCGACGGATGCACTGGTACGGAGACTGTTGAAAACCCTGGCAACAAACCATGATCTGCAGCAGCACTTCGCCTGAGATGAATCGTCTCGGGCCCGAGGTTGCAGATTAAACCAAAAAAAAACCGCGGTCTGAGAAAACCGCGGTCAAGGGGTTTTATTTATGTCTGAATCAAGTGATCGTATTATTGAAAGATCGGTTAATGCGTGGATGGCCGATGACATCCATTACAAGGATGATGAAGTCGATTACCATAAAAACACAATAAAAAAATTGACATTCATCATTATCTGTTCAGCCCTGGCATTCTTGTCTGCTGGCTACGCGATTACTGTGGGAGATTACCATGTTGGCATCTGGGATTCATATGTGGTAGTGTTCCAACACCTGATCAACAGCATTCAGGACGATACGGCAGATTACATCATATGGCGGTGGAGACTCCCCCGAATCTGCACGGGACTGCTGGCGGGTGCAGGCTTAGGTGCTGCGGGCGCCGTCATGCAAAGCATCCTCCGCAATCCACTGGCCGACCCGTATACCACCGGCATCTCCTCAGGGGCCAGCTTTGGTGCCACACTGGTGATCGGTTTAGGATTTACCATTGTTGGCGGGACCTATTCAATCGTTGTCGGTGCCTTTGTTTTCTCACTGATTCCGATGTCAGTCATCATGCTCGTATCCAAAATGAAGGGCGCTTCTCCTACGACTATGATCATGGCCGGCATTGCGGTCATGTACATTTTCAACGCCATGACCACCATGATCAAACTGTGGGTAGACCCCGACACCCTTTCCGCGATCTTTGCATGGTCGGTCGGAACTCTGGACGGAGCAACCTGGCCGCAGGTTTACACGATGACGGTCTTTGTGATAGCGGGACTGTTCCTATTACTGCTCGCATCACGCAAACTGAACGTATTATCAACCGGAGATGAGAGTTCCCGCTCGATCGGGGTCAATGCCAACCGGCTCAGAATCTTCTGTCTTCTCATTGTCTCACTGCTTTCAGCAGGAGTTGTCAGCTTTACCGGATTAATCGGTTTCATTGGCCTTGTGAGCCCACACATATCCCGTTTGATCATAGGTTCGGATAACAGATTCTTAATTCCGGCTTCGGCTGCTTTTGGTGCTGCACTGTTGATTACTGCCGATGTTGTCGGCAGAACAATAATCGCCCCCGCAGTAATTCAGGTCGGTGTCATCACCGCATTCATCGGCGGACCGATGTTCTTGTATCTGATTATCAAACAGAAGAAGGCCTTGTAAATGTCTATCATAACGGTCAATAATCTCCACATAGGATACGGTACCGGCAAAGACGTTCTTAACGGCATATCTTTTGATATAGACAAACCCGAATATGTTTGTATTATCGGACCGAACGGTGTAGGAAAATCAACGTTGATCAAAGCGGTCGACGGCATAATAAAACCAACGTCCGGTAGCGTTTCGGTATATGGTAAAGACATAAAAGATTACAAACTACGGGAACTTTCAAGGATAATCGGATATGTCCCCGCCATGTCTACCGATTTTAACGTTTTATCTGTATTGGATACTGTACTGATCGGAAGATATTCGCGTCAAAAATGGCGCACAACAAAAAATGACATTGCAATATCTGTAAAGTCTCTGAAAGCGATAGAAATTAACGATCTCGCACAGCGCAATTTCAATGAACTGTCTGCAGGACAACGCCAAAAGGTTTCGATTTCCAGAGGTCTTGTCCAAGAACCTAAAATACTGATGCTTGACGAACCTACTGCAAATCTGGACATCCGGCATCAGATTTACGTATCTGCATTCCTGAGAATGCTGTCCGATAAGACAGGAATTACCTGTTTTACGGTCAGTCACGATCTCAATCTTGCGGCCAAATATGCTACAAAGGTAATCGTATTGCAGAGACCAGGAAAAATTTATTCGATTGGAAATCCGAAAGAAGTAATCAATGAAAAAATGATCAGTGACGTGTACGAGGTCGAAAGCAACATTATCGACGACCACTGCACTCCGCATGTTTTACTTCAGGGAGTCATGGAAGAAAGTCGTTGATTGTTGCGAAACGCCTCTATCCGAATTTAAAAATTCTGTGAAATTCCGAATCCATTAAAACGCACCGGAATATTTGATTGAAAATCGGAGAGACCAGACTGCCGAGGACCGGCCGACGATGCCCGTTATGAACAGCTGCCTTTCCGCCACGGAGTCTCTGGCTGAACAAATCGGCAAATCGTCAAAAAGCAATGGTAAATGTTGGACCATACGTCCAAATCCTTATTAGTCAGACTGTTAATCCGTCAGCGATATAAGGTGATTTCATGGCTAATGGCGAACCGGTCCTTTTTCCGTTTACAAGCATCGTCGGTCAGGAGAATATGAAGCGGGCGCTTCTGCTCAACGTAATCGATCCTGGGATCGGCGGCGTCCTCATCAAAGGCGAGAAGGGCACCGCTAAATCCACCACCGTACGGTCGCTGACGCAGATACTGCCGTCCCGACCAGCGGTGAAGGGCTGCCCCTTCCACTGCGCTTTCGGCAAACCTGAGCGTTACTGCCCGTACTGCCGGGAGCGGCTCGCCAAGGGCGAGCGGCTGGAGGCCGTCGAGATTCCGATGAAGGTCGTCGAGCTCCCGCTGTCCGCCACCGAGGACCGGGTCTCCGGCACGCTGGATCTGGAGCATGTGCTCAAGACCGGCGAGAAGCGGTTCGAGCCGGGGGTCCTGGCCGCCGCCAACGGGAACCTGCTCTATGTGGACGAGGTGAATCTGCTGGACGACCATCTGGTCGACCTGCTTCTGGACTCTGCCGCCATGGGCGTGAATTACGTGGAGCGGGAAGGCGTCTCGTTCTCGCACCCGGCACGCTTTGTGCTCGTGGGCACCATGAACCCCGAGGAGGGCGACCTGCGCCCTCAACTGCTGGATCGGTTCGGTCTGTCTGTGGACATCAAGGGCGAGCGGGACGTGAAACAGCGGGCCGAGGTCGTGAAGCAGCGGGTGGCGTTCGACGCTGACCCCGAAGGCTACTTGAAGAACTGCGAACCCGAACTGCAAGCCATGCGGGACCGGATCGTAAAGGCAAAATCCCTGATGCCGCAGGTCACTGCCGGCAACAAGGCCGTCGACATGGTAGTCTCGGTCATGGTCCACTTCGGCGTGGACGGCCACCGGGCGGACATCACCATGCTCAAGGCCGCTAAGGCCAACGCTGCCCTTGAAGGACACACAGCGGTCACCAAAGACGACCTCCGCGCCGTGGCGGAACTGGTACTGGCCCACCGGCTCAAGCGCCGGCCGTTCGAGGAAGCGGGCCTCGACCAGGAGGAGCTGGAGAAATGCCTGCGGAGCCTCTGACCTACCCGTATGCGGCACTGGTCGGACTGACGGATGCCAAACAGGCGCTGGAGTGCGCCCTCGTGAATCCCCGTCTGAAGGCCGTACTCATCCGCGGCGGCGAAGGTACGGCCAAGACCACGGCCGCGCGGGCCGCGGCCGGCATCACTTCCCGCAAGATCGTGAACTGCCCGCTCAACGTCACCGTCGAGCAGCTGTTCGGCGGTCTGGATCTGGAAAAAGCGCTGAAGACCGGCAAGACCAAACTGGAACCGGGCCTGCTTGCCCGCGCCGACGGGAACATCCTGTACATCGACGACGTCAACCTCATGGACCGCAGCACTCTTGCCGCTATCCTGGACGCCGTCCGCACCGGCGAGGTAAAAGTTGAACGCGGCCCGATCTCCGCCGTCTACCCCTGCTGCACCACGTTAGTGGCCACCATGAATCCGGCGGATACAGACCTCAGCGCGCACATGCTCGACCGTTTCGATCTCTGCGCCTGCGTCGGCACCGACGAAAAGGAAGACGAGCGGCGGGAGATCCTGCGGCGGAACGCGGAGTACGCCGCCCGGCCGCAGGAGTTCAGCGATCTCTATGTGAAAGAGGACGAGGAGGTCCGCGCCCGTATCCTGCGGGCGCAGCGGATCCTACCGTTGGTCACCGTCTCCGACGAACTGGTCTCGATCGCCGCCGAACTGTGCATCAAGGTCGGCGCTGACGGCAGCCGCGGCGACGTGGCCGTGATCGAGTGCGCCGAGACCCTGGCCGCCCTCAACGGCCGGGACGAGGTCAGAAAGAACGATATCGAAGAGGCCGCGGCGCTCTGCCTGTCCCACCGGCGGAACTACACCCCGCCGCCCCCTCCTCCTCCGCCGCAGCCTCCGGAACCGCCGCCCGACCAGCCGCCGGACGACGATCGGAACAAGGACCAGAAACCGCCTGAACAGCAGCCTCCGGAACCGCCGCCGCAACCGGACAAAGAGGACAAAGACGAACCGCCGCCCGAAAAACCGCCGGAGCTCCCGAATCTCGAGGAGATGATGTTCGAGATCGGCCGCCAGTTCCGGGTCATCGACTATCTGGAGTCACACGACCGCATTCCGGCCCGGACCAAGACCCGCAAAGGCCGCCGCGCTCTCGCCGAGAGCGGCGACGGCACCGGCCGCTACGCCCGTGCCCGCCTCTCCCGGGGACAGGTCACCGACGTGGCGTTCGATGCCACCATCCGCGCCGCCGCACCCTACCAGCGCACCCGTCACCGGGACGGCCTGGCCTTGGACATCGAGAAGCAGGACCTGCGGGAGAAGGTCCGCGAGCGGCGGAGCGGCTGCACCCTGCTGTTCGTGGTGGACGCCAGCGGCTCGCTGGGTGTCCGCCGGCGGATGACCACCGTCAAGGGCGCCATCCTGTCCATGCTACGGGACAGCTACGTTCGGCGGGACCGCATCGGCCTGATGGCGTTCCGCCGGGACAGTGCCGAGATGATCCTGCCGCCTACCAAATCGGTGGAATACAGCTACCACCGGCTGGAAGAGCTCCCGACCGGCGGCCGCACACCGCTGGGGGAGGCCCTGGTCCGCACGGATGAGTTTATGACCTCTTACGTCCGCTGCCACCCTGGCGAGCGGTGCTTCGTGGTGTTGGTCACCGACGGACGGGCCAACGTGCCGCTGAAAGATGGCGCCGACGCCAACGCCGAGGTGCAGAAACTGGCGGGGGACCTGCGCATTCCCGGCGTGCGGTGGATCGTGGTGGATGCCGGTCAGGGCTACCCGCACTTCGACAACGCCGAGAGACTCGCGGAGAAACTGGAGGCACGGTACTTCCAGCTGGAGGACCTGGACGCCGACCGGTTCGCCGCCGGGGTCCGGGCAGCTGTGAACACCTGAACGGACCGCCGGTAAAGATAGGTCTGCGGCGTCCCGCTCTTGGTTTCGGTGAACAGAAAAACTCCGGCCCATAAGGGCCGGAAAATGAGTTTCAGTTGGTACGCTCGGCGTTCTCTTTCTGGACCTGCGCGATGAATTCAGCGGTGGGCCGGGCGCCCAGATCGCCCCTGTCCCGGCTGCGGACGGCGACGATGCTGCCGTCGGCCGTCTCTTTTTCACCGAGGACCAGCATGTACGGGACCTTCTGCAGCTGGGCCTCGCGGATCTTGTAGCCGATCTTCTCGTCACGGTCGTCGTTCTCGCAGCGGACGCCGGCATCCATGAGCTGCTGGGTGACTTTGACCGCGTAGCCGCGGGACTTCTCGGATACCGACAGCACTTTAACCTGCACTGGGGCCAGCCACACCGGGAACTTGCCGGCGTAGTGCTCGATGAGAATGCCGATAAACCGCTCTACCGAACCGAAGACGACCCGATGGATCATGATCGGCCGGTGCTTCTGACCGTCGGCACCGGTGTACTGGACATCGAACCGCTGGGGCATCTGGAAGTCCAGCTGGATGGTGCCACACTGCCAGGTCCGGCCGATGGAGTCCTCCAGATGGAAGTCGATCTTCGGGCCGTAGAAGGCACCGTCGCCCTCGTTGACTACATACGGCATCTTCATGGTCTCCAGCGCTTTCTTCAGACCGTCGGTGGCCAGTTTCCAGTCCTCGTCACTGCCCATGCTGTCCTTCGGACGGGTGGAGAGCTCGACGTGGTACTTGAAGCCGAACTGCGAGTACATCCTGTCGATGATCCGCACGATGGCCTCGATCTCGTCAGTGATCTGGTCGGGGGTGACATAGATGTGCGAGTCGTCCTGGGTGAAGCACCGGACCCGCATCAGGCCGTGGAGCTCGCCGGACTTCTCGTGCCGGTGGACGACGCCGAACTCCGCCAGGCGGAGCGGCAGGTCGCGGTAGGAACGGGCCTCGCTCTTGAACACCAGGATACTGCCGGGACAGTTCATTGGTTTGATGCAGAAGGGCACGTCGTCGACCATGGTGGTGTACATGTTGTCCTTGTAGTGGTCCCAGTGACCGGACATCTCCCACAGTTTCCGGTCGAGCATCATCGGGGTGGAAATCTCTTTGTAACCGGCTGGGACATGGATAGAGCGCCAGTAGGACATGAGAGTATTCTTCAGCACCATGCCGTTGGGCAGGAAGAACGGGAAACCGGGGCCCTCGTCCGCGAACATGAACAGGCCGAGTTCCTTGCCGAGCTTCCGGTGGTCCCGCTTCTTGGCCTCCTCCATCATGTTGAGATACTTCTCCAGATCCTCTTTGTTGGCAAAAGCGGTGCCGTAAATCCGGGTGAGCATCTTGTTATGCTCATCGCCGCGCCAATAGGCGCCGGCGAGCGAGGTGAGCTTAAAGGCCTTGCATTGCTTGGTATACAGCACGTGCGGGCCGGCGCACAGGTCGGTGAAGTCGCCCTGCTTGTAGAAACTGATGACCTCGTCCTTGGGCAGGTCCTCGATCAACTGCACCTTGTAGTCCTCGTGGCGGCCCTTTTCGAACTCGATGGCCTTGTCGCGGGAGAGCGTATAAGTCTCGAGCTTAAGGTTCTCCTTCACGATTTTCCGCATCTCTTCTTCGATCTTAGGCAGGTCGGCCTCAGTGAAGCCGCCTTCGCGGTCCATGTCGTAATAGAAACCGTCGGCAATGGCCGGACCGATGGCGAGTTTGGTCTCCGGATAGAGCCGTTTGACTGCCTGTGCGAGAATGTGCGAAGTGGTGTGGCGGATGACCTTGAGTTCGTCTTCCGCGTCGCGCACACTGCCGTCACTGTATAATGCCTTCATTGCAATTCCCCGACGCCCATACAACGGACGTTCTGAGTGCTCACAATTCTCCCGCCCAATATATGATTTGCGTTTTATTATGGTTCGGAGAGACATTGTCATGTGAACAGGCAGTTAGACTGTGCACGTCTTGACCCGCAGATTGCCGATATGGACCCCAAAATACTCACTCAGTCGCTGACAGGGTCTGTTTATAAACACTTCAAACGAAGCGCGTTTGCTGGAAATGCCCGATTTCATTTCGACCGGTAAAACCTTTTGCCGTCGGTAATCAAAAAATCCACTTCGTAAAAATAGCTGGCTGCTGGTCCCGGAATCGACAAAAAACCAGTTCGTGCCCGCGGCAGACCGGTTCCTGCGCCACCGTTTTCTCAAAGAACATCCGCCCATTGATCGAGACTTGCCCGAACAGCAGTGCCGTGTGCCCTCATCGGCCGTAATCCAGCCACCGACAAAGGATATGGTGATGTGAAGCCAAGTGTCAGTCAGGCGGAATTTGAACCGACCCTCGTCTAGATTCGATTTCAAGTCAGTGCCCGAATTTATGGTCACCCGGCGGATGTTCACCGCTTTGGATCCCTCCAGTCAGGCAATCTCGTTAAGATTGCCCCGGTGCAGACGTCAGAGTCGATTGCTCCCGGCGAAAAAAAGATCACTGTACCGGAAAAAGAATGCTGGGACGTTCTTAAAAATCCGTTCGGCCTTAAGACCTGTTTGAACGGAGGTGCTGCTCATCCTCTTGCTGTAAAAATCTTACATCACTCTTTACCGCATCATCTTTTTCCAGGTCTTGGTCCGGAAAAGGTCGGATGTGTGGTCAAAGCTATCCCAAACAATTTCGACTGCTCATGCTGACACAGTCAAAATTTTCGATTGCTCAACCTTGAAACAATCTGTGCGGCCGCCCTTCTGCCCCGAGCCGGGACGGCGAAAGCCGAATCTCAGGCCCGGATGCTGGCCGCAAGATCTGCCAGGACAACCTCGTCCTGAGCTCCAGAATCCATGTTCCGCAGGACGACCTTCCCGCGGGCGATTTCCTCCGGCCCGATGATGACTGCCCAGCGGGCGCGGATGGCCGCGGCGTACCTGAGCGCCTTGCCAAGTTTGCGGCCCATGATATCGACATCGGCAATCATACCGGCCTCCCGCAACTGGCTTGCTATCCGGAACGAGTCTGGACGAACACTGTCCGCCGCTGCGACGACGTAGACATCTGGGTTCTTCGGTGTGTAGACGATACCCTCTTTCTCCATAGCAAGGAGGATGCGGTCGAAACCGATGGCAAAACCGGTCGAGAAAACCTTCTCGCCGCCGAACAGCTCCGACAGAGTGTACGAACCGCCGCCGCAAATCTGTTTTTCGGCACCCAGCGCCGGTGCCTCGACTTCGAACACCATGCCGGTGTAATAATCTAGTCCGCGCACGACGCCCAGATCGATTTCTACATCGGTGACGCCCATTGCTGCCAGGTACGCGACGACCTTCTTCAGGTAATCCCCGGCCTCGCCGGGCACCTTGTCCAGAACCTCGGTTCCGCCGACGGTCTCGGTCAAAGCGAACAGCTCATCGGCGTCTTCGTCCTTCACGCCCATGTCCTTCAGCAGCGGACGGGCTTCATCGTACAGTTTCTTGTCGAGTTTCTGCAGGATTTCGGCGGTACGATCGGTCGGCACGCCGATGTTCTTAATGCGCTGCCGCAACACACCGATGTGCCCGATCCGCAATTTGTAGTCCTTCAGTCCCAGCGCCTTGATCATGGATGCGGCCATGGCAATAGCCTCGGCATCGGTCTCCGGTGTGGCAGAGCCGATGATCTCGGCCCCGAACTGGAAGAATTCCCGGTACCGGCCGCTTTGCGGCCGCTCGTAGCGGAAGCACTGTCCGAAGTAGAACAGTTTGATGGGCTTAGGGTCATTGCTCATGCCGTCCACGAATGCCCGTACCACCGGCGCGGTCATCTCGGGCCGCAGTGCCAGGTCCCGGTCGCCCTTGTCCTTGAACGCGTACAGCTCTTTCATGACGCCCGGACCGGAACGGAGGATGAACAGCTCCGCGTTCTCGAAAATCGGGGTTTCGATCTCGCGGAAGCCGAAGCGTTCCGCGACGCCTCTGAGCACAGCCTCATAGGACCTCCGTTTCTCCAACTCGTCCGGCAGGAAATCACGGGTACCGCGGGGACATTGAATCATGACGGTGCGATTGACAGGTCATGTAATAACGTTTCGCCCGGCCGCGGTCTGCCCCCAATTATCTCACGTTAGAAGAGGAAGTTTATACGAGCAGGTTATTTCCGCCAACCACTAAAAGTAACACCGGGGGGCCTTGCCGCCCGGCCATCGGTGATCGCCACGATTGTCAGTCTACACATCACACATTCTTCGGCAGGCAGTATGGCCTGCCTGATCGACATCGTTCCCGGCCTGGAGAAAGCCGTCGAGAACGCGCTGAAGGATCAGGAGGACTTGGTCAGCGAGTACGTCATCATCCGGACCTGCAATCGGCTGGAGGCCTACGTCTCCACCGACCGCAACGAGGAGGTCCGCAACCTGCTCGACAGCGTCGTCCGTAAGGCCATCCCCTTCCAGGACCGGGAGTACTGGTATTTCCTTGAGGACAAGCAGAGCATCAAACACCTGTTCACGGTGGTCTGCGGGATCGATTCGCTGATCGTGGGCGAGGACCAGATCCAGCACCAGATCCGTGAATCCTATGCCAAGGCCGTGGCCGAGGGCCACGTCAGCAGCGTCCTAAAAGCCCTGTTCGACAAGGCCATCGTAGTCGGCAAGCGGGTACGGACCGAGACCGATCTCAATAAAGGCGCGGTCTCCGTCGGTTCCGCCGCCATCGAGCTCGCGGAACAGAAGATTGGCACCCTCGCCGGCAAGAACGTGGCAGTCTTCGGCGCCGGCGACATGGCCGGCGTCATCGCCAAGAACCTGGCAGGTAAAGGCCCCCAGGCGGTCATCGTTTCTAACCGGACATTCGAGCGGGCCCAGGAACTGGCCAAGGCCCTCGGCGGTACCGCGGTTAAAATGGACCGGATGGACGAGATCATCGGCAAAAGCGACCTGGTCCTGGTGGCCACCTCTGCACCGCACGCCGTTGTGAAAGTGGAGAACGTACAGGCCGCCATGAAGATGCGGCCGAACCGGCCGCTGCTGATTGTCGATGTCTCCGTCCCGCTGAACGTGGCCCCGGAGGTCACCCGGATCCCTCACGTCGCCCTGTCAACCATGGACTCGCTGAACGCCATCGCCGCTGCCAACGTGGCCAAGCGCAAACAGGAAATTTCTTCCGCGGAGAAGATCATCGGCCAGGAACTGAAGAAGATCGACGACGAACGGAAAGAGAAGAACGCCAACGACCTGATCCGCCGGCTGAGCCTGCTAGCCGAGGAGGTCCGCTGCAACGAGGCAGAGGCCGCCAAAGTGCGCATCCACACCACGGGCGGGACCGACGAGGTCATCGACAGCATGTCGAAAGCCATCGTCAAAAAGATATCTGCGGACTTCATAAAACATCTCAGAGAGGCCGCTGTCGACGGCGACACGGAGACCTGCGCGGTCGTCGCGCGGCTGTTCTGTCTGGAACCGGCCAAGAAGGAGTGAGCAAAATGTATCCAATCACAAGAATGAGAAGGCTTAGACAGAGCGACAACATGCGGAACCTGGTCTGCGAGACCCGGCTGCACCCGGACAACTTCATCCTGCCGGTCTTCTTCGATGAGAACCTGAAAAAGGCCCGTGAGACCCCGTCCATGCCGGATGTCCCGACCTGGCCGCTGAAAGGCTATGAGAAAATTGCCGGGGATATCGAGGACAGTGGCGTTAAGTCCGTTCTGGTCTTCGGTGTCCCGAAGACCAAGGACGCCGTCGGCTCCCAGGCCTACGCCGATCACGGGGTCGCCCAGAAGGCCATCAAGGGCCTTAAGGACCACTCCGACCTGCTGGTCATCGCCGATCTGTGCATGTGCGAGTACACCGACCACGGCCACTGCGGCGTTCTGCGGAAGGACGGCGCCGTGGACAACGACCCCACCATCGACCTCTACGGCAAGATCGCCGTTTCTCAGGCCGACGCCGGCGCCGACATAATCGCGCCCAGCGGCATGATGGACGGGCAAATCGCCGCCATCCGGGACGCTCTGGACAATGCGGGCCACGAAGACACCGCGGTCATGGCCTACAGTGCCAAATACAAGAGCGCATACTACGGCCCCTTCCGGGACCTGGCCTGCAGCGCGCCGGGCAAGGGTGATCGTGCAGGCTATCAGATGCCCGCGCCCAACCGGCGCGAAGCGCTCCGGGAGATCGAGGCAGATATCGAGGAGGGCGCCGACATGATCATGGTCAAGCCTGCCGGCCCGTACCTGGACATCGTTCGGGAGGCCGCCGACACCTTCGCCATGCCGCTGTGCGCCTACCAGGTCTCCGGCGAATACGCCCTGATCAAGGCCGCCGCCCAGAACGGATGGATCGATGAGGACCGCGTTATGATGGAATCCCTGATCGGCATCAAGCGGGCCGGCGCCGACATGATCATTACGTACTACGCGGAGAAGGCCGCCCGGATGCTGAGGAACCAGCAATGAGGCACAGCAACTCCCAGACGGAGGATGAGGAGCTTCGCCGGCTGACTCCTGGCGGGGTCTCCAGCCCGGTGCGGGCATTCAAGCCCTATCCAGTCGTCATCGACAGCGGCCAGGGCTGTCGCATCACCGACATCGATGGCAACGAATACATCGACCTGTGCATGGCCTACGGCCCGCTCATCCTAGGACACAGCTGCCCGCGGGTGGTCAAGGCTGTCCGCGATCAGATCAAGAAAGGCAGTGTCTTCGGTGCCCCCTCGGAGCCCGAGACCCAGCTCATCCGTAAAATTGCTTCTGCGGTACCGTGCGCCGATATGGTCCGGCTCGCCTGCTCCGGCACCGAGGCCACCATGCATGCCATCCGGCTCGCCCGGGGATACACCAAGAAGGACGGCCTTGTGAAGATGAACGGCGGCTTCCACGGCGCTCACGATGCCGTGCTGGTTGCCGCGGGCTCCGGTTCCGCCGGAAGTCTGCCGGCCTCGGCCGGCGTGCCCAAGGATGCCGTGAAGAACACCTACACCGTCGAGTACAACGACCCCGGCAGTTTTGAATCACTGCTGGACAAACGCAACGACATCGCCGCAGTCATCATGGAACCCGTTTTGGGCAACGTGGGCGTCGTGCCGCCGCAGAAAGACTACCTGCAGCAGATGCGGAAAATCACCGAGAACCACGACGTGCTTCTGATTTTCGACGAGGTCATCACCGGCTTCCGGTTAGGTCCGCAGAGCGCCCAGGGTTTCTTCGGCGTCACTCCGGACATGACCACCATGGGCAAGATCATCGGCGGCGGCTACCCGGCCGGCGCCTTCATGGGCCGGCGGGAGATTATGGAGCTCGTCGCTCCCAACGGCCCGGTCTACGCGGCCGGGACGTTCGCCGGCAACCCGGTCTCCGCCACCGCCGGTCTCACCACTGTCGAGATGATGGCCGAGCAGAACCGGTATGACCGGCTCGCCAAACGCACCGCCGACCTGGCGGAGCGTCTGAGCGACCTGCTTACGGATAGCGGCATTACCGGCTGCGTTCAGCACATTGCCTCGATGTTTTCCATCTACTTCGGCATCGACGAGGTCACATGTGGCGGCGATGCCGCTAAAGCGGACCGCGAGATGTTCGGAAAGATGTTCGGTTTCATGCTCAACCGCGGCGTCTACCTGCCGCCGGGCCCCATGGAGGTGGAGTTCATGTCGGCCGCTACTGACCAGGATGCCGTCAATCGGGTCGGCGACGTATTCGACGATTTTCTCAGGAGCGTGAAGCGGGAATGATCGCTGGCTCCAGAGAAAGTGCTCTCGCTATGAAACAGACCGAGATGTTCCGCGACCGTCTGACGGCGGCCGGCTTTCCGGCCTGCGAGATCAAAGGCATCACGTCGCACGGCGACATAGACCTTGCCACCTCGCTCAAGGATATGGGCGGCACCGGCGTGTTCGTCCGGGAACTCGACGAGGCTCTCCTGAACGGCGAAGTTGACGTGACCGTCAACTCGCTCAAGGACATACCGGCCGAACTTACGCCAGGTCTTGTGATTGGCGCCCTGCTTCCCCGCGACGATGTCCGTGACGCCCTGGTCCCGGTAGGCCTGGACGACCTGGGCTGCGGGGCCATCGTCGGCACTTCCAGTGTCCGGCGGGAGATGATCCTGCGGACCGTGAAACCGGCGGTCCGGACCAAACCCATCCGGGGCAACATCCAGACCCGGCTGAGAAAGGTACAGACCGAAGAGTACACCGCCACGATCATGGCCATGGCCGGCCTGGACCGGCTAGGCCTGGCGGACAGCGCCCACCCGCTGGATAAGCACATCTTCATCCCGGCGGCCGGTCAGGGCGCTATCGCGGTCGAGTGCCGCGCCGACGACACCCAGACCCTGGCGGTCCTGAAGAAGCTTGACGACACCCAGACCCGCACGGAGGTCCACGCCGAGCGCACCATCCTGCGGTTGATGAACGCCGGTTGCTCCTCGCCGATCGGCATCAACGCCGAGGTCACAGACGATCAGATCCACTTGATCGCCATCTCCTTCGATTATTCGGTGCGGCCCATTCGGGTCGACACCACTTTCGCGATCAAAGACACTGACCAGGAACTGCCGCGGATTGCGGACATCCTGCTGGGCAGAGAGGGGAGATCATGAGCGGGAAAGTATATCTGATCGGGGCTGGCCCGGGAGACGTCGGTCTCATCACTGTCAAGGGACTGAAACTGCTGCGGACTGCAGATGTTGTCATGTACGACGCTCTGTCTTCTCCTGAACTGCTGAAGGAATGCCGCCCGGACGCCGAGCTCATCGACGCCGGCAAACGCGGCGGCGACCACCACCTCCATCAGTGGGAGACCAACCAGCTGCTCGTCAAGTATGCGAACGAGGGCAAGACGGTTGTTCGCCTGAAGGGCGGCGACCCCTTTCTCTTCGGCCGCGGCGCTGAAGAAGCCGAAGAACTGCGCAAGGCCGGTGCCGAGGTTCACGTCGTACCCGGCGTTTCCGCCGGGATCGCTGTCCCGGAACTGGCAGGCATCCCGGTCACCCACCGGGACCACGCCTCACTGGTCACCTTCGTGACCGGCCACGAGAAGGGCGACCGGAACAATGACCGCATCGACTGGACCAAACTGGTCGGCGGCCACGGCACCCTGGTCATCTTCATGGGTCTGGGTTCCGCGCAGAGCATCTCCGACGGTCTCATCACCGGGGGGATGGACCCAGCCACCCCGGCTGCGATCATCTCCAAGGGCGCCACGCCCCAGCAGCGCATCGCGCTTACCACTGTTCGGGACCTGGCCCGGACCATCGCCGAGCAGCAACTCGAGGCGCCCGGTCTCATGGTGGTCGGCTCTGTTACGGAACTACGCCGGACACTGGGTGACCTGGCATGACTACGGTCGCGTTCGTTCGCCCCCGCGAACGGCTCGCCGACGGCGAGACCCAGTGTCGTGCCGCCGGGTTCGAGCCTATCGATGCCCCGTCCATGGACATCCTTCACGGCGAACCTGCTGTCTATCGGGAGGTGGAAACGCTGCTCGAGAGCAACAGCGTGCTTTACACCGTCTTCGGTTCCATCACCGCTGTCGAAGAATGCCACAGGGAGTACGGTGACCGCCTGGTCCCTTTGCTGCAGCACACCAGAGTGGTCTGTACCGGCCCCAGTACCGCCGCTCATCTCGAGAGAATATACCACCGCGCCGCGGACCTAATCCCGCGGGTCTACTCTTCGGAGGAGATCGCCAGGGAGATTGCGCCCGAGGTTCAGGGCAAGACCGTCCTGCTGCTCCGTTCAGGCTCCGGTGAACAGACCATCGTTAGGATGATGAAGGAAGCCGGCGCCGACGTGCATGACTGCGCGGTTTACCGGCTGCAGCAGACCGATGTTACGCCGGAACTGACCGAACTGATCACCGCGATCGGCCGGGGCAACGTGGATGCCATCCTTTTCACCAGCCCGATGTCCGCCAGCCAGCTCATCCTCCGCACCCGGGCCCAGCTTGGGAACCGGGCCGACGAGTGCCTGCGGAAGACCTTCAGAATCGCCATCGGCAAACCGACCGCCGCCGCACTTGAACGTCAGCACCTGCCGGCCGACGCACTGCCACAGGTCTCGACCTTCGCCGGCATGCTGGCGACCGTCAGGGAGCATTTCGGCAACTGAACGGCCACAACTATTTTTGGCGGTCGGCCATGGCCCACCTGTATGAGCGGCCTGAAACGGTCATTGTTGCTGTTTCTCATTTTGGTTGTCCAGATCGCCAGCACCCCAGCAGATGTGATCACCCTGCAGGCATGAGATCTCCGGCGAGACCTTCTTCAACCTGTTTAACTCCGTGCTGGACGAGAAACTGTCCCGGCACTGAGGCTCAGACCCTGAGGTGGTAGAGTCTGACCGAGCTACCAGCAAATGCAGGAACCACAGCCCCGTCAAGAACACCAACGGAATCAACAGGATCTGCATAAGAACCGACACGGTCATCGAACGCAGTTACATTGCGCCGAACTCGCAATAACCGAGAAAGCACACCGCATTGAGGATCATCAGCACTGTCGGCCGGTGGTTCATCATCTCCGGCAATAGAAACAAGAGCGAGAACGTGAGCAAACAGACCGACCCAGGGACCTGTGACATGCATGTAGCCGCAGAAGAACTTCATATGCGGGCTCAACCAGCAGATTTCGTCGTTGTTCGCGGTAATCGACAAGACTGTGCCGGCACTGCCTGTAACTGCCCCGCACTGTGGTCGGCAGGGCAATGAAGATCGCCCCATGGATACAGCCGAACGAAAATCCGCGGATCGGGTGCAGTCCAATCAGCGGGCCTTTCTCCCCGCAGGTGCCGCAGTCCCAGCCGATCGTATACTCCGCGTCGCGGACAACGACCCCCTCGCCGTGCACAACTGCAACCGATCCGGCACCGCAGACAGACAGCACAGATGTCGCTATATCATTACTGGGCCGCGGGGTACGTTCATTACAGGGTGAACTTCCCCCATCGACGGCAGAGCAAGCACGTCATACTTCTACAGTCTGCGAAATCTAATGATCGGTGAACCCGGAGCAACTGTGACCGCTGTACCGGATGACCGAACCCCTGCTGACCGCCTGCCGATCCCAGCTCGGCAATCAACTATAATCAGGGACTTTTAACGCACCTGCACGATTAAGAGGCCCGGTCTGGAACAACAACGAAACCGCTCTGAGCGCTGAGTTCACAACAGAAGGGAGGGATGCTAAAAAGACCAACTGTGATTCCTGCGAGTTTCAACAGGAATTCGCAGTAAATCTGAATTTCAGGTCCGCTTGACAATGATGCAGACGACGTCCTCGTCATCCAGCACGTGGTCCATCCCGACCGTCTGTCCCGGGAACTTGGCGCTGGTACCCCAGACCATGGCGTAACGGAACGCATTCCGGAAGTCCCGGTGAATCAGTTCACATACATCGCCGACGGTATTCCCGCGTTTAACAATCAGCGGCTCTTTCATGTCCGCTTCCTGGCCCTGCGGCTTCAGATAGATCCGGATCATGTCGATCTGCTCATACAGCAGTTCTTTCAGCTCATCGATATGGTAGCCGGTGGCAGCGGAAACGCCAACGCTCTCGTACTGCGGGTACATTCCTTCCACCTTTTCCAACTGTCCGGGGTGCGCCAGGTCGCATTTGTTAATGGCCATGACCGCCTTGATGTAGACCCGATTGCCTGCCAGCACGTCCAGCATCTGCTCCACATCGATATCCTCCCGGACAACGACAGTGGCATTGATGTAGCCGTAGGCCTCGACCATGTCGCGGATGGTCTGCTCGGAAATCTTTGTGAGATTCAGGGTCGGCTTCACAAGGATGCCGCCCTGCTGCGCCACAGTAATGTTGACGTCGGGCGCATACTGATTCAGCCGGATGGCCGAGTTGTACAGTTCCCGTTTGAGCACACTCAGGTCTGGATTGAAGATGTCTACGACGAACAGAATGATATCGGCGGAACGGGCAGCCGCAATGACCTCCCGGCCCCGGCCTTTGCCACGAGACGCGTCCTTGATCAGTCCCGGCATATCCAGGATCTGAATCTTGGCGTGGTTGTACTCCAGCACACCAGGCACGACGTCCAGCGTCGTGAAGTGATAGGCGCCGACCGCAGATTTGGCACCGGTCAGCTGGTTGAGCAGAGTGGATTTACCAACAGACGGAAAACCGATCAGCGCCACGGTGGCGTTGCCGGCCTTCTTGATGTAGAAGCCTTTGACATTGCCGCCTTTCGAGGCAGTACGCCGTTTCTCCTCTTCGGCCGAGAGCTTGGCGATCCGCGCTTTGAGTTTGCCGATATGACCTTCGGTGGCCTTGTTCTTCTTGGTATTGGAGATCTCGGTCTCCAACTCCTGAATCTGCTCCTCAATCGTTGCCACCGAACATCCTCTGAATTCTTTGTGATACTTCTCTTGTATTTGACAATTGACTTTTTACTTGGGCAGTAAGGCCCGTAACCGCCGCACTGCCATGGTTTTTCATGTCCGCCAACGTCACCCTGCTTGACTGAAAGACCGCGGTCTCGCTTTTCTCCGCTCTGCACCGCTGCAGATCGTTTTGGCTCTGGACCTGCCTTGACCCCGATATAGAACCCTCTGGCTTTCTTCGGCAGCCGGAACGCCCGGCAGCGCTCACGTTGTTCTGTTCTTCATTCTGACCGGGACCGCGGTCTTCTGGCTGCTGTTTCTCGCAGACCCGACTCGATTGGCATTCGTTTTCCCTTTTGCCAGCAGGCTCTTCTGCCGTGACAGCATTGTTCTTTTTTCTGCTGAAAATTTCCGCAGTCTCACCTCGGTCGCTGCGGTACAGCGAAATGATATGGTCCTGTGGCCGCCATGATTGCAAAAGACTACCCGATAATCTTATTATGCGGGGGCGGATAAGCAGTTTTAATGAACGGCACAGCAGACGCGCAACAAGGGACCACCTTCCTCAAAAAGAAAGCAGGCCCGTTCACATGGGGACAGATCATCGGAATGATCCTCGGTCTAATCATCGGCCTGTTTGTCCTCAACCTCTCCGGCATGGGCCGGTCGATGATCGGTTGGCTGATCGTCGGGGTGGCGGTCTATATAATCCCCCACCTGCTCGGGCTTACCGATCCGAAGAAGAAGGCAGTCTACGGCCTGGTCTTCGCAGTGGTCGCCATCCTGCTGGGCGGTTCTGTAATCGGTCCGTCCTTCATCGACAGCAACAGTGATACCTCCTCGGATTCCAGCGGCGCATTTACCTCGGTCGAGTACACCTACGACGGCGACGAGGTCACAGTCACGGCCGCCTTTACGTCGGTTGAGGACGAGACACCCGTGCTGGCCTGTGCTCCGATTGACATGGTCTCCTTCCGGAGTTTTTACATCACCAAAGACCTGACGCTGACCGCCATGACGGTCGCCGATGGCACCGCCACTGTGACCCTCACCCTTGACAGTTCAAAGTTGTATTATCTGTGCGCGGTCATGGCCACTACCAGTGAAGACGGCAGTTATTCCGCCGATCCAGACACCGCCAGCTTCGCTGTACTGAACGGTGCCGGGTTCACCGGGTCCGTGACCGACTATGCCTACGAAGGCGCGGCCTTCTGCTTGCTCTATGTCATGGCGATCTTCTATCTGATCCTGGTCTTCACGACCATAATGCGGCGGAAGATCACGAAAGAGCGGGCCAAGATGGAAGCCGAGGGCCGGCTGTACCCTGAAGGCTATGGCCGTTGTGACAAGTGCGGCGCAGTCGTTTTACCAGGCGAAGTCCGGTGCCGCAAGTGCGGCACTTACATCGACCGGCCTGATTCCATGAAGCCCCAGAAGAAAGACTTCTTTGAATGCTCTGAATGCGGCGCCGAGGTGCCTGCGGACGCGACCGTCTGCCCCAAGTGCGGTGCCCGGTTCGATGAACCGACCGAGAACGAAATCGTCCACCCCGACGGACAGGTCGACACTTCCGATGAGACCGTTCCCTGCCCCAAGTGCGGCGAAAACGTTCCTAAGAACGCCGACTTCTGCCCCAAGTGCGGCTACCGGCTCCGGTGATCTCAAACCATTTTCTTAACTTTTTGTAAGTAATCGTTTATTTTTTCCGCTGGACCGCCCAAATCTTAACTAATCTGTTGTAAGTTACACCCTACAACTTTAAATCTAAGTTAACTGCTGTTTGTTTTCAGGGAGTAACCAAAATGGCTCTACCTAAAATGGATGGCGAAATTGACAAGTTCGCCCAGTCTTCATGGATCATGATGCTGCTTATCGGCATCCTGATGGTGATTCTGGGTGTCTTTGCCATTGTCGCCGGTAAAGACTCGCTGAGCTTCTTTATCTTCGTATACGGCCTGTTCATTCTCATTTTTGGGATCGTTCAGCTCGTCGAGACGAAGAATGTTTCGGCCATGAATATCATTCTGATCGTCGTCGGCCTGATCTTCATGATCATCCCCTGGCTGCTGGCAGACTTCCTGCTCATCCTCGTCGGTGTCATCATGCTCATCAGCGGCATCCTGATGATGACCGGATCTTCGAAGACGTTCCTGGGCTTCAGCCTTGACAAGGGCAGCAAGATAGTCAACATCGTGCTCGGCCTTCTGCTGGTCATCGTCGGTGCCCTGGCAGCCCTCAGCTTCTGGAACAGCTGGGGCGGCGACATCATCATGATTGTCGTCGGTGTCATCCTGCTTATCACCGGTATCGGCTACATCATCAACGCCATCCGCATGAACAAGAAGAGCGCCTGAAACTTATTTCCGCCGAGCGGGCCGGTCAAACCGGCCCCTCGGTTCCCGGCGGTCAGCCGCCGGAGTAATTTTTAAATCATCCCTTTCTCGTGTCCCCTTCAGCAGTCTGACGGCCGGCGGCTGTCGGCGGAGCAAAGAACCATGGTAAAAATGAAAAGGACCGGCAATTTCACCACGGACCTGTGCATCGGGGTCGGGGCGCTGGTCTTCGGTCTGATGACCTGCACCGCGGCCGTACTGAACGGCTTCAGTTACACGTACAGTGCCGACCTCTTTTCCACGGTCGGATTTTTCGCCGCAGCTTTAGGCACCCTTGTCGCCGTCGACCTGGCTCTTAACCACGCCCCGGCAAAAGATTATCTGTCGAGCGCCGTACTGCTCTGCGGCGGCCTGTTCCTGCTGTTTATCGACGAACAGCCCCGGCTTGTGCTCTATCTGCTCATCCTCGGCCTGTTGGTCGTCGGTCTCAAGCTGACCTTCGGCCGGCCGACCATACTGGACCTCGGCAACCAGAACCTGCCGGCAGGTCTCATCCTGATCTCTGTGGGTTTGATCGCCGCTTTGTTTGCCGCAACCCTTGCCGTTTACATCACCGTCGTTTTCGCGATGCTGGTACTGGTCGGTGCTGTGGTATACCTGATCGGCACTGTACAGGCCGTCCCGGCCGTCTGACGGCAAAGGTTGATTAGGGCCGCGCCCATCCCTTTTATTATGGAAAAAAGCGGGGATGCACCGGCGCCGCCCGTAAAGAAGGGCCGCGCTACCGCCGAACGGCTGGCAGACAAACAGCAGGAGATTTCGGTCACTGAGTTTTTTGAAAAGAACAAACAGATTCTCGGTTTCGATTCCCGTACCAAGTCGCTGCTGATGGGTGTCAAGGAGGCTGTGGACAACGCCCTCGACGCCTGTGAGGAGACCGGCATCCTCCCAGATATCTCCGTACGCCTGGTCAAACTCGGTGACGAGGACTTCAAGGTCTCCATCGAGGACAACGGTCCCGGCATCGTCCATCGGATGATGCCGAACGTCTTCGGCCGGCTACTTTACGGTTCCCGGTTCCACGCGCTCCGCCAGTCCCGGGGCCAGCAGGGCATCGGCATCTCCGCCACCATCATGTATGCCAACCTCTCCACCGGCCGGCCCGCCCATGTCGCCTCCAGGATCGAAGGCGAGGACGAGGCCGCCTGGGAAATGGACATCGCCGTCGATACCAAGACCAACCGGCCGGTGGTGACAGATGACAAGGCTTTCGTCTGGGAGAACAAGGCCCACGGCACGCTCATCGAATACACCACCAAAGGCCGGTACATGACCGGCAAACAGTCCATCTTTGAATATCTGAAAGAAACGGCCATTGTCAACCCTCATGCCTGCCTGGTCTTCCACGACCCCGACGGCAAGGTGTTCACATTCGAACGGGCTACCGAAACCATGCCGTCCAAGGCAAAGGAGATCAAGCCCCACCCACAGGGCCTGGAAATCGGCGACCTGATGCGGTACGCCAAGGACACTGCTCAGAAGACGCTCAGCAGCTTCCTCTGCAATGACTTCTGCCGTATCACCCCCCGCATTGCCAATGAGGTGTCTGGCATGGCCAAACTGAAGGCGGAGCAGGACCCGCAGAAGCTCACCCGCGACCAGTGTCAGGCCCTGACCGAGGCCCTCGCTCAGGTCAAAATCATGCCCCCGCCCACGGATTGCCTCTCGCCTATCGGCGACGTACTGATCAAGAAGGGGCTGATGCATATCCTCGACGGTATCCGTCCTGAGTACTACGCCACTCCGGTCACCCGCCCGCCGAAGGCGGTGAATGGCAACCCGTTTTTGGTGGAGGCCGGGATCGTCTACGGCGGCGAGATTCCGCCGGACCAGCAGGTCAGCGTCATGCGGTTCGCCAACCGGGTTCCCCTGCTGTACCAGCAGGGTGCCGATGTCATCATCAAGGCCGTGGCCGACGTAGATTGGCGGCGGTACGGCTTGGAACAGCGGGGCGGCAAAGGCGTGCCCTTCGGCCCCGCCATCATCCTGGTGCACGTTGCCTCCACCAAGGTCCCGTTCACGTCTGAGGGCAAGGAGGCCATCGCCGCCCTGCCGGAGATCCAGAACGAAATCGAACTCGCGCTCAAACTGTGCGCCCGCAACCTGAAGAGCCACCTGAACAAGAAAGAGCAGAAGGCTAAAACCCATGAGAAGTTCGAAATCGTCCAGCAGATCCTGCCGGACCTGGCAAACAAATCGGCCGAGCAGCTCCACCGGCCGGTGCCGGACCTCGCCCGGACCATCATCCGCATTATGAATGTGGTCTGGGTAGAACCTGGCACCATCAAGGAAAACAGCGCGCGGAAGATCACCTACACGGTATTCAACTACACCAACAAGGCCCGCACGTTCATGCTCCATGCCCAACTACCGCCGGAATGCAGCAGCCCGGATCTGAAAAAGAGTAACCTGTTCGACAGCGCTAACAACGAGGGCAAGACGCAGTGGCTGATTAAGGACCTGCAGCCGGCCAAGTCGGTGCAGATCGTCTTCACTCTCGCAGGTGACCTGGCAGACACCTTCGACCCCGACGACGTCTACGTCTCCGGGATCAGCCCACTGGTTGTCATGGGCGCCGAGGCCCTGCCCGGCGACTGGGGCATCAGGGGCCTGGCGATTACCGAAGAGGACGAGACTGTTCTGGAGAACGATACGGCGGCGGAAGCTGAGGAACAGCAGGAAGAAAAAGAGGAAGAGGACTTCGATCGGGAGGAAAAAGATGACTACTGCTAATCTGAGACAGAAAAAAGCGCTGGACAGCCTGACACATACCGTCGAGCACATCTACGACAGCCTTGACCGGGGCGAGATTCCAACCATGACCATCCCGCTGCGGTCGAAACGGAACATCGAGTTCGACCCCAAGACCGAGGTCTGGAAGTACGGCAGCCTGCGGACCACCCGCACCGCCAAGACCGCACAGGGCGCCGTCACGCTCCTGCGGACGGTCTACACCACTGATTTCATCAACGAGATGATCCGGGAAGGCAAGTCGTCCACCCTCCGTGAGATGTACTACATCTCCGAAGGCTGGCACAATGCCAAGTTTCACACCCAGGACGAGGGCAACCTCCTTGCCGAGGACCTGGAGACCATCTCCAACTGCATGCGGGAGGACTTCAAACTGCGGCCTGAGGAAAGCGGCGCCCACGTCTACGGGAACATCAACTTCCGGACGATGACCAAGAAAGGCATGAAGACCTTCAACTGCATCGACGACGTGGCCGAGACCGGCTTCGCCATACCCTATTCTGTGGAAAAAGAGACCTTCCAGATTGCCAGCCACGACGTGAAGTTCGTCATGGCTATTGAATGCGGCGGTATGTTTGCCCGGCTGATTGAGAACGGCTTTCCGGAGAAATACAACTGCGCCCTGGTTCATCTGAGCGGTCAGCCCGCCCGGTCCACCCGGCGGCTGATCAAACGGCTGAACGAGGAGAACGGCCTGCCGGTGGTGGTCTTCACCGATGGCGACCCCTGGTCGTTCCGGATCTTCGCCTCCGTGGCCTACGGCGCCATCAAGACCGCCCACATCTCCGAGTATCTCGCCACACCCACGGCTCAGTTCATCGGCGTGACCCCCTCGGACATCCTGAATTACGACCTGCCCACCGACAAGCTCTCCGACAAGGATATCGGCGCGCTTAATTCCGAACTGTCCGACCCGCGGTTCGCCGACGAGTTCTGGGTAACCGAGATCAAGGCCATGCTCGAGATGAAGCTTAAGGCTGAGCAACAGTCGCTGGCTAAGTACGGCCTGAACTATGTGACCGATCATTACCTGCCCGACAAACTGACGATGCTGGGCATCCTGTGAGAGATCCGGTGAAAAGATCAATTTGCGGAGCGGACTGCGGAAGGTGCGAACTAAAAGATTCCTGCCCTGGCTGCGCCACGACCGACGGCCGATCGTTCGGCAGAGAGTGTTTCCTGGCCGCCTGTTGCCGGCAGAAAGGCTGCGGGAACTGCAATCGCTGTCCGTACGAAACCTGTGAACCGAAAGTTCAGTTGATTTCCGAGTTCAACAGTCTCGGTATAAAGGACCTGCCTGCGATAACCCGGCTATACGCACTCCGGGGCGCATTCGTCAACATGGAATATACTTTACCGGACGGACAGAAAGCCAAACTGCTGGACGACGACCGCATCTATCTGGGAACGCAGATGTTTAAACCGGGCAGCACCCGGTGCTACGGACTGGCTGCCGACGAACATTGCCTTGTGGTCTGCGAATATGACCGGGACGGCACCGACCCAGAACTTACTGTCTATCGAAAACGCCGCTGTGAGTATCTTCACCGGCGGCTTTAGAACAATATGATAAAAGCGGCGGGGGCCAAAGCCCCCGCCAGAGTTTTTCACATGTCAGAATGGGCGGCCTGGTTGAACCGATTGATGACGAACTGCTTGTCCATGCTCGCCAGGAAGGTACCCAGGCGCGGACCGGCGGTTTTACCGATCAGCAGCTGATAGATGACTTTGTAGGCGTTCTTCAAGCCGATCGGGGAAATCTTGCCGGTCTCGGCGATGATGCCGCTGATTACCTCCGGCTCCCACACGCAGTCGTTCATACGGGAGACCAGGGACTGCAGAAAGCCCTTATCGTTCATCATGAGCTTGGTGCCGGCCGGGATGGTCGGGCTTACCGAGAATTTAATCTTATCGGGCGCGAACGCCTTGAGCCAGTATGTGACACAGTCACACCGGCGCTTGATCCGCTTGAAATCTCTGTCGGTGGCATCGGTCAGATCGACCGTCCGGCCGAGGACCTTCATCTGCTCGTCAAAGGTGTCCGCCATCTGCACCACGTTGCACAGGTGCCGGCAGGAGACCTGCAGGGGCAACTCCTTCGGCACATGATTGTGCTGGGCGATCTCGTAGGCGCGGACCGAGTTGGCCTCGGCATCGGTGTACTCATGGCTGAAGTACGCCCGCTCCATACGGTCGTACTCGTCGGCCATGTCGAGGATGCCCAGGCCCGAGTCGTAATCGATGGCCCGGGACGGCAGCACCCGCAGGAAGAGGTAGTTAAGCACTTCTGGCGGCGTCATGCGGATGGCATCGAGACCGGTGACCGAACAGCCGAGTGACTTGTGCATCTGCCCTACGCCTTTCAGCTGTACAAACTCGTACGGGATGGGGAACGGCGGTTCAATGCCGTAGATCTCCTTCGCAATAACCTTGCCGGTATCATAAGAACCGCCGGCGGCGGCGTGGTCTTTGCCGAACGGCTCGGCCGCGGTGCCAAAGATCTTCCACTTGGCCGGCCACTCCAGCCGCCAGGTGAGCTTGCCGTCCGCCTTCCGGACGTCCGCCTTGCCGTGGTAGCCGCAGGAGCACTGGTACTCTACATATGGGAACTTGTACGTGTCAAAGAGCGGCTTGGTATACCTGCCGCATTTGGCACATACCGGGTCGTACGGTGCATAGTTCGGGTCGGCAGGCTTCCCGGAGATACGATGGAGGATCTCGATAATCTCTTGGCGCTTCTGGAAGGTCTGGTCGATGCATTCGGCGAACTTGCCCTGTTCATAGAGCTCGTGGGTCCAAATGATTTCACAATGCACTCCCAGTGAGTCGACGGCATCCAAGAACGGTTGCACGAAATGGTGCGCGTAGTTTTCATGCTTGCCGCAGGGACACGGGATCCGACAGATCGGCATTCCGACATATTTCTCATATTCCTCCGGGAGGAAGTCATACCGCTTCCTAAGCGGGTCGAACGAATCGATAAGATAGATGAGTCTGACATCTTTGCCGAGACCCTCCACCGCGCTGCGGATCGATTCTCCCGTGATGGCTTCTCTCAGGCTGCCCACGTGGATGATTCCCGTGGGACTGATGCCGGTGGCGATGAGCGGATGATCGCTCCGCTCGGCCAGGTCCTTGGCGATAACGTCTGCCCAGTGCATACTAATCGACGCTCGTACGCGCGTGTTGTAAAAGAGATTTTCGGTACGGTGCCTGGTGGATATCAGACTGAACAACGAAAGTTTATATAGCGCCCACTGTTACAAAAGGCCAATGGCTAAGGATAAAGGGGAATCGTTCTCGTCATCTGCCGGACTGATGAGATACTTCGATACCGAAGACGAGAAAGGTATCAGGCTCGGTCCCAAGACAGTCATTGCCATCGCCATAGCCTTCACCATCGTCATCCTCGTGTTGCCGGTGTTCTGGCCGATGTCCTGAGCTCTGACCCGACTTCAGTACTGCGTCTACGCTCAGCATAAGCTTTGGCGACCGTTTTGCTGATGGATGCATGAATGATATGCGTTCTGCCTTTACTTTCCGACCCGTGACCGGTGAAGCGATCAGCTGTGCCAATTGTGGCACCTTCATCCAAGTCTCCGTTCGGTACTGCCCTCCTGCGGTGCGCTCACCTGCACTCGGGCCAGCGGTCTGCTGACTGCCGGCGTTCCGATCGCCGGCTTTCTGATGGTTGTCCACCAGAATTGTCTCCCAGTCTGATCCTGACGGCCGCGGTCTCTTTGGCCGTTATCCTGCCGGCCCCTCCCCTTGCATTGTCGGTCTGGCCTTCGTCCATCCGGTCAGTCAACACTGCGCGACTTTGACTGAATCGGAGGCAGGGTCAGAAATACGGCAGACATTATCCCATTCATATGAATGATAATAGACGCCCGCACTGCAAGGACTGCGACACCCCGCTGTCCCCTGATGATACGGTCTGTCCCTGCTGCGGCCGTCCGGTCCCCGACCGGGAACAGGTCGCCGCACCGGCAAAGGTCCCGGGCCTGAACGAACTGCAGCGGACCATCCGCAATTTCGGATTTATGACCTCGGCCTACGGCATTATTGCTCTCCCGGTGGGTTTGGCCTTCCTCTACAACGGCATCGCCGCACCGCCTTACGACACAATCTTCGGTGTGCTTACCATCGCCAGCGGCTTGTGCGCCCTGGCCGGCGCTGTGCTGATGGTCCTCCGTATTAGAGGCCGGGCCGCGCTGACTTTCCTGATCGCCGCCGCGATAGCGTCCGGCGAGTACGTGATCACACTGATCGTCGGTCTGATCGTTGCCTTCATCGCCTATGACAACCGTACCGGGTTCGAGTCATGGTGACCGGGCCCGAAGGATGCAGACCGTTTCTGAATAAGTGTTGGGAACCGGGGGCCGGCCGCTTAAGCGGCCGGCATGCCGGTTCATATCTTATCCTGGGCCGTAATGGTGAACTGCTCCGGATACTTCTTGCGGAAGGCCCGGGCCAGCAACGGCGGTGCGATGATGGTGGTGGCGACAGCCATGAGCACAATGACCGCATAAAGTTCCGAGGACAGCGCCGAGGAGCCGTCGACAATGAGGTTGAGGCCGATCGAAGCAACGATAATGCCCACTTCGCCCCGCGGGATCATGCCGACACCGATGATCTTTATCGAGTCTTTCGGGATCTTCCGGTCCGCCAGCCAGGCGCCCAGGCCACAGCCGACGAACTTGGTGATGACCGCGATGATGATGACGATCACAGCCATGATTATCACATTCCAGCTGCTGATGAGGGCCACGTCAACCTGCATGCCCACGTTCAGGAAGAAGAACGAGATGAACGCCGTGGTAAGCGTTTCGACTTTCTCGTTGAGTTTGGTCTCCCAGGCGTGGTCGGCGAACAGCATACCGGCCAGGAAGGCGCCGATGATGGCCGCCAAGCCGATGGTCTCGGCCAGCCATGCGAAGAAAAGGCAGGCAACCAGCGCCACAACCAGGATGTTGAAGCCCTGAGTCGGCTTGCCGGTCTTCGCCTCGACCTTCTTCTCGTGCGCCTCCCACTTGGTGTAGATCCGCGGGACCAGCCACATAGCCGCCGCGATCATGGCAAGTACGAATGCGACCGCCATGACGATGACCTCGACGATGCTTCCGATGGTGACAGACGCGGAGCCCGCCGTACCCTTGACGATAGCCAGGACTACCATGCCGAGCACATCGTCGATAACTGCAGCACCGATGATGATTTTTGCTTCGTGCGTTTCCATCAGGTGCATGTCTTTGATGACCCGCGCGGTAATACCGACACTGGTGGCGACCATGGCCGCGGCCAGGAACATGGCGTGGTGGAAGTTGGACTGGGTGAGCTCGATGTAGGCCCAACCGCAGACGAACGGCAGGATGACGCCGAGCACGGCGACCAGCAGTGCTGACTTGCCGACGGACAGCAGCTCGCTGACCCTGGTTTCCAGGCCGACCGAGAAGAGCAGGAAGATGACCCCGAGCTCTGCTGCAGCATACAGAATCGAATAATTGGTACTTGTGGAGTCTTCACCAGGACCTGGCAACTGGACTCCCAATAGGTCAAGCAGGGTCGAACCGTCACCGGTAAGCGTTAGGTTCGCGATAATGATGCCAACTATGATTTCACCGATCAGACCGGGGATGCCGAAGTGCTCGAACACCCGGTTGCCGATTCTTGCCAGTGTGAACAGCACCAGCAGCATCAGCAGGATCGATACCAATTCCATGCACCGATTACATAAAGATAGTATTTAAAGACAAGGGGTTCACAGAAAAACCGTTCGGCCGCCTAATATCTGTGAAGAAGACCAGAATGCCCGGTACCGGCGTCTGTATCGGCCCGACCGGCTTGACCGAAATGAACATCGGCGATAGTCAGTCATCCTTATTCGGGGCCGACAGCGGCCGTCTGACCGTCTCCACCACAGTGAACGGCTCCCCCCTGACAGACATCGTCTGAAGCATTCCGGCAGTTTCACGTTCGCCGACGTCCGGGAAGACGGCAAAGGTCCTGTTATGCTCACGCTCGACCTGTTCATTAGCGCTTTCAGCATAGCGGCGGTTCCATTTCACCTTTCGACACCACACGAATCGCCCGCAACGGTCCTGTGACCTTCGGTTTCACTCCGCTAAACGACCTCTGTACCGTCGATAACGTGTCCGCTGACAGCGTCTCTGTCAGCACCGTCAGTTCCCACACTTTCCACACTGCCGCCGACCGCCCTGTCGGCGTCTTCTTTGCCCTGCCAGCGAAAACCTGCCTGCTGTCTGACAACCGGTTTGATGGACACAGTGTCCGCCGCCAGAAGACCCGGCGGCGGATTCTGACTGTGGTTTACTGTACAGAACTGACCCGCAACTTGAACTTGCGGTCGTATGCCTCGAGGTTGTCCTCTGGGAAATCTCCGTTGTCAGTGTCGTCATCGAAGAGAACCCTTTCATCCTCGACGATTGCGGGCACGATGATATACATCAGATCGCGGACCTCGTCCTTGACTTCGAACACCGACGGCGCTTCGGTAACGGCCTCGCTCGGCACGTACACTTCAGCCGCGGCCGGAACAATCTCAGATCCGGTCACAGGTTCGGCGGCCGACGGCGGCATGGGCAGCTGCAGCAACGGCATCGTGCCGGCACCGGAGGTGGTCGCCAGCGGAGCGGTAACCCGGACCGAGGTGATCGGATTGACTGTCTCGACCGCCGAATCGGAACCGGAACCGCTCTGGGCCTGATCGCTCTCGACATACAGGTTCGCCGGCAACGGCTGCTCGTCGGTGTTGCTGTCCTTCGGGCGGACCTCGTGCTTCTTTATGACCACCAGTTCGTCGAAGTCGATCGGTTCGTAGTCGGGCCGGGTTTTGGCATGGACGAAAATATCTGCCGGTTGTTGGTGCGGCTTCTCCTTCGCAGCGGGCGCCGCCTTCTGCGGGGCAGCGGGCGCCTGACCTAGGTCTTCCTGGATCGGCTCTATCACCGGGGCATATTCTTCCTCGTCCTCAAAATACGCTCTGTCCGTCGGCTTCGAGACATAAATGCTAGAAGCGGCGTCCTGGCTGACATTATAAATAACGAACCCGTTCTTGTCAAGTTCCCGTCTGGTCACGGCCGGGGTACCGGTCGTAGAAGCACCGGCGGCATTCTTCGAAGCGGCTTTCTGCTTTGGCACAGGGGCCGGACTGAAGACCTTCCGCAAACTGGCGCTCAATTGAGCACCAGAGCTGATCTTAATCGAATTCCAACTCATACATCCATCCCGGTAATAGAGTACGCAGTGCACACTATTTATAAGTTAAACCCGAAGCGTTACTAATTCACCGACAGTAACGCTTAGCTGCGGACAAAACGGATGTAGTCGGCCTTGCCTACACCCTCAATCTCCTTCATCATGGCCTTGAACTCGTCCGCCGGCGCACCGATAACCATAACCTCAAGACACCGCCGATTCTCAAGATGGGAATGCAACTGCGTTTTGATCGCCGATTCGTGCTTTTCCTCGATAATGCTCATCCAGGGGTCGGAATGATCGTGCCGGATAACGATCAGCACCCCTTCGATCTCGCCGTTGAAATCGGCCAGGTCCTGCAATTCACCGGCCGCAGCTTTTATCGAGGTCCGCACAGCCTCGCTCCGACCTTTCAGCTGATAGGTCTGCTGAATTTTGTCAAGTTCGGCCAGGGCATCATCGTTGAGCGACACACTGATAATTCCCATACAGCTGGCGAAAATGACTCGTTGTTTAATACAATTTTGGGTAATGGTTAATAACGTTAATAAAAACAAACTGTAAAAAGACCTGTTGCTATTAACTGCCTACTAACAATATATAAAAGAATGCGTTTGCACTATCATGGATCAGGCCTACACGGTCGCGCTCTTCGCTGCGGTCATCTTCATCGTCTCCGTCCTGGCAGCCCGGGTTCCGTTCTTCATTAAACGGGACCACCACCGGTTGCATATGCTCATATCCTTCAGTGCAGGCATCATGCTCGGCGTACTGTTCATCATGCTCCTGCCAGAAGCGCTCGAACGGACCTTCGACGCAGGCTACAAAGCAGAGACCGCCGCCTACTGGATTCTCGGCGGTTTCCTGCTGCTGTTTGTCATCGATTTTTTCGTCCAGCATTATACCAAGACCGACTGCGACTGCGATGAATGCCGGGAGTACCGCAGCCACGACATCACCTCGGCCTCGGCATTCTCCGGCCTTGCGATCCACTCGTTTTTCGACGGCCTGGCCCTGGCGGCAGCCTTCCTGGCCGGTGATGACGTCGGCATCATGGTCCTGGTCGCAATGTGCCTCCACAAGACCGTGGTGGTGTTCTCGCTCTCGTCCACCATGCTTATGTCGAATCGGCGGAAATACGCCTGGGGCTCAATGATCGTGTTCTGCGCGATCTCACCCCTGGCCATGATCGCCTCGTTCCTGCTTCTGAACACCGGCAGTCTGTCGTACACCGGCCCGGCGCTCTGTCTCTCAGTCGGCCTGTTCGCGTTTGTGACACTCTGCGACATAGTCCCTGAGGCCTTCCACGAGGGTCACCAGAACTTTCGCTCGTTGGCGCTGTTCCTGGTCGGCCTGGTGGTCGTGGTCTTGGTCTCCTGGGCAACCTCGGTGCTGACCGCCGGACTTGATCTCTGAGTTTGCATAGCCCCGGCACCGCCGCAGGAACCGATAGGCCACGTCCGGCTGGGAATAATAATAGAGGTGCGGGAAACCCGCCACCAGGTTTCCTTCTTCGTGCCCGCACCGGTATGTCCGGCCGGAGGCCTTAACGGCCTCCCAGTCGCTGCCTGGGTTGGTACTGTCCCAGTAATGGAACTCATGGCCTTTTACCCCGCCCGCGGCAAGCGAGTCCGCCCGCAGACCGGTCAGGGTGACGTAGCCGAACCGGGTAAGGCGCCCGGTATTGTGCACCTCGCCTTTAATCGCGCCGACCATCGGCCACACCCTGCCGTCGGCGTCCTCCATCTGCTCGTGCAGATACATAAAACCGCCGCACTCCGCCAGACAAGGCAGGCCGCCGGCAATCTTTTTTCTCAGTTCGGTCCGCATGCGGAGATTTCCGCTGAGGGCTGCACCGTGCAGTTCGGGATAGCCGCCAGAAAGGATGACGCCGGCGACCCCGGCCGGCAGCTGTTCGTCGCGCATGGGCGAAAACGGCACCAGCTCCGCCCCGCATTCCCGCAGGAGCGCCAGGTTGTCCTCATAGGTAAAACAGAACGTCTCGTCGCTGGCCAGCGCCACGCGGACCGGCCGGTCCAAGACCCCGTGGGCCGGCGCCGGGCCCTGTATGACCGGTGCGGTCCCGGCAATCCGGAGCAGCCCGTCCAGGTCCAAGGTCTCTTCCAGTACTCCGGCAAGCCGGTTCAGTTTGTCTCTGAGCGCCGTGACCTCATCCGGCAGAACCAGTCCGAGGTGGCGGCTCTCCAGAACCAGGTCCGTGAGCTTGGGCACGTAGCCCAGGACCGCGACCGGAAGTTCTTTTTCGACGGCCTCTTTCACCGCCGAGAAGACGGCCTTGCTCATGTTGTTAAGAATGACGCCCCTGATGCGGTTAGGACGGAACTCCAGAAAACCTTTGATTACCGGCAGGCACGAAAAGCTCGCCCCGCGTGTGTTGACGATCAGCACGGTGGGAGCCGCCAGTTTCTCGGAGATTTCGTAACTGCTGCCCCGGATGCCGGCGGCAGTGATACCGTCGTAGTAGCCCATGACCCCTTCGATGACCGAGATGTCCGCCCCGGCTGCCGTCCTGGCATAGAGGTAACGGAGGGTCCCGTCATCGCAGAAGAAACTGTCCAGGTTCCTGGATTTCGTTCCGATCACCTGAGCGTGGAACATCGGGTCGATGTAGTCGGGCCCGCATTTGAACGAGGCGACCTTCAGTCCCCGGTTAACCAGCGCCTGCAGAATTCCGCAGGTAATGAGCGTCTTGCCGCTGCCGCTGGCGGGCGCAGTAAGCAGGACCCGGGGCTGGTTCATGCCCCGCGCCCCTGCAGTACGGCGATATAGACCGGGTTTTGGGCGGTCATGAGGTTGTAGCGCCCCAGATGCCGGGCGCCGGCCACGTTGAGACAGACGATCTCTTCCTGCGTCACTGCGCAGTCCCGGACGACCGCCAGAGTTTCGGTAATCGTCTCCAGGGTCACGGAATTGACAACGATACGCACCCGCGGGTTCTTGGTCAGGACCGTCCGGACGATGTCCTTCAGATTGCCCGAGGACCCGCCGATGAAGACGTGGGTCGGCGCCGGCAGCGGCTCCAGCGCCTCCGGCGCCGATCCTCTGACGACCTCGATATTGGGGGTGCCGAACTTCTGCCTGTTCTGCTCGATCAGCCCGGCCGCAGTCTCGTCACGTTCGATGGCATAAACTGTCCCCTCCACTGCTTCCCGGGCCATCTCCACCGAGACGGAACCGGTACCGGCCCCGATATCGTAGACGACGGCGTCCTCAGGCAATTTGAGTTTGGCGACCGACAGAGCCCGCACTTCGCTCTTCGACATAGGTGCATCGCCGCGGATGAACTCCGCATCAGGCAGACTCAGCGGGGCCCGGCGGTCCGGATGGCTGTTAAACACCAGTGCCGCACACAACCTGCCGGAGTCCTGGGCGGCCACTTCGACTGGAGCGCCCCGAAGCACTCTCTCCTCAGGATATCCCAGGTCGCAACCGACCATGACCTGCACGTCGCCGAGCCCGTACTCCTGCAGCAAAGCGCACATCTCCCGCACGCCGGCTGCGCCGCTGAGCAGCGCAAAGGTACAGGCGCTCCGGCGGACCTCGCCGACAATGTTGACGGTCCGTCCGTGGGCACTGACCAACCGTACGTCCTGCCAAGGCACCCCCGCAAGCGCACAGAGATACTGGACGGAGGAGATGCCGCAGTGCGTCTCGACTGAAAAACCGGCGGCCGCGGCCTGCTCGGTTAGCGCCTTGGCGGCGCTGTAGAACCCGACGTCGCCGGAGACCAGCACCGCAGTGCGGCGGATCTCCGGGTGCTGTCCGAGATAGGAAAGGATTCTGTCGGGCAGATATTCGGGCAGGGTCGGTTTGCCAGCTGTTTCGGGTACCTGCAGCATCCGTGCCGCGCCGGCCACCAGATCGGCGCTTTTCACTGCTGCGGCCGCGGCCGCGGTCAGTCCGGTGCCCGGACCCGCCCCCGTCCCGACCAGGATGATCGTCCGCGGTTCGGCGGCCTGTTCCGCGGCCGTAGGCGATTTAAGTCCGAACTTCACAGCCAGATATGCCAAGGTACCGGCGTAGTCGCGGCCTTCGCCCTCCTCTGCCGGCCGGCCGATCAGCACGACCTGCGCTCCTGCGCGCCGAGCTGCCGCCAGTTTCTCCGGCATCCCGCCGGGGGCTCCGGAGTCTTTAGTAACCAGATATTTGGCGTGCACCTGCAGAAGCATACCGTAGTCCAGCTCCTCGCAGTACGGTCCCTGCATCGCGAACAGGTGGGCGCCGGTGAAACCGGCCGCATTGCACTGAGTGATAACGTTCGGGAGCGCCAGCACCCGCGCGTAGATCCGATTTTGGTAGTCCGGCAGGGCCGTGAATTGCGCCAATTCTTTGCTGCCGGTGGTAACCAGCACTGGGCCCTGCGTCCCCTTGAGGAACTCTACGGCCGCGGCCGTGTCCGGTACTGTCTTGACCCCGGCGGCAGACAGGTCGGTGGCCGGGCGCCGGAGCCGGACGTATTCCGCCCCGGTATCCCGGCAGGCCTCTCTGAGATGGCCTTTGATCACCGTCGCGTACGGATGGGTGGCGTCCACGACCGTGGGATACTCCTTCATGAGCGCCCGCATATCGGCCGGAGACAGCGGATGGGCGGATACCTCGATCCCGGGTACCGCCGGCACGGCAGTCCGGCCGTATTCGGTCGCTACGCATGCGTGTACCTGCACACCGGCCCGGGCCAGGGCCGCGGCGATAGCACCGCCTTCGGTCGTCCCGGCGAAGACCAGGACCTTCGCTGTCATCTTACTGCACCCCTCTGAAATCGACCGTGAAATCTTCCGCACAGACGGCAACGGTCACGCCGTTCAGCGCGGTTTTCTTTATCACAAGCGCCCCAGCCCGGGCCGCCTTCACGGCCGCCCGTTCACAGACGCAGTCGACGCCGGTAACTGAGGTTACAAAACGCGACTGGGAAAATCCGCCGGCCGGTACAGGCACGGCATTCAGTTCGGCCGTGCTGTAGAACAGCGCCGGCACCTTGAGCCTGGCGGCGTACGCCAGCAGTCCGGCCTCGTCCTTTTTCAGGTCAATGCTGGCCACGGCCCGCACGCCGGCGCAGGAGTAGCCGTGCTCGGCCAGGACCTGATCGGCCAGGGCGGAGATGGCCTCGATCGGCGTGCCCCGCCGGCAGCCGATGCCCAGTACCAGCCGCCGCGGGGTCAGCCGCAGGGTCTCAGGGAACGGATCGGCGGTCCGTTCGCCCACGTAGACCCCCACCGGCGCCTCCGCCCCGCCGTCCAGTTCCGGCGGCACGGTGCCGATAACCGGGAAATCACTGAGAAATCCGACCGGACGGCCGTCCAGTACCCGGGCGGCCACATCCTTGGCCGCCTTCAAGCTGCCGATGGCCATTCCGCGGGCCGCGGCGAAAGCATCAATCGAGATCTTGCCGTTGATATCGGTGGCCGTGGTCACGACCGCTTCGGCTCCCAGCCCGGCGGCAATCCGCCGCGCCAGATCATTGGCCCCGCCGATGTGGCCGGAGAGCAGCGGCACTGCATAGCGTCCGTGTTCGTCCACTCCGACCACGGCCGGATCGGTGATCTTGGAGACCACGAAGGGTGCAATTTCCCGCACCGCGATTCCAATTGCGCCGACAAAAACGATCGCGTCGGCCACGAACGCCGTTTCGGTCCACTGCCGCAGCGATCCGCTCACCGGCGGCAGCCCCAGACTGTCCGCCGAGGTCTTGGCCCACAGTTCTACTTTGTCATTCCTGAGCGCCGCCGCGATCCGCTGGGCCGTCCGACACCCGCTGGTGCTGAACGCGATGACCTCGACCTTCATTGCCGCCCCTCCAGTTTCTTGATGAGTCCCGGTGCGGATTCGGTCATCCCGAGCATGCCGTATTCAGAAGAGAACACTACTGCGCCACAGACGATCCGGCCGCCGGTGCGGTGGTTCATATGGAACTCGATCTTCGGCAGGATGAGATCGATGACATCCTTCTGCACCCCGGCCTTTTCCAGCACCTCGAGTGCGTCATCGGTCGAGATACAGCCCATGATACTTTTCACTGTGTCTATCCTGGCCCCGGCCAGGGCCGCGTTGGCGGCCATGATCTCCATCCGGCAGTCGGCATTGCGGGAATGGGTATTCATGATTCCGCCGGCCAGTTTCACCAGTTTGCCCAGGTTTCCGACCAGCAGCAGGCCCTGGGCCCCGAGCTCCACCGCCAGATCGAGCATGTCCCCGATGAAGTTGCTGCACTGGATCGGCGTGATCCCCTCCAGTTTCGGATAGGAATGCACGAAGTCCCGGCCATAGTTACCGGGCACCGCGAGCAGGTATTTCTTACCGGAGGCCAGCCAGACCTTGGTCTCGGCCCGGATCGAACCGAGCAGGGCCGTCTCGCTCATCGGTTCCACGATGCCGCTGGTCCCCAGGATCGAGATCCCGCCGGTGATTCCCAGACGGGGGTTGAACGTTCTTTTGGCAATCTGTTCGCCGCCCGGCACGCTGAACGTGACGCCCAGCCCGCCTTTCCAGCCGCACTGCTGGCAAACGTCTTCGAGTGCTTCCTGGATCATGTGCCGCGGCACGTGGTTGATGGCCGCTGCGCCCACCGGCTGGTCGAGCCCTTTGCGGGTGATCCGACCTATGCCCGTTCCGCCTTCGACCGCAATGCCGGGATCTTCTCTCTTCACGACCTCGGCGAAGACCAGCGCCCCGCTGGTCTCGTCCATATCATCGCCGCCGTCCTTCCGCACGGCGCAGGAGACCTTTCCGTCATCCCATTTCACGTTCTCGATGGGCAGGTGCAGCGGGATGCCCTTGGGCGTCAGCAGGTCCACCGCCGCCACAGGGCGGTCGGTCAGCAGCATCTCGGCAGCGGCCTTGGCGGCGGCCGCGGCACAGGAACCGGTGGTAAAGCCGCGCCGTAATTTTTTACCGTTCACGTAAATGAAAGCCTGATCTTCGTCGATCGCGCCCATGATAATGCTGGATTATAATTCCAAATAATAAACTTGTGCGGACCTTGGCCGGCTGGAGACCGAAAAGGAAGGAACTTGAGGACCGGCAGCCCTGCCAGATTTATACGGCCGCATCCATATCCGGGTCCCGATGAAAGCCATCCTGATCATCGCTTACGGTTCCAGCCTTCCTTACGCCACCGAGACTGTCAACGAACAGGCCGAACGGGTCCGGAGTAAATGCCCAGAACCCGTATACACCGCTTTTGACCGGGTCAATGCCCCCACCATTCCCGACGCGCTGAGGCAAATGGTCGCTGACGGGGCCGACGATGTCGCCGTGCTGCCGCTGTTCATCGCCGAGGGCATCATCACGAAGGAACACCTGCCGGCCAAGTTAGGGCTGAAAGAACATCGCAGCGGCAAAGTCTCGATCAACGGCCGGGAGATCCTGATCCGCTTAGGCAGAGCTGTCGGCGCCGATCCGACCGTGCCGGAGGTTCTGGCCGAACGGGCTCGGCAGTGCGGCAGCGATGCGAACACCGGCGTGCTGATTCTCGGCCACGGCTCCAACGAACCCGAGAACCGGTCGGTCGCCAACACCGCCGCCGCGGCAATGATCAAAGAATTCCCGCATGTGACGGTCTGCTTCAACGAGTTCTGTCCGCCCTCGATCGAAGAAGGCCTGACCAAACTGCTCGGCGAAGGCTGCGAGAAGATCACGGTCCTGCCGCTGTTCATCGCCAACGGTCTCCACCTGCGGGAAGAGATTCCACACAAACTGGGCCTGGAACCGGGCGAATCAACCGGTTTGATCGAACGGGGCGGCAAAAAAACCATGCTTACATATGCACAGCCGATCGGCGCCGATCCGTTGCTCGCCAAGGTCCTGGTTGCCGAGGCGGAACAGCTGTTCGCCGCGGACCTCTGAACCCCATGTCGCAGAACGGCGGATGCAAACCTTTTCCCCCGACGGAAACCGCGATAGAAGGACCCGGCCGGGACATCTTTTTAAAAATGGTGCTCCCGATGGGATTTGAACCCATGTTGAGGCCTCGAGAGGGCCTCATGATTGGCCGCTACACCACAGGAGCGCAATCCGTCGTATCACGAGGTCACTAATAATACTTTCGTGAACGGGACCGGTCGGTTCAGGCGTTCGGATCGGCCGCCGGCGCCGCTGCTGGCTGCCGCTTGTGAGCGGAGGTCTTTACCTGCCGCCGCAGTTCGGCGGCCCGGGCGGGCGTGATACCAGCGACCGCAGCTATCGCCGCATCGTCGCCGCCGTGCTCCAGCACGTTCAGAGCAAGGTCGAGGTTATGATAGGTAATGCCCATCTCGCTCTCATCGGTCTGTCCTTCCCACAGCCCGGCGGTCGGGACCTTTTTCACAATTTCTTCCGGCACGCCGACGATCCGCGCCATTTCCCAGATCTGGGTCTTATAAAGCCGGCAGAGCGGCATAAGGTCTTCGGCCCCGTCGCCAAACTTGGTCATGTAACCGGTCATCAGTTCGCTCCGGTTGGTGGTGCCGACCACCAGGGCCTGCCGCTTCTTTGCCTGGTTGTACAGAACGACCATCCGGCAACGGGCCGACAGGTTCCCGCGCTCGAGCGATGCCGAAACCCCGGTCAGGAGCATGCCTGTGAAAGCATCGACTGCCGGCTGAACGGAAATCGTGAGCAACTCAATGCGCCAGTCCCGACACATTGACCTGACCTGACCGTAGTCCTCGGCCGGCGTGGAAACCGTCGGCATGAAAATGCAGATGACATGTTCGCCACCGAGCGCATCAGCGCAGAGTTTGGCCGTGACAGCGGAGTCCACACCGCCGCTTATGCCCACGACCGCGTTCTGACAGCCAGCCTGCCTGACGGTATCCCGGATAAATGCCCGCAGCAAGTCCGCATCCTGCGCGGTGACCTCCTTCAGCCCTGCCATGCCACCTTTATCGGCCGGGGGCGTTATATTGTTTGCCCGCAACCCCGTTTTTCGGTAAAAACAGGATGACAGAAATCCTGACTTCCGAACAGCCGGGATTTCTGTCTTCCCATCCGTTCTGATAGGTATTTGAACCGTCAGTCCCTGGTCCACGGCATGGGTATCAGGATCGCGATCTGTCAGCAGCGGCCGGTCGAGGACATCGGAGACAATCTGCGGCGGATAGAAGGTTTCATTTTTCAGAACAACGCCGATCTCTACGTTTTCCCGGAACTGTTCTTGACTGGCTACCGTGCCGATGCCGTCTATACCGACGATATCGGCGTAACCGTCGACCGCCTGCGGTTGCTGTGCAACGAGCGCGACATCGCTGTTGCGGTGGGCGCTCCGATGCCTCTCTCCGGCGGGACCGCCGACTCGTTCCTGTTCATCACCGGCGCCGGCACCGTCCGCTATGACAAGCTCTGCCCTGCCCGGTTCGGTCTGTACAGCGAGCAGTTCGTGGCCGGTTCCGTCCCGGTCCTGGCCGAATTCCGGGACCTGAAGATCGGCCTGGCGATCTGCTACGATGCCTTCTTCCCGGAACTGGCCCGCTGGTACGCCTGGCACGGCGCCGACCTGATCATCTATCTCTCGGCCTCCGCCGTACAGTCCAAGGTCTACTTCGACCGGGTCCTGCCGGCCCGCGCCCTGGAAAACACCGTATACGTTCTGTTCTGCAACAATGTCGGCCGCTGCGGAAAGCTGACCATGGCCGGCACTTCCCGCCTGCTCAGTCCGTTGGGCGACACCGTCCTGCAGATGGACGGCACCGAAGGCACTGCCTTCACCTATGCCGATCGGGCCGTGGTGCTCAGTTCGCGCAAAATCAGAACCCATTTAGCCGACATCCCGTCTTTTTTCCGTCGGAGCTGAACCGCTGGCCCGACAAATCAAATATATGTAAAACCGCCGTACAGTCGCATGGACGGTCAATTAGCGATAGATGTCGCCGGCCTGACCAAGACCTACGGCACTTTTACCGCTGTCGACAATCTGGACCTCAAGGTCAAGAAGGGAGAGTTCATGGGGCTGCTCGGTCCGAACGGGGCCGGAAAAAGCACCACGCTCAAATCTGTCAGCGGTCTCATCAGACCCACCTCCGGCCAGATCCTTATCAACGGCATCGACAGCCAGAAAAATCACAGAAAGGCCCTCGCCAGGGTCGGCTGTGTCATTGAAACGCCGGAGTTCTACCGCGGTTACACCCCGGCCGAATTGATGGAATACGCCGGCCGCATCTACGGCCTGAATAAGACCGAGACCGCGATCCGCGCCCGCGACGTTCTCGAAGAGGTCAAGATGTGGGAGTGGCGGAACAAACCGATCGGTGAATTTTCCAAAGGTATGCGGCAACGGGTGGCGCTGGCGCAGGCCCTGCTGCCCAACCCCGAGGTTATTATCCTCGATGAACCCACCTCGGGCCTGGACCCCCGGGGCATGATCGAGATCCGCCAGACCCTGAACTCGCTCAAGAAGCGGGACCGGAGCCTGCTGATCAGTACACATATCCTCAAAGAAGTGTCCGAGATGTGCGGTACGGTTACCATGATCAACCACGGTAAGGTCGTTACCACCGGTGATGTCGCTTCGCTGATCCACCAGTCGGCCATGACCGACGCGGGTTCAGTGGAGATTGAACTCCGCACCCTGAAGGACATGACGCCGGCGTTCATCACCGACCTCGGCGGCTGCGCCGGTGTCAAAAACACCGAGAAGATGGGCAGCCGGGAAGTCAAGGTCGTGTTCTCCGGCACCGACGAGGACCAGGCAAGCCTGGTAGACGTTGTCTATCGGTATGACCTGCGCCTTCTCGGCATGACCGAGAAAGGCGCGGACATCGAGAAGCTTTACATGAACCTGACCAAGGGTGAGAAGGCGAGCGTACAATGATCGGCAGAAACAAGCAAGCAAACGCCGGCGGTACGTTCAATGACTACTCCGACACAGATTATTCGGCGACGGATGAAGAAGCCCACCGGAGCACAGAATACCAGCTGCCTTCGTCTGTCAATCAGATGCTGACGGTAACCAAAGCGACCCTCAAACTGTTCTCGAAGAGTTACACTTTCATCACCCTGACAGCCCTGGTCCTGCTGATCCCGCTCCTGGTATACGCCGGACTGCTGGATTTCGTACTCGGCGACGACATGTCGGTCTACGACCCCGGCGATTATGCTGCGACCCTGCTGGGCGCACTGCCGGTTTTCATCGCGCTTATTCCGGCAGCGGTCATGTCCAAACTGATCCCGTCCGAGTTCCGGGACCGGACCGCCTACCTGAGCCTGGCCCTGCCGCAGTCGCGGGCCTCGTTCTTCTTCGGCAAGTTCCTGGCCGGTATGCTGGTGCAGATCTTCGTTTTCACCCTTGCCTACGGCGTCATCGCTCTGGTCACCAGTCTGGAGATAGGATCGCTGGACGGCGGCGCTGTACTTTTGGCCTTCGCCATCACCATCATCGGCGGCTTCGCCATCAGCGCCACGGTCTACGCGCTCAGCACCTTCATGAAGAAGGGCTCGGCACTGCTGCTCTTCCTGCTGTTCTACATGGTGATTCCGGCGGTCATGATCCTTATCGACGCCAACACAGTGTTTTCCGACATCATCGGCGGCTTCATCGACAACGCGCAGTACCTGCCGCCAATCGCCGGCGATGTGGCCACCTTTACTTTGGGCACTCCGTACGAACTGATGTCGCCGGTCTACTTTTACAGCATGCTTGTTGAAAACTCCGGCATCACCCTGTTTAACTACAACTCTGTCCTTGACATGGGTGTTTACGCCGTCTGGGGCGCAGCATTCCTTCTGTTGGGGCTCTACAGATTCGAGCGGAGGGAAATGTGATGAACTCCAAAAATATCCTGACAGCAACTGCGGTTGCCGCAGTACTGATCCTAATGCTGACCGCTCTCGCTCCGGTATGCGAGGCCAAGACCGTTGAGGAAAATAACATCTCGATGCGGACGTATTATGTTTTTGAAAACACGATTGACAGTGCCCCCGTACTGTTAGTTATGTTGAATATACTGATTCGTGTTATGCAGTTTTCATAGAAGGATCCGCCAACGAGCAGATTTTCGAGCAATACCTCGCTGACGGTTCTGTCCCGATGCCGGAAGACGACTCCTCCACAATTGTGACCGGTGACCGGCTTGATGTATACTGTTGGGATACCCGCGTTTATTCTGGCCATTCTGTTGCGATTTTCTTCAATACCGGCACTGGATCACTCGACGAAAAAACAGTCGAATTGGGGCCCGACCAGGTAATCTGCGAGCCTACCGCCCCGTCTTTCTATATCAAAGGCGGAAGCGTCATCTCGATCCTGGTGACCGGAGAAAACGTTAACCAAATTTCATTAGCCGATAAATACGTCGATGCAGGAGTCACGCAGAAGATCCAGATCTCCTCGACCGGCCTTTATGAGATGACAGTCTACACGGACAGTTTTGTCATCTGGAACACAGTATCGTACAAGGCCGAGGGCGTTGCCGAACCGAGCGGTATCGGCACCGGCGGAGAAATCGCTGCCGTTGTGCTGATCGCCATCGCGGCGCTGATCGCAGCCGGTGCGGTCCTGTTGCGGACGGGCCCGAAGTGGGCCAAGTGAACAAACCGGCGGGGGTTCCTGCCCCCGCCCTCTTTCCTGTATTTCTAAAAATCCAATTAGAAAGATATTAATGTCAAGACCAGATACGCACGGATGCGGCCGAGATAGCCCAGCCCGGTAAGACGCAAGCCTGGAAAGCTTGTGGGATCCTTTCCCTCGGGAGTTCAAATCTCCCTCTCGGCGCCACGTCTCTATCGTTTTAAAAAGTATCCAGGCAGTTATTTTCACAATGAAATGTAAATACTACCGGCAGTATTAACACTCATGATGGATGCCAGTGGCGAGTACCGCCGCCTTGACAAACGTTGCATGGCCTCGCGGTATGTAAGTTACTCAATCGGTCTTATTTTTCTTGTGATTTGTTACCTGGCCATTTACTTTATGGCCGGAGAGTTCAGCCACCGCCACGAGACGATGCTCTTCCTGCTGGCACTCCTGTTGATTGTAATTGCCTACTGCATACTTGCCCCGCCGGTCTTTTACCGCCATTACAAATACTTCATCGACGACGAAAAGCTCGATGTTGTTCGCGGCGTGATCACAATCACCAGGACCATCGTTCCTATCGAGCGGATCATGCAGGTTCAGGTCACTCATGGACCCATTAACCGGCTCTTTGGCCTGGCCAACGTGGACGTCACCACCGCCGGCGGCACGGCCACCTTAGAATATCTGGAGCCGGCCGAGGCCGAACAGATCGCCGCACGGTTGGCCGTGGTGATCGACCGCATTCTGAAGGAACGGAACAGCGCATGACCGATATTCCGGACCGCCCGTTGCGGAACCATCCGATTGCCATCGTCAAGAACCTGACCATGTTGTTGGTCTCTATTATCATCGGCATAGCTATTCTTACGGATTCGGAAACAGACCTAACCACCAGATTGATCTCCACAGGTATTCTGCTCCTGATCACATTGGCAATCGCCGTTCCGATCGTCATGTTCTGGCGGACCACTACTGTCCAGTTCGGCACGGAAGAAATGACAGTAAGACGGAATTTTATTTCCAAGACCAATCGTTCGGTCCCGTACGACCGCGTCGCCGCGGTCAACGTTACCCGTAACGTGTTTGACAGGATCGCCGGGACTGTCACGCTGCAATTCAACATCAATTCTGCTGTCAATGCCGCCAACGCCGATATCGCGTTTGTCTTCAAAACGGATCTGGGCGAGCAGATCCGCAGTTTCGTCTATACCCAGACCTTCCGCTCGACCGACCGGACCGGTACCCCCGTCCCCGCCTCGGCGAAACGCGACGCCGAACATCCTTCGCTGGTTCATTTCAGTCTCGGACAGGTCATCGAGCACTGCTATCTCTCGCAGCCGACCTGGTCGCTGTTTTGGGGGATCTTTTGGCTGGTACTCACCGTGGTCTCTTTGTTCTACGGCAGCGCCGGCGGCCTCATCACCGGTCTGATCATGTGGGCTTTCCAGACGGTCGTCCCGCAGTTCTTCCAGTTCATGCGGTTCTATAACTTCCGGGCCTACCGTGACGGTCAGACCATCGTCATTCAAAGCGGGTTCGTTCAGACCTACCGTACTTCGTTTGACGTCAAAAAGATCAATGCCGTACGCGTACGGCGGCCTTATCTGGCCCGGCTCAGCCACCGCTCCTGTCTTGAGGCAGAGGTCGTGGGAATCAATGCGGCCAAGAACGACACAACCCCGACGCTTTGCCTGCTCATGCCCGACACCGCGGTCGCTGAACTGATGAAAGAGCTCATCCCCGAATACGTCACTGACCAGCCGGTCGTGCATGAGACCAAGCACTCTGAGCGCAGCATGCTCCTGAACTCAGTCGCAATTGATGCAATACTGCTCGCAGTGTTTACCTATCCGGTCTGGCTGCTGACCGGCGTGACCGCGGTGGAAGGGGTCGACCCTCAGTGGCTGCCGTGGATCAACTACACTCCGGTACTGCTTCTTGCCCTCGCCCTGTTCTATCCGTTCTGGGCCTCCGTTCGCAACTACCGGCTGTTAAAGGTTTCTTTCGGCGAGGACCGTATGACCATGTACCGCGGCCGGATGGACCGGGAATGGGTCATCTTACCGTACGACCGGATGCAGATGGCCGCGCTGACCGGCAGCATCGTCGCCCGGCATTACGGTGTCTGCCACCTGAGCGTTTCGGTTCTGTCCACTACCGGTTCGAAGAACATCAAATCGGGACTGTTCCCGACCGAACTACTCGAGCAGGTTCCCGCAACGGTCCAGGCCCGGATCCGCGACGGCCGCTACGATCCGCGCATCACCGGGATATGAACAGGCGGGTTCAGCAGAGCCCGCCCTGTTCTGTCCGAAACTCGTTTGGATCCTGCATCGGATAACAGTGCTGGACAGCCGCCGGCATTTGTCCTCAGCGGTGTTCATAAGATTCTTCAGCAGCAGCAATTTTTCGGAAAAATGAGAGATCACGTCCGGCAAACCCTACTGACATCCAACACCCGAGAGCCCCCTTGCATAGCGTCGCTTCCGGACTGTACAGCAACCAGCCGTAGACCCTGTGCTGTAGGGACAAAGCCCGGGCTTGTCAATCGCGCCAATGGCATCGAACCGGTCGGTACCATGCGCAAACTTTCCCTTCAAGGCCGACGGGACGACCTCAGCGTCTTTGAACGAATCCGAACAAACGGTCTGTCATTCCTCTGTCGTCGCCCGGTACTTTTCTGGAAATCCGCTACGTTCCACACACCTAAGTATCAACGCCGAACCTGCAATCGTCAACATCGTACAGCAGAATGGCAAGGACCGCGGCGCTTCGGTTAGCGGTAGTTCGGTACAGACCATTACCGGAGGACGCAATAAATACGTATCATACACCGGCTGTCTTGTTCGGCTCTCGTCGGCAAAAATCCATGAATACAGTTCACAGCCTCTGTTCAGTCAGCGGATCCACAGCAATGACGCCAGTCTCTGCATATGAAAATGATAATGTGCTCGGAATAAAAAGGTGCCCCGGATAAAACGGAGGTAAATAAACTTCCGGGGCGAGTGGCAAGACCTTAGTTCATGCGGTCAAAGGCCGCGGATCGCTTGTTCCACTGCATTGACTATAATATTATCAATATTTAATACATAGCATATAAAGTAATATTTTTTATTATTTTTTTATCCTTGAAATTGATTGTAGTTAAAATAAAAAAGTAAGAAGTTTAATCATACCGAATGTATCGCATCAGGCTGTCTGTGCAGTCTTCGTCTTGGATTCCGGCGCAATGTAATGGTTGTATATCAACACCATTCCCGCCCAGACCAGGAACACCGCAATTAACATCGGCAGGCCGATATGACCCATCTCGCTGATCATGGCAGCCGTATCTCCGGGACTGCTCATGGCGGTCAGGAATGGCGGCCACGGCACAACCTCACCGTGCCAGATGTGCTCAACCAACAAAGCCAGGACGGCGCCCCAGATCATGGTGTTGAACCACTTGATGTGATATTTTTCCGGGAACTTTTTTCTGAATACCGTTGTCACGATACCTGCTGCTGCAGGAACCAAAAAACATGCCATATTTATTCCTCCATACTCTCAGCACCCTGCACCGCTCTGACGTCGGCCCGACTTGCTTTTAGCCGGTCTATCAGCAACGCCAGTTCCCAGGCTGCAAGAACCACAATGATCATCGCCGCACTAAGGCACAGTGCATCTGCTGAGACTTCAAAATACGGACCTTCACTGCCATCAATGACCCATCCGATGGTGTGATCGACGAAGATACAGACCGTCAACCCCCAGAAGGCCAAGGAAAGCATCGAGAGCCGGTCCTGACCCGGCCGTTTCAGCCAGGCATAGGTCGCTACGAGCGCCGCTATCGCGCTGATTAATAGCCACATTTGTTCTCTCTTCCTACAGTTTTATCTAAAAAAAACTGTCATTTTATGTAGGTAAACATTCCTATTTAAATATTAGCATACTTTTTTTAATATAGTAATATTTAATATTAAATTATAATTTAATTGTAACAACAGATATTCTGGTCCGCATAATTAAGCTGCCGAAAAGACAGTCGTATAATTGCATAATCTCATTAAAATTGCATGGATGAACCAAGGATAATTCCGGTCCTTTTCGCCCGGGACCGTAAGCAGTTGATGACGGTCTTCAGCGATGCCCCGTAACTCTGCGTGAAGCCTGGCAGTTCGCCGGGTTCCATGTGCTGGCCGTAGCTGCGGTCACCACACCACAAAGGTCCTGACCGAAGAGCAATGATCGGATTTTTTGACCCCGTCGATCTGGGCCCACTCCTTGAGGGCATGTCTATCGCAACCGCTGAAACAACAGCAGGAAATTGAGTACTGCTGTCGCAGTTGCTGTAAAAAACATCGAAATCAGGGTAAACTCGGCCCGCGGCGGCGGGAATACCACACCGTCTTCGACAGTCTGGAAATCGAAAATACGATCGCAGTCTCTTCGGAAGGCCGTGCCGCGGCCGGTATGTCTATGATGACGCAGATTTCCAATACCGTGTCCGCGGTATCCAGACATTACAATGCCATACAGATGTTTTTGAACGAGACCTGCCTCGATAATCCGCTGGACTGTTAAGACCTCATCTCCGTCGACCGATGCTTTTTCAAGAACTATGTCATATTGAGCAGGATCTCAGCATTGCTGCCGAACCTGCAGTCATCAACGTCATGCGACAGCACGGCAGCGGCCACGATGCCGCGGTCGGCATACAGTTCGATCTGCGTGACGCCAATATGTTCCACAGGCTCGCAGTGTATGCCTAAGTGTCGTGACCGGAAGACTCTTTGGCAAAAAAAGCACGGACAAACTGTATTGCATCCTGCTCAGCCATCGTATCTATGACAGCAGCATCATACTCCGGCACAAGAAGATGACATCTGATCTGTAAAAAAAAAGAAAGCGCTCCGGGGAGAATGGAGGTAATGAAACCCCAGAAGCAAGTGGCTGGACCCCGACAATAACGGTTGACGGCCGTCGGTCGCTGTTATTCCACCGATTTGATTATCGTATCACGTATATTTAATATATTACATATTAAATAATATTTTTTTATTATTTAATATGTTATAAACCATATTTCACTGTTTCTGGCTCCAGATATCTATAAACCCGGTCGTCTTCCGCTACCGGTCTGGCAGTAATGTTCTAATCGCAGACAATCCATACGAATCACATGAACCAGGCAAGGATGGTCCCGGTCTTTCTTGCACCTGACCGTGACCGGATGATCGTGATTTTCGGCGGCGGCCCAGTGGCCCTGCGCAAGGCCCGGCAGTTCACCGGCTTCCGGCTGCGGGTCGTAGCGGCCGAGATCGATCCCGAACTGCAGAAATTGGCAGATGAGACCGTGACCGAACATTTCGACCCTGCTGACCTCAATCCGTTCCTGAAAGAAGCGTTCATCGCCGTCGCGGCCACAAACAGCAAAGAGCTCAACACCGCCATCGCATTCGCTGCCAAGAAGGCCGGGGTCCTGGTCAATTCCGCGCACGGCGGCGGGGACGTCCTGCTGCCGTCAGTTGTCCGGAAGGACAAATACACGGTCGCTGTCTCTTCAGAGGGCCGTGCGGCGGCCTTCCCGCCCTTTGTAGCAGCGCAGATTAACGGCTTCCTTGATGAGGACTACGATCGGATGCTTGATTTGATCATTGCCCTGCGGCAGGAGATCCGCACCCGCATCGCCACCCAGCCCGAGCGCGCGGCATTCCTGGACATGGTCCTCCACAACGACGACGTCTGGAACCTGCTCCGCAGCGGGAATCTGGACGGTGCTCACGCCCTCGCACTAAAACTGCACATTTCCGAAAACTGATCTACCGCAGCCCGGTACTGTTCAATCCGCAGCGTTCCTGAGAGGTGAATATCAGAGCGCTGTTCCCGTCCCGGCAGCATTCTCCCTGAAGAACCGAAGTACCTGTTGATGGAGAAGACAAGATGCCCCGAAACCAACCCCGACATCTTTTCGGTTCCAGCCGACAGCTGTTTCTGTTTGAACGAAGTACCATCGGCCGATCACGCCGAATCTACAGCTGTTGCCAACAACAGCGGGGCCTGATAACGCCTGATCTTGTTAAGAAAAAGTACCCGCTCGGCAATAAAAACGGCCGCCGGACCGCCCATTTCTTGGCCGACAGCCTGTTCCGGTTCTGCTGCCGATTCATCGTCCCCTGTAGTCCGCCGATCACTGAGAATAAAAAGGACCTCATTCTGAACCGCATCCGCACCCTCTTCCCCAACCATCTCGGTTCGGCTTTCGGAAAGATCTGCCGGGATTGCGTGCGCCTGATCCTGGGTATGACTCACGGAGTTCTTGGGCGGGAACCAGACAGAAAAACCCAGACTACCGAAGAAATAGACCTCGCGGTCATCCGGTCGAACGGCGGCAGCGATACGCTCTGCGGCAATGCAGATACCGCCGCACGCCAGCAACGCCGGAAGCGGCCGCCGACCCGGTCAGAAAGGTTGAACTGGTGCCAGAAACACCGAAACGATACGAATTGTTCTCCTGTTCCGGATTCGAAGGCCATCCGCAAGCCGAATGCTTCGACCTCGCGCACTTTCCGCTGAAACTCACAAGGCCTGCTGCGCCGCTGCGACCAGGCCGGCGGCCCAGTCATCCGCCGAAAGCGCATGCTGGTGCATATATGTCCCCACAGCATTGCGGACGCACAGACCGTCCCGCTTCCTCTGAATGCCCAGACCGCGTTTCACATCAAAGACGAAATGCGCCCCGTCAGCCGGGATCACGTCGGAATAGTGGTATTCATGACCGCGCACCGCCCCCTTAAAAAGCGGGTTGTCTACGGCCTCGGCCATCACATAGGTGGGGCCGTGCCGCACGCCGGTCATCCGGGCCTCGGCATCGAACACACCGGCCATCGGGAACGACCGGCCGTCCCGATCCGTAATCGTCCGGCAAAGCGTCATCAGCCCGCCGCATTCGCCCAACACCGGCCGGCCTTCGGCCGCCAGCTGTTTCAGCCCCTCCCGGAAGTCACTGTTCCGGGCAATCTGCTCAGCATAAAGTTCAGGGTAGCCGCCGCCCAAATACGCCAGGTCCGCGTCCGGGAACGGGTCGCCGTCGACCGGCCGGAACTGCTGTACCTGCACACCCGAGGCCGCGAGACACTCCAGGTTCTCCCGGTAGTAAAAACAGTAGGCGTCGTCCACCGGTACGGCCGCTTTAAGGCCCGCCCGCCGCTGGACGAACGGCGACGCCGCCGACAATTCCGCTGTACATTTTTCCGCCAGACCCATGAGCAGGTCGAGGTCAATCGGGTCGGTCAGCGTCTCCAGCGGTTCGATCTCTCCGCGGCTGAATGAATGCAGGGTTTTCAGGCCCAGGTACCGCTGGCCGAGCGTGTGTTCCCGGTCCTTCCGCACCTTGCCGAGCACGGACAGGCCCGGACAGTATGTCTCCATGACTGTATCGAGCTTGTCGCTGTGCTGCTGACCGGAGACGTTGTTGAGGATCACGCCGGCGATGTTCACCTGCGGATCGAAGGCCCGGAAACCGTTGACGACCGCTGCGGCACTGCGATTCAATGAGCCGGCGTTCACGACCAGAACCACCGGGAAGCCCAGCAGTTTCGCGATGTAAGCGGTCGAGCCCAGGTCGCCGTCGCCGCTGAACCCCTCGTACAGTCCGCGGACCCCTTCGATCACGCAGATGTCGGCGTCCTGTGCCGCCCAGCCGACCAGACTGCGAATGCGGTCATCGGAAAGCAGAAATGAATCGAGATTACGGGACGGCCGCCCGGTGGCGGCCTGATGATACATGGGATCAATGAAATCAGGCCCGCACTTGAAGGCCTGGACCCGGTATTTTTTGGCCAGCCTGGACATCAGTCCGGTGGCTATGGAGGTCTTGCCTACGCCGCTTCCGGTGCCGGCGATCACGACCCCTCTCATCTCAGCCTTCCCGCACGAGCTCCCGCAGGGTGTCCGCGGTCTCCAAGTGCACGATGCCCGTGGCGCCCATGACCATGGAATGGGAGGAGATCTCGCCCACGGCCTGTATGAACTGCTGGTCCAGATAATTGGCCAGTTCCCGCGGCTGATCGGTGATGAGAATGTCATCCTTCCGCAGATCCGGGTAGGCATGGCAGATGCCGATGAATACCCGCAGGTCCGGCGCAAAGGCATCGACCGCCTGCTGCATACGGTCTCCGACCACAGCATACTCATCAAGCCCGCCGATGACCGCATCGAGCCGAACACCGTCAGCGTCCAGTTCCGCACCGACATTGGCACAATAACGGCGGATCCGCGGCAACCCTAGGCTCCCGTCGAGATTTGCCACGAAAAAAGTCTGCCCGCCAAGCGTTCTCCGGGCCTCATCAACTGCCACAAAGAGGTCGGCGAAACGATAGGCCAATTCTTTTTTGGCAATCATTACAACCGCCACTTTCTTTTCATCCCGGAAAGCCTGGACGATCCGCCGGCAGACGTTCAGCTTCGTCGGGCTCACTGCCGGCGAAAGATACTCGCGGCTGGCCATACCTACCCTTTTCTCCAGGGCCGTCGCGGCCCGCAACAGAGCGGCCTGACGGTCCGCCTCGGCCTGCGGGACGAAACCCGCTTTGGCCCCGGCGTTGAGCGCCCTGACCGCCCCCTCGGTATTGTCACCGAGACAGCCGCTGCAATTGACCGGAAAGACCGTACAACCGGGTCCCATATCCGCCCGCCGAATGGCGGCTGCCATGTCATCGCCGATGATGGTGCTCGCGCAGGTGCCGATGACGGCTACCGAACGCGGAGCGAACTTGCGTTTAACCTCCTGCAGCGTGTGAATCAGCGCATCCGCTCCGCCGAATATCAGGTCGTTCTCTTTCATCCCGGAAGTGACCACGCGCACCCCTGCCTCTTCCAGCATCCGCGAGGCCATAAAGCCACAACCGGCAGGACCATGGACGACGATGACGTCTACGTCCATGTCCCGAAGGGTGTACATCGCAGCGATAATGGGGTTCGGCCGGGGATGGATCACATAGGTCATTGATAGCCTTCCTTAATCATCCGGATGACCGTCTTCTTGCCGGCCGGAACCTCTGGTTCCGTACCGTTCCCGGCGGTGATGATCAGCGGTACATTGTGTTTTGCAGCCACCGCACCGATCAGGTCCTTGTCCATCTTATCGCAGACCTTCTTGCTGACCGGGTCAATGATGAGCACGGCATCCTGCAGTGCGTCCATAGCCTGCAGACAGGACAGTGTCCGTTCAATCGACAGATGCGAGATGCCCGGGTTGCGGTCCCGCAGATAACGAATGCCGTTCTCCTCCGAGATGGCGCCGCGGCCGGGAACTCCCGGAAAAGAGGACAGCCCGTTCAGGACCGCTTCGGCCGGGATGTCCATGATGTCACAGATCTCCAGCGCCATGCTCATGGCATCCAGGTACTGCAGTGCCAGATAGGTACCTTTTAGCTCAATCTCGTGGGTTCCCCGGTAGTCAACGGAAACTTTCAGCGACTGACCGAAGACCGGTTTTCCGACTGCTTTCACCCGGGTTCCGTAGCCCCTGAGCGGCTTGCCGTATTTCGACCAGATGGAAATCTCACTCTCTGGCACGACGTTGATCTTGTCGGTGAGGATATATGATTTCGCTTCTTCTGCTGTCCGCGTCTTACGGGCGATGCCGTAGTTCTCGAGCAGGTTCGTGATGCCCGCGATGTCGGCCTTGCCGGACCCGCCGAGCGAGACCTCGCAGATCATCACATCATAATCGCCCTTGGGCAGTTCCAACAGCGAGACGGGAGTGATGCTCATGATTTCCGTCAATGTGTGCCGGCCCCTAGCGTACGGGCCGAGTCCGCGGGAAGTATGCAGAAACACCCGTTTGCCGGCCGCGTCGAGCAGATGGGCTAGCACGTAGCAGGTGCTGGTCTTTCCTTTAACCCCGGTGATCTCGATGCGGAAGCGGCGGTCATTCAGGAATTCTTTTACGGCCTCCGAGGAATAGATCCGCCTGTCGTAGGTACAGGGCGCCAGGAACTCGTCCGGGCAGTGGCAGGGCATAACGACCAGATCGAAGTGCTCGGCCGGGACCGCATCCAGCGTCCGAGCGCCCAGGTGGCGGATGTCCGCAATGATGTCCCGGGGCGTGACATGATACACGTCGACCGCCGTAACATCGTCCCCTCTTTTGCAGTAGTTCTTGACAAGCACTTTCCCGCCGTGGACCGTGTCCACCACCAACACTTTCATTGTCTCAGGCTCCGTAGTAGCCAACGATCTGCGCATTCAGCAATTCGGTCAGCCGGGGGTCGTCCCCGAGCGGCTTCACATAGCTGAGCGGCACCGTGCGGCCGTTCCGAGTAACAGAACCCTCGGCAGTATAATGGGATATCCCCAGCTGCTCCGGGATTTCCTCGCCGAGATGGATGCCGACGGCGATAAAAATCGGGACGGCGATGATCCGGTCCACGCCCTCGGCCATCAGCCGGTCCACCGCCACCGGGATACCCGGCTGACAGAACTCGTTGAAGGCATAGGCGACATGCTGATAACCGCGGCGGACCAGCCGAGCGGCGTTGAGCATGATAACCTCCCGGTTGTCCGCGACCTTCGAACCATGCCCCAACAGCAGGATGCCGGTACACTTCCGGTCGCCGCCGACAGCCGCGATACGATCACAGACGATATCGGTCAGGGCCGGGCTCCCGCCGAAGGCACGGCCCCAATGGACCCGGACGGTCCGGTCACCCACTTTGGCCTCGTTATCGTACTGCCCGTTCAGTCCCCATTGAGCCGGCATCAGTTCGTAGGTCAGCCGGCCTTCGGCGATCAGGTAGGGCAGGACCAGCAGGTCCTCGACCCCGTCGGCCGCAACCTGTCTCAGCACTTCGGCCTGCGTCGGGGAATTGACGCGGAAATATCCTTCGTAGACATTGTCCCAACCCCGGGCCCGCAGCCGAGCGGCCTGAGTGCTTACGATATTTTCCAGTTCGGGTTTACGGGACCCGTAGCCCAAAATCAGAATGCCATTCTTATTCATGATCGCAACCTCCGGCTGGGTTATCGGTCCCCAGCCGCATACCGCCGGACACATCCTCGGCCCGGTCGTAAATAATACCCGCCAACTGTCTGTAAGCGGCGGCCTGTGCCGAGTCGGGAGCTCCCCGGACCACGGTCTCGCCTTTGGCCTCACAGCGCTGCACTTCCGCGTCGTGCGGTACCCGGAAGACCACCTGGGTCTTCATTTCCGCAGCGGCCCTGTCGACGAGCGCATCCTCATCGGACACCCCGCGGGAGTTCTGGATCAGCCCGCCCAGCCTGGCGTAGCCGTCCTGCCGGAAACCCTCCACCGCCTCGGCGATGTTGTTGGCCGCATAGAGTGACATCATCTCGCCAGAAGTAACGATGAAAACATCCCGGGCATAGCCGTTCCGTATCGGCATGGCGAACCCGCCGCACACTACGTCGCCGAGCACATCATAGATCAGCACGTCCGGCCGGTAGACGTCCATAGCACCGAGTTTTTCCAGCTGTTCGAAGGCGGCGATGATACCGCGGCCGGCACAGCCCATGCCCGGTTTCGGCCCGCCGCATTCTACGCAGAGACAGCCGCTCCGGCCTTTCCTGACAATCACGTCAAGCGTGACCTCCTCGCCGGCCCGCATCACATCCAGCACAGGCCGCACCCGCGGTTCTCCGGTCAGCAGACAGGTGGAATCGGCCTTCGGGTCGCAGCCGATCTGCATGACCTTCAGGCCCCGGGCGGCCAAGGCATCGGTGATGTTAGCAGAGGTCGTCGACTTGCCGATACCGCCCTTGCCGTAGATGGCGATTCTGCGCATAGGGCCGATACCACGGGACGATAATAAAAACTATCGGTTTCAGTAACACTTTATCATCAAAGTTATTTGATGAACGCATCAAAAACTCCGCACCAAACAGATCTGAGTGATAACAGAATCCGGCTCAGTCAGTGAAAACGGACCGGCAGCGGTAGACCAGCAGAGTCACCGAAGCACCGCAGAGCGTCATGAAGAGCCCGGTGTAGTCGCCGAAGACTAACAGACCCAGCATCACAAGGGAAGCGACCGCACAGAAGACGACTGCCGCCTTCCAGTGCCGCTGCCGGTTGCACAGCAGTCCGGACACGATGGCGGCAATGCCGCTGATCAGTCCGATGGACCCGGAGAACACAAGTGCCTCCCGGTAGGCCTCCCAGGACGAGAAACCGATCGAAGAGGCACTGTCAAAATACTGCTCATAGACACTCATGACCGTGTCGGGGAAGAACAGCGAGACCGTGCTGTCGATAAGAATGAACCCGGCCCAGATCCAGAGCATAATCTTGGCCATGGTCAGGGCCGATTTGAAAATCTCTGATACCGGAATCCGAGCCGCCCCATAGCCGACGGCAGGACCGAGGGGCATTTTATCGGACGGGGCCTGCGGCGGCAAACTCTGGTTCCCGGTGCCGGCAGGAACTTTCTCCCGGTAATAAGCACCGCAGTAGGTACAGAACGCATCGCCGGGCGCCAGCTCGTTACCGCATTCGTCGCAGTACCGGATACCGGATTCGTCCTTCATGGATCAGCGCCATGCCCCCGCCTGTTAATAAGCTGGCGGTCGGCTCAGGACTTCTTGGTGCTGCGGCAGACGAGCACCGGACAGGCGGCAAGCCGGACGACCTTCTCGGCCACACTGCCGATAAGCGCCCGCTGGATACCCGTCCGGCCCAGGGTTCCGCAGATTACCAAATCGTAGTTGGCCGATTCCTTGACGATGACCTCGGCCGGCTGTCCGGTTTCCACCTTGGTCTTGACTTCGACGCCGAGTGCCTTGCCGCGGTCGACGACATAGCGGAGGGCCTCCTCGGAGGCCTTAATCATATACTCGCGCTCGTCGCCAAGACCGTACCCCTGGGCCACATTGGCATAGCTGCCCACATCGAAGACACAGAGCGCTGTAACCTGAGCTCCGATCTTTTTGGCGATTTCCAGACCCTCGTCCACTGCCAGATGGTTGCTTTCGCTTCCGTCGGTCGTAATGAGAATTTTATCGAACATGAATGGTTAATACACAAGCGCCAATAAAAAGAATAGCCCGAATCCGGCCGTGGGCGGCTTTCCCCTTATATATTACGTACTATTATCGCAACACATCCTCGCCCCGACGGGAAGTGATCAACATGATGGTGAATGCCGAGCTTTATGTGAAGGATCTGCCCGGCCAACTGGTCGGTTCGCTCGAACCAATCTCGATGGTCGACGGCAATATCGTGGGCGTGGTCCATGACCGCGAACAGATCATCAACCAGCGGATCCGCGTCAGCGTGACCTTCGAAGTCGCCAGCACCCCGCAGCTGGAAAAGCTAAAGGCCATCTGGAAGTCGAAGGACATCGTCATCTCCAAAATGGGTTCGGTCTACGAGACCGTTACCATGGAATACCTCATCCTCGGCCACTTTTCCGCCGGTTATGTGGACAACCTCATCGACGAAGCGTCCAACGTCGTCAATTTTGAATCGGTCGATGTCAGTTACTCGTCTCGGAACGGCAACGACACCCGGCGCACGGCCCTGATCACGGCCGAAGTGCGCAGTCAGACCGACCAGGATAAGCTTGACCGGTTCTTCTCGTCTGCCTGCCGCGAAGGCAGCCTCGTCTATATCAGGGGGCTCTGACATGAAGATTGTCATTGCCGGTTTCGGTACCGTCGGCCAGGGCTTCGCGGAGGTCCTGCTGAAACGCCGGGAGCTACTGGTCGACCGCTACGGCCACGTTCCAGCGGTCGTCGCCGTCATAGACTCGCGCACTGTTGTCCGGGACCGGCAGGGTCTCGACCTGAGTGCCGTGCTTGCCTGCAAGAAGGAGACTGGCTGTGTCGGTACCGAAAAGTACACCGACCCGATAAAAGTCCTGGACTCACTGGACTACAACTTGTTGGTCGAAGTAACTCCCACCGACCTAAAAACCGGCGGTGCCGGCCTGGTCAACATCACCCACGCTCTGGAGTCCGGAAAGGACGTGATCACCGTCAACAAAGGGCCGCTGGCCCTGCAGTTCAGCCGGTTGATCGGCCTTGCCAAGGAGCACGGCTGCAAATTCCGTTTCGAGGGTTCGGTCGGCGGCGCCATGCCGATCATCAACCTCTGCCACGAGAACCTGGTGGGCGAACGCATCACTTCGGTCCGGGGTATCTTCAACGGCACCTGCAACTACATCCTGAGCAAGATGGATAACGGACAGCCCTTCGACCAGGCCCTTAAGGAGGCCCAGCAGATGGGCTATGCCGAAACTGACCCGACGAACGATATCGAGGGCTGGGACACTGCCGCCAAGGTGGTCATCCTGGCGAACTCGGTCTTCCATCGGAACGTTACCATCCGCGACGTGAACATCACCGGCATCAGCACTATCACACCTGACGCCATCGCACTCGCCGCCAGCCACAACATGGTTATCCGCCTGATCGGCGAAGTCTCCGACACCAAGCTCGAGGTCTCCCCGCGGCTGGTACCCCGCGGCCACCCGCTGAGCATCGGCGGCACCCTCAACGTGGCGCAGATCGATGCCGACTTCGCCGGCCCGATCACCATCACCGGCCGCGGCGCCGGCCGCATCGAGACTGCTTCGGCAATCCTCAGCGACCTGATCGCCATTATGAACATTCGGGACAAAGGAGAGGGGAAACATGCCTGAAGCACCGGCAAAAAAAATCCTGATATACGATGCCACATTGCGTGACGGCGCCCAGAGCGAAGGAATCACGTTCTCGCTGGAAGACAAACAGGAGATCGCCCGGCAACTCGACGCTTTCGGCATCTCGTTCATTGAGGGCGGTTGGCCCGGTTCCAACCCGGTCGACGATGAGTTCTTCGCTTCTCTCCCGCAACTGGGGCTGAAACGGACGCAGGTAACTGCTTTCGGCAGTACTCGCCGTCACAATATCAAGGCCGCCGACGATCAGAACATGCGCGCTCTCGCCGCCTCATCCGCCTACTGGTGCTGCATCTTCGGCAAGAGTTCGGAGTTCCAGGTCAACCAGGCCCTCCGCGTTCCGCTGGAGGAGAACCTGGCGATGATCGAGGATTCCTGCCGCTACCTGAAAGGACAGGGCAAGAAGGTCATGTTCGACGCCGAACACTTCTTTGACGGCTACCGGACCAGTCGCGATTATACAATGAAATGCCTGACTGCCGCCGTGAAAGGCGGCGCGGACTGGCTGGTGCTCTGCGACACTAACGGCGGCAGCCTGCCCGATTTCGTGAGCGGCGCCGTGGCAGAAGTCGTCCGCACTTATCGGGTCCCAGTGGGCATCCACGCCCACAACGACTCGGAACTGGCGGTCGCCAACACTTTGGCCGCCGTCGAGGCAGGCGCCGGCTTGATCCAGGGCACTATCAACGGTCTCGGTGAACGCTGCGGCAACGCGAACCTGTGCTCGATCATGGCCGACCTGGTCCTGAAGCTCGGCTACCGGATCGACGCACCGGACCTGAAAGGTCTGACCGCACTCTCTAAGAGCATCGCCGAAATCGAGAACGTCGTGCCGTTCCCCGGATTGCCGTTCGTCGGCGAGCGGGCGTTCGCTCACAAAGGCGGCATGCACGTCTCTGCGCTTGCCCGCGACCCGCGGACCTACGAACACATCCCGCCCGAGACCGTCGGCAACACCCGGCGGGTCCTCATCTCCGACATGGCCGGCCGGGCCAGCATCGCCGAGAAGCTCAAGGAACTTGGCCTGCCTGACGACCAGGACAGCCCCGCCATTATAGAACGCGTCAAGGACCTGGAGGCCAGGGGCTATCAGTTCGAGGGCGCCGACGCCAGCTTCGAGTTACTGGTCCGCCGCATGCGGGGCGAGATTAAGCCCCGTTTCGAGCTGAAAGGATTCCGGCTGTTCATCGACGCCGTAGGCGATGCCAAACTGACCTCGGAGGCTAGCATCAAGGTCACCGACCTGAACGGCAACGAAGAGCACACCGCTGCCGATGGCGACGGCCCGGTAAATGCGCTCGACAACGCTATGCGGAAGGCACTCACCGCTTTCTTCCCGGTCATCGATAGAATAAAGCTTACGGACTACAAGGTCCGGGTACTGGATGGCAAGGCGGCCACTGCGGCCGCCGTCCGCGTCCTGATCCGTTCCACCGACGGGAAGAGCAGTTGGACCACCGTAGGCGTATCAGAAAACGTAATAGAGGCCTCCCTGTACGCACTGATAGACTCGGTCGAATACGCGATCTACAAAGAGAACGAAGGTAACAAATCATGACCAACAGAACCGTCATTACCCTGGTGGGCAAGGACCACACCGGAATCATCGCCGCTGTCTGCAATTACTTCGCCCAGAACAACATCAACATCCTGGACATCAGCCAGACCACGGTCGAGGAATACATCAACATGATGATGATTGTCGACCTCGACGGTTATCGGAAAAGCTTCCCCGAGTTGGTCGCCGACCTGGAAAAGGTCGGCAAGCAGGTGGGTTGCATCATTAAGGCCCAGCACGAGGACATCTTCAACATGATGCACAGGATCTGATGACATGCTGGACCTGAACGAGGTCTTTGAGACCAACAAGATGATCGCCAGCGAGAACCTGGATGTCCGGACGGTCACTATGGGCATCTCTTTGCTGGACTGCTGCGACCCGAATCTGGACCGGCTCTGCCAGAAGATCTACGACAAGATCGTGTCCAGCGCCGGCGCGTTGGTGGCAACTGCCGACGAGATCGCGCTCGAATACGGCATCCCGATCATCAACAAACGGGTGTCTGTCACTCCCATCGCCCTGGTCGGTGCGGCCGCCTGCCATACCCCGGCGGACTTCGTCAGGATCGCCTGTACCCTCGAGAAAGCGGCACAGAAAATCGGCGTCAACTTCATCGGCGGCTACTCTGCCCTGGTCCAGAAAGGCATGACGGCCGCCGACCGTCTGCTTATCGACTCGATCCCGCAGGCCCTGGCCCAGACCGAGCACATCTGCAGTTCGGTCAGTCTAGCCTCCACCAAGACCGGTATAGATATGGATGCCGTCCGGCTGATGGGCGATATCGTCAAGCAGACCGCGGCGGCCACCAGGAAGCAGGATTCCCTGGGCTGTGCCAAACTGGTCGTTTTCTGCAATCCCACCGACGACAATCCGTTCATGGCCGGCGCCTTCCACGGCGTTACCGAAGCCGACCGGGTCATCAACGTCGGCGTCAGCGGCCCCGGCGTCGTCCGGACCGCTCTGTCCAAGGTCCGCGGCGCCAACTTCGAGGTGCTCTGCGAAACCATCAAGAAGACCGCCTTCAAGGTCACCCGGGTCGGACAACTGGTCGCCAAGGAGGCCTCCCGGCGGCTGAATGTACCGTTCGGCATCGTGGACCTGTCGCTGGCTCCCACCCCTGCAGTTGGGGACAGTATCGCGGACATTATTCACGAGATGGGCATGGAATACTGCGGCGCCCCAGGCACCACGGCGGCCCTGGCCATCCTGAACGATCAGGTCAAAAAAGGCGGCATCATGGCCTCCTCCTATGTGGGCGGGCTCTCCGGTGCCTTCATCCCGGTCTCGGAGGACAGCTCCATGGCCGAAGCGGCCCGCATCGGCGCGCTTACCCTTGAGAAGCTTGAGGCTATGACCTGCGTCTGCTCGGTCGGACTCGACATGATTGCCATCCCCGGCGACACCAGCTCGGAGACGATCGCCGGCATCATGGCAGACGAGATGGCTATCGGCATGGTCAACCAGAAGACTACCGCCGTGCGGCTGATACCTGTGATCGGCAAGAAGGCCGGCGAGACCTGCAGTTTCGGCGGCCTGCTCGGCGATGCCACGATCATGCCGGTCAATCGGTACAGCTGCGCGGACTTCGTGAACCGCGGCGGCCGTATCCCGGCACCGATCCACAGCTTCAAGAACTGAACTTTTCTTCTCCCGGCAACCCGGGATTTTTTATTGATAATTAAAGGCAAGAACACTGCCGAATGAAGAATGAAAAGCGCCCGGTTCGGCGGGCCGTAGAATATGAAAAAGGTTATTTGCCCCGTAATATGGGGCGAAGACAGACGCTAAAGATCGCTTAAAGTTGCGTAGGTGGGGACAAGGGGATTTGAACCCCTGTAGGCGGGTTTCCACCACGAGGGGGAGCTGCCCCCTCATGAAATTGATGAGTCATCGCTCCAGTTATTCATCATAACTTCAGCAAACTCATGCAAATCACACTCATAACTGGAGCCCGCTAGTCTACCAGGTTAGCCTATATCCCCAGTTGGTGATGCCCTGAGTGTCAGCATCACTTCTTACGCATCTTTGCGGCTCTCTTTCTCCGCCGCATCTTCTTCTTGCGCCACTTCCATCTCTGGTTGCCGCGCTTCTTCCAGGCACGTGAGCCTCTCTTCATGTTCTTACCTCTGCGACCCCGAACGCCATTGGGCTCGTTGGCGGGCCCGTCGGGACTTTCGGTCCCTTTTGAGGGGGCTTTCGAACCCGAGGCGTCTGGCTTAGAAGGCCAGCGCTATATCCTGGCTAAGCCACGGGCCCCGCACTCCTTCATTGGCTACTATCATTTAAACCTTACCTAAAGAGAGAATCTCTGGAATTTCGGTGGCTCTGGCAAAAAAATATGTTTTCCAGTGGAAATGAAGGGGTTGGACAGGTTGTTTGTCCGAAACGGCCAGCCATGTTGCTGGCCGGCCGCCGGAGAAAGGTTTTTACGATCAAAGCAACAGCAGCGAACCGCCGTTCCGATACTGGTCTATCAGGTCGGCGATCGTGCCGTAACCGGTAAGGATCAGCACCGCTTCGATAATACAGACCAGGCCGAGGATGACCAGTACAGGCCAGCAGTTCAGGATCTTACCGATCATCTGCGCAATCTTCTGCACAAAGTTCAGGATTCCGTAAACCAGCGCACCGGCAACCAGAGCGATGATGATCGGCGTATATCCTTCACCCAGGAACGCCAGATCGCCGGTCAGCCCGATAAGATAGACATAGATCAGCACCATGGCCAGGATGGCGATGAACAGCGCAAAATCCGCTTCGCGGAAGGGCCTGATCATCAGCGCGAACGCCGCCAGCACGATCAGTATGCAGGTCGAGGTGTGCCATTCCGAATACGATGACATGGTAATGATGACCATCGCCACGCCCAGAATTAACCCCAGGATCTCACAGACATAATACCGGACTGATTTATCGTCCCGCCGGTACTCGTAGACGATCAGGAAAGCCAGCAGGCCGGCCAGAATTAAAATGATCTCCGGTACATGGGCCGCCGCGATGCTTTCCATCGTTTCTTCGAGGGTCATGATACGATATCTCGGCCTTGTCATATTAATCTGCGCCGGCCAACGGCGCTGGACACGGCCTTTTTACCAGGAAT